>Ga0196964_10000226_pt1 | contig 41823 bp, 55 predicted proteins | sample S1_10metaG_FD_148615 | JGI IMG/M metagenome (GOLD analysis project Ga0196964, IMG submission 148615) | Soil microbial communities from Anza Borrego desert, Southern California, United States - S1_10 | ecosystem: Environmental > Terrestrial > Soil > Desert | place: USA: California | collected...
CCTTCGCCCACCCTCTCCTCCCTCCACTAAAAAACGTCCGCCCGTCCTCGCCTCCGTCCCCCGTCCCCTCGACTGGCATGGTCCTCTCCAGTACCTCTGCTGCCCTGCTGCCCACTGCTGCCCACTTGCTGCCGGGCAGCACTCTGGCGTGCTTGCTGCCCTGCTGCCGGGGGGCCTGTAGGGCCCCGGCATCTGGGCATAGCCGCCTCTCTGCCAGAGCAGATCGAGATCCCTGGCAAGGCGTCGCCAACGGATCAGAACCCCAGCGGAGCGCGCTAGGCGGCGCGCCGAGAGGCTAGAGGTGGCTGGTACGGGGAGAGGGAGCTGGGTCGGGGCCCTGGCGCGGCAGCAGGCGAGCCGGGCCGGTGCTGCCACCGTTGCCCGAGGGGGCGGCAGCAGAGCTCTGGATGGGGTGGAGCGGGCAGCAGCGGGGAGGGTCGCCAGGCGGGCTTGCTGCCCGAGGCGGGCGGCATCAGTCGAGGTGCTGGCTCTCGCCCCGGTTGACGAACCAGAAGGCGAGGAACCGCTTGAGCGAACCCCGGGTCATGAAGCCCTTCTCGCCCAAGTGGAGGGCCCAGCGCGTCCAGGCGTCCAGCGACTGGGCCCGCTCGACGCCGAACCAGTACGACGTCATCTCCGGGTTGGGGTCGCACTGGAAGGGCTCGAGCTTCCGGGCGGCGCGTGCGGCGTCGAGTCGAGCGATTTCCTCGGCATAGGCCGGGTTGGCGCGGTCGCGTGCGCGGAACTCCTTCTCGCGCATGGGGTACCCGCCGGTGTCGGGGTCCATCACGCTGATGTACCCGCGCCCGTTCGGGATCGGTTTCTTGCACACGTCGCAGGTCCACCGCTTCTTCACTCGCCACCTTCCTTCCGTGGGTCCACCGCCCAGATCCTCTGGACCTTCTTTCCCCCCTGCTTCTCTTCAGTCTCGCGGAGCAAGCCATCATCGACGAGGAGCTGGATGGCTGCATAGATGGAGGCGTCGCGGCCGTCGACGTCGTTGCAGATGGCGCGGCGGCCGGGCACTCCGATGCCCTTCTTGACGTTCACCTCGCGCACGTGGATCCACACGCGATCGGCGATGCGGCGGATCTTCGCGGCCTTCTCTGCCTTCTCGGGGGCGCGCGCCTCCTCGCTCGTCTGGTACACGATGCGCAGGCCTCGAAGGCCGCCCTCGTGTTCCACGTCATTGAAGGCGAAATAGAACGGGGGGACCTTGGCGGCCTCGCCGGCGCGAATCATCGTCACGCGTCGCGCGTCGCCATCCTCCTCGACCATGAGCTGGGTCCCCGCGGCGCCGTCGATTGCGCTGGTCCCACGCGTGCCGGCGGTGACCTTGGGCTGCCCGGGCGCGCCGCCGCGCGCCTTGTTGCTGGCGTGGTGCAGCAGCACGATCACGCAGCGGGCGCGCTCGCTGATGGCGCGCATGGTGTCGGGCACGATGGAGAACCGCGAATCGTTCTCGTCGAGGAAGGGGGCGAGGCGGCGCAGCGAGTCGACGAAGACGACGTCGAAGCCGCGCAGGGCCTCGACCCAGGCGGCGAACCAGCGCGCCACCTCTTCGGGCTGCAGCGAGGTGAGCACCAGCCCTTCGCCAGAGTCGACCTCGAGGCGCCCGAGCTCGCCGGCGCGGCTGTGCTCACCGGCGAGCTGGGCAAGGGCGGTCGCGAGGTCCTTCGCGGTGACGCCGAGGCCTCGCAGCAGGCGCTGATAGCGGCGCAGCGTCTTGGGGACGCCCTGGTCGAGGTCGACGTGCAACACGTGGCAGGGGCCAGGGACCCGAAAGTCTGGGCACGCCCAGAGCGGCCGCCCTCGAATCAGGTCAAGGGCGGCCGCCTGGATGGCGTAGGTCTTCCCGGCGCCCGGGGGTCCGATCACCATCGGAGGGCGGCCCACCTCCCACTCGAGCTTGCGGCACACGCTCGGCGGCGGCGGAATGTCCTCGAGGGCCGCGGCGAGGCCGAAGCGCTTGCGGGGCTTCGCAGGAGGCGGGAGACCGTGCGCCTTGCGGTACTCGATCACCGCCTCCCGCGCCTCGTTGAGCGCCCCGATCCCCTTGGTGCGCAGCGCTTCGCGCGCCGCGACCATACGCGCGTCGGCGGCCGCAATCGCCTTCGCTTTGCGCTTGGGACCTAGCGCCGCCGACACGGCGCGCAGGCGCGCGTCGAGGTCGGTGAGAAGGTCGGCCGGGTCGGCGGCATCACGGGCGAGCGAGGCCTCGAGATCGGCGAGCGCAGAGGTGACGGGATCGGCTTGGGACAAGGCGCGCCTCCGGTCTCAGTGCTTCGGCGCGTAGTCGTCCTCGACCACGGGATCGTCCTGATGCGGCGCCTTGCCCTTCCCTTTCTTCTTCTGACCGCCGCCGGGCACGATCGGATCGGGCGCCGACTTGAGCTCTTCCTTGGTCGCCGGCCTGGTCGACACGGTCTCGTCGGTGTCGCACCGCACGGTGACCACCATCGCGCCGACGAGCTCCTCGCGGCACTCCACCTGCCGCTTCTCGCGCCCCGTCTCGGCCGCGTCGCTGGTGCTGTAGAGCGTCTTGACGAGGTCTTCCTCGTCGCTCTTGAGCTTTGCCTTGCGCTCCTTCCAGGCGTCGGCCTCTTCCTCTGCCCGTCGCTTCTGTGCGCGGATGGCCACGGCGAGGCGCGCCGCCTGGCGCCCTCGCAGCTGGCGCTCGTCCTCGGTCAGCTCCACGTCATGCTCTTCTCGAAAGACTTCGGTTCTCATGTGCTTCTCCTTGGCGGCGCCTGGCCGCCGAAAGTCTGATCAGGTCCGCCACCGCCGGCCGAGGGCCGCCACCAGATCGATCGCGCGGTGCGGGGCCGCCGGGACGATGAGCCGCTCAAGCGCCCCCTCGATGGCGGGGTCGTCGAGGCCGGCGCGGGCGGCGAGCTTGCGGGTGAGCTCCTTGCCATGGCCGAGGTAGCGGAAGCTCAGCCACCGGGGGCAGTCGTCGCGCTCCTCGCGCTCCTCGAGGACAGACACGGCGATCGCGAAGATGGTCCGGTGCCCGGGCCCGGCGAAGTACTCCGGCTCGAGCTCGGCCAGGTCGTCGAGCCCGACGTGGCCGGCGAGGATGGCGCCGAGCACGCGCCGCTCGGCCTCGATGTCGACGACGCGCTCGCGGGGCCGAGCGACGAAGCTGCAGAGCAGGCCGAGCGACCACGTGAGGGCGCGCCTGGCCCAGGCGAGATCGCGGCCCGTGTCGGCGACGAGGCCCTGCAGCTCGCCGCGCACGGTGGTCAGCGCGCGCGCCTCGATCGCCTGCCTGGCGCGCCAGCCGTCGACGGTGTGCGGGTGGACCGAGCCGCCGCAGCTCGGGCAGCTCTCGCGGATGTCTCGCCGCACGTCGGGGGGCGGCGGGGGCCGATCCTGCCACCAGAGCGCCGCCGTCATTGCAGCACCCCGCATCCAAAGCAGAAGAGCGCTTCATCGGTCCGGCGCCGGTGCACCTTGAAGGCCGCGCAGGCCCTGCACTGCGAGCCGAGGTGAAGCGGAGGGTGCGACCCGATGCGGATGTCGCCGAGCGGCGTTCGCACGATGCCACGCGCGAGCCGAGCATCATCGTCGGCGGTCCAAAGATCGGGGCCGAGCTTCACGGCGAGCCCCAGATCTGGACGCGCACGCCGATCGGTCGCCCCTTCGCCTGGCGGTACACGAACGCGATCGCCGGCGATCCGTCGTCGATCCCGAGGGCCGCGGCGACGGTGTCCCGGATCGTCTTCGTGGCCAGCCCGACCGCGTCGTCGTCGAGGCGCGAGGGCGAGATCCGGGTGATGCACACGAGCCAGGGGCCGCGCGCGGGGAGCGTCTGGCCGGCCCCGAGCGCGAGCGAGAGCGCCTCCGTGGTCGCCTCTCGCGCCTTCACGCGCCGGTGCACCTTGGCCCATCGCTGGGTGGTGCCGTTCGCCTCGTTGGAGGTCGCAACATCGAAGGCGGCGAAAAAAGACGGGGGGCCGACCGGTGCCGCCGGGCCACCGCATGCGCACCGAGGCCAGGGGTTCATGGCGCCCCCGCAACGGAAGGCGGCGCGACGTCGGCGCGCACCGTCTGGCCGCGCAGCATCTCCGCGGCGATCTGCTGCACGATGCAGTCGGGGGCGCAGGGCGCGCCCCGCGGCGCGTCGCACTTCACGCACGGCGCGAGGAGGAGCCCAGGGCCCAGCTCGTCGGCAAGCGGCCCCAGGTCGTCAAGCGGCGCCTCGAGGAAGTCGATGCACCACGTCATCGGCGGCTCGCCTCGAGGTCGAAGCGCTCGACGGCCAGGAGCGCGAGCGCGGCCGCGCGCACGTAGTGGGCCCGGCGCTTGTCGGCGGCGCGCAGGTGCGTCGACCCGTCGAGCACGTGCCGCGCCTCGGTGGCGTGCCCGTACGAGCTGATGCCGATGATCGCCGCGGCCTCGCGCTCGACGCGCACCAAGGCCTTGAGCTCGTCGAGCAGCGCCGGCGAGAGCGAGGCCGGGCCGACCCACCGGTACACGCCGCGCTCGTCGCGCGAGACCATGCTGGCGGCGACGCCGGCGGTGAGCTGCTCCGCCGCCGTCTGGCGCGAGCACCGCATCGCCGACATCAACTTCGGGATGCGGATCGAGCCGTCGCGCTCGTGCAGCGCGCGCATCGCGTCGCGGCAGATGGGATCGAGCTTGCGCGGCGCTGGCTCGCGCGGGTCGGCCTCTTCGTGGTCGGCGGGAACTGCCCAGGTTGAACCCATGTGAAACCGGTCCCTTCCGCGGCACAGAGGCCGCCTCGAGTCGCTGAACAGGCGCGCGCTGAACTGCGCGGCGCCGGGGCTACTGGACGCGCGCGCCTCTAGCGCCGGCAGCGCGCCGGCGTACGGTCGTACGATGCCCACCGCGCCCTCCGCCCTGAGCAGTTCGCGCCCGGTTCACCGCGCCTCGGACAGTGCGATCACTCGGGGGGGCTCCCTTGCCGAGCAGCAGCCACGCGCTGTCGCAGCCGAGCACGGCCGAGTAGGCCTCGATCGTCGCGACTCGCGGGTTCAGCTTCGCTCCGCGCCGAATCTGCGAGGCGAGGCCGCTCCGACCGAAGCCGGCGAGAGTGTCGAGTTCGAAAAGGTCGAGGTCACCGGCCGCGTCGATCAACGCGGCAAAACGGGCGGCAATGGTGGGGGTGGTCACGACGTACATCCGTACATCGATGGACGAACATACGTCAAGGAATCAGGTGAACAGCGCCACGAAACCAGCCAAATTGCAGGGGTGCCAGCACGCTCCAGCAACCCGAACTCGCCGCAAGTCGCAGGGCGCATTCGTGCCCGCCTCGCCGAGCTCGGCTACACGGAGAGCTCCTTCGCTGAGAAGCTCGGCCGCGAGCGAACGGTCATCTCGACGATACTGCGTCGCCTCGACCAAGGCGGGAACCTCCGCACCGACACGATCAAGCTGCTCGTCCAGCATCTCGGCAAGTCGGAACAGTGGCTGCTCACGGGCACCGAGAGCCGGGGCACGCGGATGGCGGACGTTCCTGGCTGGGCCGAGGCTGCGCGCGCCGCAGCGGCACGGCACCGATTCACGGATGACGAGATCGCGGCCGTCGCTGACTGGACCATGCCGACGCCGCCGTCTCACGCGGACGAAAAGACGGTGACCGCGCTCGTTCGCGTTTTGCAGGACTTGCGCTGATCGGTAGGACATTTGCCGGCAGCGTGGCGTGCCCGTCCCCGTTGATGCGCTCACACGTCCGCACCATCATCCACGGATGAGAACTGATGTCCTAGTGGTACTGCCGGGCGGTGTCGTCCTCGGGAGGCGTCGCCCAGATCCAGATGTGAACGTGATCGCGGTCCAATGGTCCGGCGACGCCGCCGAGTTGCGCCGCCGGGTGAGGGCCGCCAGGGCGCGCGTTTCTCGTGGTTCGGCGGGGGGTACTGAAAAAAAGTAGACGTATGATTGTCCGCCGATGTATGAATGTACGTCATGAGCGACGCATTCAGCATCCGCGAGGTCGAGGGGTGGCCCCTCGGCTTCACCTGCGAGGGCGAGCCGCGTATCCGCGATCTCGACCTCGGTGAGCGCCTCGGCTTCGATCGCCCCCGCGACGTGCGCAAGCTCGTCGCCCGGATGGTCGACGCCGGAAAGCTCAATGATGTCGACCAGCGCGCCACCGTGGCGCGGGGGGAGGGCGCGGTCGCCGCGCAGCCGGTCACCGAGTACTGGCTCACGGAGGCCCAGGCCCTCAAGGTCGCAGCCCGGTCTGAGACCGACATCGCCGACGCGTTGCTCGACGAGATGATCCACGTTTTCATGCTCGCGCGTCGGGGCGAGCTGCCCGCCAGCGCCCCCGAGTACGCCAGCGCCCGCGCCGCCCTGCCCGACCTCGCGGCTCGCGCCGTGAGCGAGGGTGACTGGTCGCTCGTGCGCGACCTCGCCGGCATCCTCGCCGGCCCGGCGCCCAAGGGGCAGCTGCGGCTCTTCCCGGATGCGGGCGCCGAGGAGCACCGGCAAGCCCTTGAGGACTCGCGCCGCGAGCGCATCCTGGCCGCCGTCGCTGCGCACCCGGGCCTGCGCACCGCCGACGCCGTCGTGCGCCAGGCCCGCGTGCGGCGCAGCGCGGGGTGCCGCCTCCTCCTCGCCATGGTCGGGCGCGGTGAGCTGGCGCGCACGAGCGAGGGCTACGTGGTCCCCACCCAGGCCGGGCAGGTGATGCAGTGAGGTACCACCCCACCTACAGCCGCCCGACCACGCTCCCCGTCGGGGCCCACTTCACGCTCGCCCAGGCCCTCGTCGCCCTCGCCGACGAAGAGCAGGCCGGCGCAGTGACGCTCGACGCGATCCGCGGCGTCTGCACCTTCTTTCAGGTCGGCGCCGACCTGAGCGACGAGGCGGGCCGCCCGGCCGGCTGGGTCCGGGCTGACGGGTCCTACCGAGTCAACGAGGCCTGCGAGGTGGCAGCGTGATCGCCCTCGATGCTGTGACCGCGGCACTGCTGCAGCGCCTCGATACCACCGCGACCGTGTACCCCGAGCTCACGGAGCGGGAGGCCGCAACCCGCCTGGTGCTGATGGGCCTCGCGTGCAGCGCTTCGCAGCACGGGGGTGCGCTGCTCAGGATCACCGAGGCCGGGCGCGCCGAGGCTAGGGCGCAGCGCGAGTCTCGAGGTCCGGTCTAACCCCGCCGGACGAGAGCGAAGGGCGCCTGTCCCACCGGGCTGGTCCGGTGATTCAGGCGCCGCCCGCCTTCTCCCCCTCTCGGCGATCAGGCCTCGCCGAGAGGGGCTCAAAGGGTGACTCGATATCAGCCCCGGCGATGGCGCTCGGGGCTTGCGTGCGTGGAGGTGTCGAGATGCGTTCGATCAAGCGACAGCACAGGTCGGAGACGTACAAGCGGGTGGACGAGGAGCGGATTCGACAGGTGGTAGATCCGGCCAAGGGGCTGGTGACCGTCAACGTGGTTGTGCGGCGCTTCCGGCCCCGGCCTGGCGCGGTGTCGCTCAAGGCCTTCGCGCGCGGGCACTCGCTGGTGAAGCGCGCCGGCATGTGGCGGGGCATCGCCTCGTGAGCGCGGCCGCCCCGATGCCTGTCGCGGCCTACCACCCCGACGATCCCGAGACGCGGTACGCGCGCGCCATCGGCCTGATCGCGAAGATCGCGCCGGACTGCAGGTCGCCCGAGGTCTCGGGCCTGATCGAGCTGCTCGCCGCGTACGAGGCCGAGCGGGTCACGTCGAAGCCGACCCCGCCGGCGCCACCGGGCGCCCCGCTCGATGTCGTCGACCGCGCCATGGTCCGGTGGGGCCGCGAAGCGACGCGCGTCTACGCGAGAGCTGGGCGGTGCTGGGCGACCGACCGCGTGTCGATCATCGCCGTGCAGCACACGGGGCCGGTCGAGAACCTGCCCCGCCTACCGATCGATCCCGACGACGAAGACGCCGTGCCCCGCGGTGAGCGTCGGGCCCCGGGCCCGGTCGTTACCCGCAACGGCGACGCGATGCGCGACATCGGCGACGCGTCTTTCTCAGCCGAGCGCATCGAGCTCGTCGAGCGGCTCTTCCCCGGATGCGAGTGGTGGGCGCCGTCGAAGCCGGTCTCCTGGAACACCGACGCGGTGTCGGAGTGGGGCGCGGTCGCGATGGTCGGCGAGCACGTGGTGGCGCTGATTGCGCCGATCGTGTGGGTGGACCCGTGATGCTCCTGCTCATCATCGACGTTGCCCACGCCTTCTGGCGGGCCTGGCACGCGCGCCAGGATGCGCAGGCGCCGCTCGACCGCGCCGCGGGCATCGTGCGCCAGCTCGCCGAGGGCTGGCGCCACGTCGCGATCGCCGTCGACTCGCCCCCGTACGAGCGGCTCACCCTCTCGCCGGCCTACAAGAGCCGGCGCGCCAACGATGCCGAGGGGCGCGCAGCCTTCCGGACGCTGGTCGAGCGGCTGCGCGCCGAGGGCTGGCGCATCGTCGAGGCGCCCGGGCATGAGGCCGACGACATCGTCGCGTCGCTGGCCAGGGCCTGCGCGCAGGTCTCGCCGCCGGTGCAAGTGACCGTCGCCACCGGCGACAAGGACCTCTGGACCCTGCTCGGCCTGGTGCGCGTCGTCGACCTCGAGGGCGCGCAGGTGACGCGGGAGATGGTGGCCGAGCGCTTCGAGGCCATCGCGCCCGACCAGCTCGCCGACCTCCTGGCGATCGCCGGCGACGACTCCGACGACATCGCCGGCGTGCCGCAGCTCGGCGCCAAGCGGGCGGCCGCGATGCTCAAGTCGTGGGGCTCCCTCGCTGCCATGCTCGCCGAGCCCGCGAAGACGGCCGACGACATCGAGGCGCTGCGAAAGACGCGCGACGCGATGAAGCGCGCCGCCGACAAGTCCAAGAAGAGCGCGGGCGCCGACGGGAGCCAGGCGGGCAAGGTCGTCGAGGAGCTCACCGAGAAGATCGCGCTCCTCTCCTGTCACGCGCGGCTGCACGAGCACCGCGCCGCCGTCGAGCTCGCGCGCGACCTGGTGCGCCTGCGCACCGACCTGCCCGTGCGGCGCGACCTCGAGGCCATCTTCGAGGGCGTGTTCTCCGACGACTCCGAGCACGAGCCCGACCCGCCGCGCGCCGCCGCGCCTGCTCTGCCCCCCAAGCCCCGAGAGGAACCCCGACCCGTGACCGACACCAGCACAGCCCCCACGAAGCCCGCCCCGCAGAAGCGCGGCGGCTACACGTTCGCCGCCGCTCGCGCGACGCGCACCTCGATCCTGCTGCGCGCCGGCTTCTGCGGCGCCGGGGGGAGCGGTAAGTCCTTCACCGCTCTCGCGGTCGCCGCGCACCTCGCCGACCGCCTCAAGACGGGTCCCGCGTACGTCATCGACTCGGAGAACGGGAGCGCGCTGCGGTACGCGAAGAGCACCCGCACCGGCAAGGGCTTCGACTTCATGCACGTGCCGATGCCCACCGACGACTACAGCCCGGCCGCGTACACGGCGGCCCTCGACTACTGCGTCGCCGAGGGCGCGAAGGTCATCCTGATCGACTCGCTGTCGCACGAGTGGGAGGGGCCGCGCGGCGTGCTCGAGCAGGTCGACGAGATCACCGAGGCGGCCTCCAAGGGGAGTCGCCCGGCCTCGGCGTTCTCGAGCGGTTGGAAGGAGATGACCCCGATCCACCAGCGCTTGATCCAGCGCATCTTGAGCGCGCCCGCTCACGTGCTCTTCACCCTGCGCGCGAAGATCAAATACGAGATGAAGCCGGGCGGGAATGGCAAGCTCAAGCCCGAGAAGACGGGCGAGGGCCCGGTGCAGCGCCAGGGGATCGAGTACGAGCCCGACCTGTTCTTCTGGATGGCCGACGCCGTCTTGACGGTCGACAAGACGCGGTGCGATCGGCTCGAGCCCGGCTCGAACTGGCCGAAGCCCGGCGCCGAGTTCGCCGGCCTGCTGGCCGACTGGATTGAGGACAGCGTCGACCCGATGGTCGAGGCGCTCGACCAGGCGGTCGCCGCGTCGACGAGCCCCGACGCCTACAAGGTCGCGAAGGCGCGACTGATTGCGTGGTGTGAGGGGCGCCGCGTGCCGCACCCGCAGATCGATGCGGCGCTCGACCAGCTCAAGGCACGCGTCGCAGCCGCGAACGGCAAGGCCGCCTGAGCGGCTCCCCCGGTCGCGGGCGACACCGCCGCCGGGGACCAGGGCGCAGCGCGCGCGGCAGAGCATGGTGCCGAGCCGCGCGAGCACCCGGGGATCAATGAAAGGGGCCTCCAGCCGACCCGGGGCGCCCGACTACTTGGAGCAACGACGATGAAGAGCGACATTCAAGAGGGCTGGTCGTTCGCGACCGATGACGGGCGCTTCACGGTCTCCGGCGTGGGCCGCATCGTCGAGCATGTGACGATCGAGGCGGTCACGGGCAGCGGCATGGGCAAGATGGAGGAGCCGGGCCAGCGTGTGACGCTCACCATCCCCGCCCTGACGTGGAACGAAATCGCCCGCGCAGTCGGCGAGCGCACCGGGGGCCGGGTGACCCGATGAGCGCCACCCGCTTTTCAGTCGCGATCGATCCGGTCGGTGGTCACGCGCACGTCAGGGTGTGGGCCAACGGCGCCAACGTCGGGACGCTGGTCATGGCCGCGATGGAGGCGCTCGACCTGCGAAAGGCGCTCGGCGCCGATGACGTCCCCGCCCACGTGCCCGGGTGCACGCGCGTTCCCGGTCACGCTGGGTGCTGCGACACGCGCACCGACCGGCAGATCGCCGCCGCCGTGCTCGCCGCCGATCGCCGCGGTGATGCCCCCTGCCCGAAGTGCGGCGGGCTGGCCTGCGAGAAGCGAGGCGAGTCGTGAGAGTGCTTCACTGCTGGAAGGACCAGCGCGAGCACGTCGTCGAAACCCACGGTTGGGGCTCGGACGAGCACGTTGCCACGTGCCAGACCAACGGCGGCACCTGCATGCTCCCCGCGGGCCACCCGGAGCCGCACGACTTCACGCCTGACGATCAGATCGGCGTGAGCTTCGAGGCGCTGTCGTGAAGGAGCGCCCCATCCTGTTCAGCGGCGAGATGGTCCGCGCGCTCCTCGCCGGCCGGAAGACGCAGACCCGGCGCATCATCACCGACCGGCGCGAGTGGGCGGCGAAGGCGCTCCCGAAGCTCACGGCCTTGGTGCCCGAGGGCGCCGGCTTTTCGATGAGGGTGGGCTACGGCGGCGATCCACTTGCGGGGCACGTCGGGATGACGTGGTGCCCCTACGGCGGCCCCGGCGATCGTCTCTGGGTCCGCGAGACGTGGGGCATCCGCGATGCGACGTCGGGCGCTCAGCTCGTTCCGGGCAATCTGCTCGGTCGCCAGCCGACGGGGACCCGGATCGTCTACCGCGCCGACGCCGACGGGCCAGAGATGCAGTCATGGTGGGCGCCTTCGATCCACATGCCCCGTTGGGCGTCGCGCCTGACCCTCGACGTGGTGTCGGTGCGCGCGGAGCGGCTGCACGCCATCACCGAGGACGACGCGCGCGCCGAGGGGGTCGAGCCGGAGCCGTGCGGGTGCTGCGAGCGCCTCGAGGCCTGCGAGGTCGGAGCGAACGGGGGGCGGTGCTGCACCTGCTGCCTGGGCACCGGCGTCGGGGAGTCGTTCGCGAGCGCGTACGCGAACCTATGGGACGCCATCAACGGCGCGCGCGGCCCGTGGGCGAGCAACCCGTGGGTCTGGGTCCTCACCTTCCACCGCATCGAGGCACCATGAACGGCTTCGACCGCCTCGCGTACCTGCTGCTCCCCTTCCTGGACAACGAGCCATGCGACACCGAGACGCCCCCGACCGCCCCGCCCGAGTCCTCGGCTACGTGCGCGTCTCCGGCCGCGAGCAAGGCGAGCGAGGGACCAGCCTCGAAGGCCAGCAAGACGAGCTCCGGCGATTCTGCGCCGGCCGCGGCTACCCGGAGCCGATCATCCGCCTCGAGGTCGAGAGCGCATCGCCCGAGAAGATCGAAAAGCGCGACGAGCTCCACGGCCTGATCGCCGACGCCCGCCCCGGCGATCTGATCGTCGTCTGTCGCGTCGATCGCTGGTCACGCGACCTCGAGTACGGCGTCGGCTCCGTGCGCAAGATCGTCAAGCGCGGGGTCGGCTGGTACTCGGTGGGAGAGTCGATCGACGCCACGACGAGCCAGGGCGACAGCGTGCTCGGGATCATGGCTTGGGCGGCGGACCAGGAGCGCAAGCGGATCAAGGAGCGCACCGTGGGGCGGCGCGCGGAGCTACGAGACCAGGGCCTCTACGTCGAGGGGCCCGCGCCCTACGGGTACCGCCGGGGCAGCCGCGAAGAGCGCCGCCAGCTGCTGCTCGAGCTCGTGCCCGACGAGGCCGCGGTGGTGCGCGAGGCCTTCGAGCGGTGCCTCTCCGAATCCGTCGAGCGGGTGCGAGACTGGCTCGAAGGCGAGACGGCGCGCGCGTGGGACAAGAAGGCGGCGCACCTGCTGCTGATGAACCGGGTCTACCTCGGCGAGGTGAAGAGCAGCTCGGGCGCGTGGATCCCATCGACGCACACGCCGGCGATCACGCGCGACCTGTACGAGCGCGCGCAAGCGGCGATGGCGGCGCGCAAGCTCGGGGGGCGATCGCCGTCGAGCGAGTCGCGCACCGCGACGTGGCTCCTGCGCGGCCTCGCCTCCTGCCCCGACTGCGGCTCGCGGATGGGGGCGCAGTACTCCAGGAGCACCGACGGTGGCTACTACGCGTGCGCGCGGCGCCTGCGTCTCGGCGTCTCGGCATGCGCCGCGCCGTACGTGCCGGTGGACAAGGCCGACGCCGCCGCCGGCGTGGCAGCGTTGGCCCAGCTGGCGACCTTCCGCCGCGAGCTCGCCCGGCCTCGAGGCGCGGTGGCGCCGACCCGCAAGGCGCGCGACTTCGGAGCCGACCGGGCCCGCCTGCGCAGCGCCCGCGAGCGCGCCGTGCGCCTGGCCACCGACGGGACGATCACCCGTGAGGACCTCGCGCGCGAGCTCGCCAGGCTCGACCAGGAGCTCGGCCGCCTCGAGGTGGCCGCCGGCGCCGCGGCGAGGAGCGAGACCGCGCAGGATCCCGAGGCGCGGCGCGCGGCGCTGGCCGACGTCGAGCGGCTCGAGCGCGCGTGGCGTCGCGCCCCCGTCGAGGTGCGGCGAGAGGCGCTGCGCGGGCTGGCCGCGTCGATCGTGCTGCGACCGACGGGCGCCGAGATCGCGTGGCGCTCGGCCGACGAGCTAGCACAGGAGCATGCAGCAGCCGGGGCGGCGCACTTGTTCGCCCCGCCGGCTGCTCGATCGCGGAAATCGAGCGGGAAACGAAGGCGAAAGTGAGGACGACATGGGCATCGAGTTGGAAATCGCGAACGACATCAGGAGCGGGCTCTCGCACCGGTTCGGGGTGCAGAGCGACAGGATCGACGTGCGGGTGCACGAGGCGAGCGTGGCCGGCAGCACCCGCATCGAGGTGAGCCTCGACGGGGCGCCGATCCCGGAGGCGTGGCGGCGGGTGCTGCAGGAGCACTTCGAGGCCGCCGGCGCGCGGATTCTCGAGACGGGAACGGGGGTGCGCGATGTCCAGTGAGCGATGGGCCGCGGTCGAGATCTACGGGCACCGGCAGCACGTGGGCCGGATCAGCGAGGACAACGCCTTCGGGGCGAAGCTCCTGCGCATCGAAGCGCTGCAGCGCGACGGCACCTTCGAGGTCGTCAGCTACGGCGGGTCGGCCATCTTCTCCCTGCGCGACGTCACCGAGGAGCAGGCGCGCCGGCTGGCGGTGCCGCTCCGTGGCTGGGCGTGCGACTCGTTCACCGAGCCGAGCGCGCATCCTGGGTCGTGCGCGAACTGCGGGCAGGCTCCGGAGGGGCACATCAGGCCCAAGGTGCTCCCCGCCGGGCCCGACGACATCGACGACGTCGAGATCTGCGAGGGATGCACCTTCCCCATCACCACCGCGGCGCCGGCTGACTGCCCGACGCCGCACCGGGGGCAAGGCCCCGAAGGCGTGGACGCCGGCCAACCTCAAGCCGAAGGCGCACGCCGCGATCGCCGAGCTGGTGCTCGAGCTGCTCGGCGGGCCGATGCGGTCGGGTCACCACAATTGGGGGCACAGCGAGCCGGAGATGGCCCGCGATCGCATCGTCGAGTTTGCCTCGCGCGATGGCTGGAAGCACCAGGAGGTGATCCACGCGCTCGAAGCCATGGTCGAAGCCAACGAGATCACCGTCGACGAGCGCGCGGTCTTCCGTCGCGTCAAGCCCGCCAAGCCGGTCGACGACGAGGCCCTGTGCTTCTGCGGCGCCGAGGCCGACGAGAGCGCGGGCCTCTGCCAGGACTGCTGCATGCTCATCTCGCAGGTCAAGGAGTGGCTCGCCACCGACGGGCCGCGTCCGCGTCGAGCGCTCTTCGATCGCATGTGCGACGCGAGCCCCGTCGAGCTGGAACCCGAGGACGAAGAGCGCCTCGAGAAGGTGCTCGCGTCGATGGTGCGCGAGGGCGAGGTGAAGCTCGACGGGAAGAAGTACTCCATCGTCGACGATGAGGGCTCCGCCCCCAAACCCCCGCCCGAAGAGCCGGCGCCCGCCGTCGCGCAGCCGCACCCCTTCGACGCCGCCGCGCTCCTGCAGCTCGTCGTCGAGAGGGCTGGCGGGTCGACCACGGACCTCGCCACACAGACCGGCGGGAAGGCCACCGCGGTCGAGCTCGACGACCTCATGCTGACCCTGCAGACCGAGGGGCTCGTCGCCTTCGACAAGAAGGCGAGGCGGTGGGCTGCAACGCCTGCGGGGGTGAGGAAGGCCAAGGCCACCGCCGAGCCTCCGCGCCCCTCGTCGCTCGACGTGGCCTGCCCGAAGTGCAAGGCCGCGCCGGGAGTCGGGTGCACGCAGAAGGGATCGGCGCCGTCGACGGAGAAGTTTCACGGCGCCCGCGACAAGGCCTTCAACAAGTGGATCGACGGGCTGGCCGACACGGCCGACGCCTACAAGGCCGCGGCGGCGCGCGCAGCTCCCCCCGGCCCGCACGAGACGCCGCTCGGCCGGTCGATCCTCGCGCTGCTCGCCAGCCCCCGCACGCTGGTGCAGCTCCGCGCTGGGTTGAAGGAGCACCCGAAGGGCTCGATCGATCCGGCGCTGCTCGCGCTGCAGGCGGCCGGGCGCGTCGAGCTGGTCGACAGGTACTGGCAGATCGTCGAGGCGAAGTCGTGAGGCCCGCGGTGATGACGGCTGCGCCCCCGCTCGCTACGCCGGGGCAGGTCGCGTTCGAGGCCTTCCGCCGGGTGTTCGACACCGGCAAGCTCGCCTGGGACGAGCTCAAGCCCGAGACGCGCCAGGGCTGGGAGCTCGTCGCCGAGGCCACGCGAAGAGCATGACTGTGGGCTGACAATCTCTGACCTACCTCGCGACATCGCCCGAGACGCGGAGCTGGCTGGTGGTCAACGATGAGTCTCCCCTCACCAAGGAGACCGCCCCATGACCACCGCAGGCCCGCTCCCCCTCACCTTCCCCGCTCACGCGTTCCGGCCCTTCGCGAAGGCCCTTCCCGCGCTGGTGCCCGCCACCGAGGCCGCTGCCGAGCTCCCGTCGCCCCTGACGCCGCATGGGATCGGCTGGAAGCTCAGGGCGGTCACGCCGGCGCAGACGGGCGTCATGATGCACTGGTTCCACGGCGAGACCGAGACCTGCGTGACGTCGACGACCGACGCGTACGACGACGAAGCCGACGGCGACCTGTCGTGGCACATCGCCGTGGGGGCTCCTGGCGACCAGGCCCCGAGCGAAGAGCAGGTGACGCTCGCGCTCTGCGCGTTCGACATGCTCGGCGGCCCCACCGAGCTGGTGGACGACTCGCTGGTGAAGCGGCACTTCGTGCTCGCGGTCGACCCCGCCCGGCGAGGCCTGGCGGCCAACGACACCTGACCTGCCGACCGGCCCAGCTCCGGCGCGCGGCCCTCGGGCCTGCCCGTGTCGGCGAGGGCAGGCCGGCGTATCCTCGAAGCGATGGGAGACCCCAGACGATGAAGACGACCGACGGAAACGTAACTCTCACCCTGACCGTGGAGCGCGAGGGAGCCGGCTGGCACCTCGTACTCGGACCCGCCGACGTGGCCTCTGCGCTCTGGTGCCGCGAGCACGAGGGCGAGATGCAGTCGGCCATGGCGGCGCTTTACGAGCGGTACGAGGACAAGGGGGTCGACGATCGCGCGCTCCGCGAGATGGCGGCCGAGCTGAGCGAGACGCTCGCCGTCCACGTCGAGCCGCCCCCCAAATTGTAGGCGCCCCGGGGCCTGGGCAGCGACGGCCCGGCTCGATCTATCCTCGCCCCGTGCCCACGCTCGACCGCGCCGCCCGTGACGCGCTCGGCCTCGTGCGGCTCTTGTGGCAGCGCGAGACCGAGGACATGGGCCAGGAGTCGCTCACGCGCGCGCAGGCCCTGCAGCGTGTCGGCCGGGTGCTCGCCGCGGCCGCACGCGAGGGTGCCACCGAGGCGGCCCGAGCTCGGGCAGGGCAGGCGCTGGACTGGCTCGCGGGGCTGAGCTGGTCGGGTGAGACGCGCGACCTGCTGCAGAGGGCCGCGGCGAGGGTGTGGGATGGTCGGCGGCCAGGGCCCGCGGACACGCGGCCACCGAAGGACACGAAGCGGGGATGACACGGATTAGGCCAGGGCCTAAGCTCTCGACATGGCCCGGACCACTGCCCTCGACCTCGACGCCCCCCTGCGCTCCCTCCGTGAGGTCGCGGGTCTCACCCTCTCACAGCTCGCCGAAGCGCGCGGCGTGCGCCCCCCGAGCGAGCACGAGGCCGAGGGGCTGGGGAGCGCGATCAAGCTCGCGACCTTGCTCCACGCGGCCGAGGCGGCGGGGCTCACCGTCGAGATCCGCGTCTCGAAAAAATCGACGCGAAGGTGACCCGCTGACCTTGCGTGTTGTTAGGTCGCGACCTAATACTAGGTCCATGAACAACGCAACTGCCGCCGCCCTGACCGCCCTCCGCGCCACCAGCATCGCCCCCGAGCTCTGGGCCCCCGTTCTCAAGCTCGCCGCCACCGACACCTGGGGCGCGATCGGTGCCTTGACGCAGGTGGTCGTGACCCTCGGCGAGCGCGCCCGCCGCCAGCCTCCCGCCGCCTTCGACATCGAGGCCGAGCGCGTGGACTTGACCGCGGAGCACGCGGCGGAGCGACTCCTCGAGGCCCAGCTCGACGCCGAGATCGCGGCCGAGGAAGCCGCGGAGGCGGGGCAGGCGGCCTGAGAACGAAAGGGGGCGCGGCCCGGGCGACTAGAGCCCGCCGCGCCCGACCCAGGCCTCGAGGCGGTAGCTCCAGTCGAGCAGCCGCAGCGCCATCCGGACGCGCCCCCGGCGCCAGAGCGCGTCGGCAAGGTGACGCAGCGTCCAGGTGAGCGCCGAGACGATCACGCGGCCGCCGCGGGCCCGGGGTCGGTGTCGCGCGGTCGCACCCCGAAGGCCTCGCCGACCTGGTCGACGTCGACATAGCCAGTCACCGCGCGCGTGACGCCGGTGTCGAGCCTCGTGTCGACCCAGCCGCTCGACGTGCGCGCGATCCTGGCGTGCACCCTGGCGATGGCGGCGCCCCTCGGCCCCTGGCCCCCGTCGACGCGCTCGGCGAGGAAGGCCTCGAGCTCATGCGCGAAGGGCGGGCAGGGCGTCACCTCGACGAGGATGCCCACGTGCTCGGGCGGGTACACGTGCACCACGTCGCCCGGGGTCGGCACCCATTCGGAGGTACGGGCGAGCGGGTGCCATGCGCCAGCCTCGCGCGCGATCTCGAGCACGTCGACCACGGCCTGCGCGTTCTGATACGGCGCGTGCAGGCGCGGGTGGACGATGCAGAGCCGGCGCCAGAGCCCACGCACGGTGAGCGCACAGCTCGACATGCCGGCCATCGCCTCGCGCATCTCGGGCGACTCGTCGGGCCCGAGCAGCTGCAGGTACTCGTCGCGGCGGTGGTGCGCGCCCAGGCCCTCGACGGCGAGCGCGTGGCGCCTCATCTCGGCGCGGTTCACGAAAAGCTCCGCAGCGCGACGTGCCACGCCGGGCGCCGCGGCGGGTTGGGCGCGCGCAGCTCGCGGGGATGATACGGGGCCGCGACGATGGCGGGATCGAGGTCGGGCAGCCTCGGCGGGGGGATCTCGAGGCGCAGTTCCGGCTCGGGCTCCCGGACGATGATGACGACCTCGGGGCAAGTGCACAGTGAGGCGATGGCGAAGGCAGATGCGAGGGAGAACGCGGCGGCGGGGGCGGCCATGAGGCGGACCTTTCAGCGCAGGGCCGGCCACGGAGGGCGCGGCGGAAGGTGGACGGGGAGGGCGAGCGCGGGGCGCGACCAGCTGGCGCACCAGGCGAGGACGAGCAGCGCGGAGAGGAGCGGCCTCACGGGCCCTTCACGGCGCGCTCGATCAGCAAACCCGCCGGCGGGCGCGCGTCGATCGCCTTTGCGGTGTACCCGAGCCATGCGGAGCCGGCGGCGCGGAGCCCGATGCCCACGAGCCCGACCCACGCCGGTACACCCATGACCGAGAACGGCGGGGCGGAGAGCAGAGCCACGGCCGTAAAGCCGTCGCCGATCGCGCTCACCGCGCCGCCGACCGTCGTCTTCCAATCGTTTCCCATCACGGCCTCTTCTGCGGCGTGCTGGCCGCGGTGATTCGGAGCTCGGTGACGAGCGCGGTCATGGCGCTCGAGAGCGCGTCGACCTTCGCCTCGACGCGGCGGGAGCTCTCCCGCACGTCGTCGAGCTGCACGCCGCGCCCTCGCGCGTCGGTCTCCGTGGCGGTGACGCGCACGGTGAGGGCCTGGATGTCGGAGCGCAGCGACTGCAGCACCGCACCGCCGAGGCCGGTGAGCGCCACCAGGAGCAGCCCGAGGGCCCACTGCGAGACGGGGGTGGTAGACGAGTTGCCGCTCATTTGGCCCTCTCTGGGCCGGTGGATATCGTTCTCACAGGTCGCCTCCGGTGATGCGGTGGTGGCCGAGGGCCCGGCCGGCGTTGACGCGCTGGTCGGGTCCGCCTTCGTGGTCATGCGAACACCGGGTCCATGGCGACGAAGCTGTCCGCGCTCGTCGGCTCGGCGTCCCCCGCCGCGTACCGCGCCAGGTGGTGCGGGAACACGTCGCCACCGATCATGGTGCCGACCACGGGGGTGGTGCGCCAGACGGCGTTATTGACGTACGTCGAGATGGCCGACGAGGTGCAGTGGACCGCGATCGCGTAGAGCACGCCGGGCACGAGCGTAAAGGGCGTCGCGAACGAGATGGTTGCGACCCCATCGACGCTCACCGTCGCCGTGCCCGTTGCGCGGATCGCGTGTGCGTCGCGGTCCCACAAGGTCACCTTGATCGTGTCGGTCGCGTCGTGCACCCAGTAGAAGCGCACGCCCGTGCAGCTGCGCGCGGTGCCGCACGTGAAGTCGATCCCGCGGGTCTCGCTCGCCGCACTCGTGAACACGCTCCCGCCGACGGTCGCGATGTAGCCGCCGGCGATCGTGGCGAGGTTTGGCCCGGCGCTGGTTCCCGTCGCACCGGTCGCGCCAGCTGCGCCGACGTCGCCCTTCGCACCGGTCGGCCCCGTGGGGCCGGTCGCGCCCGTGGCCCCGGTTGCGCCGGCGGATCCGGTGGGCCCCGTCGCGCCGGTTGGACCGCGCGGGCCGACCGTGATCCCTGACGGCGTGCCCCTGTAGAGCTGGTTCACTGCGAGCCTTTCTCGACCCCCAGCGAAGGGGGCGACCGCAATGTCCAGGAGTATCACACGGCTTCGCGCCGTGTGCGAGGGGGGTTGCTTCCCTGCTCAGTATCGACCGCCCTCGCTGGGGTGCGTACCCTCGCGCGATGCGAACCCTAGCGGCCCTGGTGCTCGTTGGTGCAACCGTCGCGGCGTGCGGCGCCCCGGAGCCTGTTGCAGGTCCGCCGGGGCCCGCGGGGAAGCAGGGGCCGCCGGGACCGCAGGGTGAGCCCGGCGCCGGTGGTGCTGGCGGGGGCGGCGGTGCGACCGTGGCGAGCTCGTCGAGCGGCACCGGGGGCGACGCGGGGCCGGCGAGCTGCGATGCGGGTTGCTGCGTCGACTCGGATTGCCCGGCGACGGCCTACGATTGCAGCGTCAATGTGTGCGTGGAGGGGGCGTGTCACGAGGTCGCCCGCCCACTCGCCTGGCCATGTGCGGACGACGCGTGCGCGGGGGCGAAGTGCGCTTGCAGCGAGAAGGCGCGATGTCTGAACCTGGTTTCGTGCGACGCCGGAGGCACGGTCTACACGTGCGGCGGGTTTTCGGGCTTGTCGATCAGCTTCAACGGCGGACTGGCCATCTGCACCAGTGTGGGGACGACGGTCGCGTGTCCCCCGGGTGATCCGTGCACCGTCAAAGTCGACCAGAACCCCGCAATCCAGGGTACCTGCATGTAGGGGGTCAGGCGTCGGCCCCGGTGTGCGCCGCGCCGCCACCACCACCAAACCGCCAGTTCGTCCCATCGTACACCACCTTGATGGTCCCGAAGACGTTGCCCCCGCCCCATGCGCCGGTGGGGGCTCCACTGTTGCTGATTGAACCGACGAAGTCGGCCGACCCCTCGCGTTTGATGCTCATCACGTGCGCGGTATCGGCGAGGATCACCGTGATCTCGAACCAGTCGCCATTGACCGGGGCCCGCGTCGCCGTCGCCTTGAGCAGGGTGATCGTGCGGCTTGCGGTGAGCCCGAGGCAGACGAGGCGACGCTTGTGCACGCCGGGGTCGAGCGAGTGATTCGCGTCGGTCAGGTTCGCGTATTGCGCGTCGGTCTCGTACATCTGCGCCGCCGTCACCTTGCGCACGGCGGTCACGTCGCGCGCAGCCGTGACGTCCTGGCCCGAAACCACGTTGTTGGAGCCCGTCGCGGTGACGGCGCCGCTCGACGTGACGCCCACGCATCCGACCGAGCCGGCGCTCGTTACGTTGCCGCTCGCCCCGTCGACGTGGAACTTGTTTGAGTTCACATCGAAGTCGCCGCTCGCCGCGGTCATGACGATCTTCGTGCCGCCGATCGTCATGTTGCCGGTGAACGCGTTCGCCACGTCGAGCTTCGCGGCCTTGTCGGCGATGAGCTGCAACCAGGAGAACAGCGTGCGCGCCGTGACGGTCCCGAACGAGCCGCCCGCCGCCGCGGTGATCTCCTCGACGCCCACCAGGCGCGAGCCGCTCGACGTAGCCACCTGCGACGCCAGCGCGGCGAGTGAGCCGAGGTAGGCGAGCTGCGTGGCGATCGAGCCAGCGGGCACCCCGGTCACCGCGGGCAGGTAGATATCCGGCGCCACGATCTTCGCCACCCAGATATCCCCGGTGAGCGGCCCCGTGATGTCGATAGCCGATCCGCCGCTGGTGGCGCTGAGCTTGAACGTGTCGGTGGCGACGTCGCGCACGAAGTAGACGGTTTCGAGCGCCAGCCCCGCCGGGGGCGTGCCGTCGATCGTGTAGAGCTTCACCGGGTCGGCATTCGAGAAGCCGTGCGCGGCGAGGGTGATCACGTTGGTTGACGCGTCGGAGAGCATCGTCACCGGCAGGGCCGCGCCGATGGGCGCGAAGTGCTGGCCCGTCACCTCTTGAGCACGGCGCCAAAGCCACATGATGGCGTTGACCACCTTCTGCCCGAAGATGCTTCGAAGCGTCGTCGCGCTGCGCGGCTCGAGAGCGTCGGGGTGCTGGATCTGCTCAAGAACCGGGTTCGAAACTGCGATCAGGTCGGTAGGCACGGTGATGGCACTTTCTCGGCCCCTAGCGAAAGGGGCGACGCCGTTGGTCGCTGTTCATTCCCAGGTGTCGCCGGGAGTATCCCACGAGGCGGCCCCATTGCCGTCGATCTCTTCCTCGTTCCAGACGGGCAGCAGACGCAGGTAGACCAAGGCCCCAGGATCGGGGTCATCCCAATCGCCGCCGTCGTCCCACGTGCCGCCGTCGCCCCACACGGGCCCCGAGTCGAGAGCGTCGACCGCCAGGCCCAGCGCGATCACGACGGGGTACGCCGTCGATCCCTTGATCAGCGCGTACTCGGCGCGGACCCACGCGAGGTCGGCGACACCAAAGCTCGGCGCGGTGTATGGGTCGGCGGGGTCGAAGAAGATGTTCCACAAGCCGCCGTCATCCCACGTGCCCGCGTCCTCGTCCCACGTCGCATCGGGCTCGAAGGTGCCGCACCAGGCGCCCCACGCGCGCGAGTACCAGCCAAGCGCCCCGCCGATCGCCCCATCGGCGTTGTTGAGCCAGATGGGCCGGAAGTCGCCCTCGAAGTAGGGTGTCATCGCCTCGACGAAGCCCGTCAGGCGCGGCGCCTTTTCCCAGAACGCCCACGCCGCGCCAATGCGCGCACGGTAGGCCTCATGGTCTTCCGTCTCGCGAGGAGCTCGCCGGCGCAGGTACCCCTCGCCGACCGCGTCCAGGTGATCGGTCGGCGCGCGGGTGGCGTACCGGAAGAGGGCAGCATCGGTCGCGAGCCGGATCTCGACGTCTTGCGCCGCGCCGAGCGCGCGCGCGAACGCCTGCCCTTGCGGCCCGTTCCTCTTGGGATCGAGCTCGGCGAGCCGCGCCTCGACGAAGGTGCCGGCGGTCATGCCTGCGTTACCGTTGGCGAGAGCACGATCACGCCGTTTCGAGGCCGCACGATGTCTTCCTCGACCGACATGGTCGGCACGTTGCGCACACCCGGGATCGCCATGAGCGTCGCCGTGATCGCGTCGAGGTAGAGGATGTCGCCGGTTACCGCGCCGGCGAGCTGCACGAGCGCCGTCACGGCCTGCGCGCTCGCGAGAGGGTTCCCGACGACCAGGAGGTCGACGACGAGCTCGACCGTCTCTGCGACGCAGGCGGCAACCGTGGTCCCGCCGGTCCCCGCGATCGTGAGCCCAGAGGCCTGAGTCTGCGCGGCCGCGACCTCGTCGGCGCTCGCCGGCCCCGCCGCGTTGGCGAGGTAGATCGCCGTGGTGCCGGGCCCGTTCGGGTTCGTATCGTCGACGAAGACGCGGGTGATCGTCGCCTGCCCGCCAGCCTCCGGCGTGCACAGCACGTAGCGCCAGCCGCCAGCGGTCAGGACTCCGGAGAGCGTGCCCCACCGCCCCTCGGCGCGTGCGATGGCGGTCTCGTTCGTCTCGGCGTCCCGCGCCGCGGTGGTGAGCGCGGCGGTCGCCTCGGAGTCCACCGAGAGCCCAGCGGGCCCGGCGATGACGCGGGCCTGCGCCATCGCGCCCGGGACCTGGTTGCCGGTGGTGCCGACCAGTCGAGCCGTGAAGGCGACGCGGCCGCGGTAATTGCTCGCCGCGTTCAGCGTGACGGCGCTGCCCTGCGAGCACTCGAAGATGGTCCCGTCTGCCACCTGCAGAAGGATCCGGCTCGTCGGCCCGATGGTGACGGGCGCGCTCGCCTGCGCGATCAGGAGCGGCACTTCCCACACCGCTTGGGTCGCCGCGATTCGGGCGACTTGGTACCAGGTGAGGCCCTGATCAACCCAGGTGTCGTCGAGCTCGGCGCACCCGCGAAGCGTCGATGCCTTCGCCAGTTGCACGCGCATCCCGGCCTCGAAGGCCAGCGCCGTGGCGTTGCCCTCGACCATGGCACGCTGCGGTGCGGAGTCGGACCAGCCAGCAACGGTGCAACCTTGGTCGACGCAGTCGGCGAGAAGGTCGTCGTGCTTCTCCTCTTGCGTCGGCGCCGTGGTCGCCTCTTCGTAGGTCGCGATGGTGGTCATGCTGCGGCTCCAATCGTCCGAAGGGCCGTGGCCGCCTGGTCGACGGTGACCTCAAGGGGATACGTGATGCCGTCGACGAGCTTGATCGTCGCGCGGATGGTGAGGACCCCGGCCGCGAGCGTTACCCGCACCTTCGCGGTCAACACGTAGTCTTCGTCCTTCGCCTCGCGCTCGAGCGCCGCCTCGTATCCGCGCAGCTGCTGCGGAGTCCAGGTGCTCGCGTCGAGGTCGAGGATCGGGCGCTTGAGGCCCAGGCCCTCGGCCCACGACAGGAAGCCGGCGGGGGTGCACCAGCGGTAGAGGATGCGACGCAGGATCGCCGCCGCCCCAGAGACCTCGGCCGATCCCTCGTCGAAGGTGAGCGGCGAGAACGTGGCGATGCAGTCGAGATCGCGCACCTGGGCGAGGGCGAGCGTCATCGCGGGACCCCCTCACGAGCGTCTTGAAGCATTGCCGCCCTCATGCCGGGCGAGCACAGTTCATGAACGAGCTCGGTGGTGAACCCATTTCGATTGTCCAACCACTTGCGCACCATTCCAACGTGCTTCGGGCGGTTGGCCGCCCGCCAACGTGCTTCCCGTGCGGCCTTCTCGACTCTCACGGTTGGAAGCCGCGCACGCCTGGCGCTGTAGCAGTCGACGCAGAGGCCCTTCGCGTCGTGGGGCTTGCCACAACCAGGGGTGTCACACACGCGTCCGCGCGCCGACGGTGTACTTCGTAGGAGACCCCGGTAGCAGCCTCTGCAAAGCCCTTTCGCTTTGTGCGGCTTGTCGCAAGCTGGAGTGGCGCACACTCTCATCGCGGCACTCCCTGCAAGTAGCGATGGCCCGGCCCCAGGATGGTGAGCGACACCGAGCCGGGCGTGCCCACGGGCACGATCTCGAGCGTCGCCGGAGGGGTGAAGAGGAGCGCTCCCACGCTGTCACCGACGAGGGCGAGACGGCGATTGGACGCCGCATCCTGCTCGAAGGAGAGGGCGCAGATCTGGTCGGGTCGCCCGTCGAGGAAGGCCACCTGCACGCGCGTGCCCGCGGGCACCTCGGCTTTGAGGCCTGGCCCGCCGACACGGAGCGGCACCGCGAGCAGCCCGTTGTCGCCCTGCAGACGCAGGTCGTCGGCGACCAGGTCGAGGGTGCCGTCGCCGTCGTCGTTCTGCTTGCGCACCGTGGCCGCGTGCACCTCGCGATAGACCAGCGGCGACGTCACCCGGGCCGGGTCGCTGGGGAGCGCCTTGCGCACCGTGGCGCGCAGCGCCGAGCCGGCCATCAGGTACTCGACCGACACCGCGCGGAAGCCCCCGATCGTGGTGCCGGGGAGGAGCGGCGCGCCGTCGGGCCCGAAGGTCAGGGAGCCGTCCGCGGGATCGGGGTTCAGCGCCGTCGCGCGCGCGGTGGTCTGCGGCCACGTCTCGACGCCGGCCCAGATCAGGCCGTCGGGCTGCACGCGCCAGGAGAGGCCCAGCGCGTCGCAGAGCAGGTCGAGCGCCTCGACCCCGGTGAGCCCACCGGCCCGTGTCCACCTGGCCAGCGAGAACGCGTCGAGCGCCGTCTCGACACCGGCCGCGAGCTGCTCGCCGGCGTCGTCCACGATCGACCGCAGGAGCATGCCGGCGGGGGGCGGGGTCGCGCCGGCGATCGTGTCGCGGAAGGGAAGCGGGGCGGTGAGCAGGCCTCGGCCGCCGACGAGGTCGACAGTGATGGTCTCCGAACCGGCGGCGACCGCCGAGAATCGGATCGTGCCGACGAAGCTGTCGATCGTCCCACGCTCGCGCTTGACCTTGAGCGTGGCCGGGCCCGTGGGCGCGACCTTGCCCGCGAGCGACATCGCGGCGATCCACTGCCCGCGGGCCGACAGTCGCAGTTCACCGCCCATCACTGGCTGTTCGCCGAGGTTGCAGGAGAGCACCAGAGTCGGCATTACGGCTTCACCGCCGGCTTGTTGTCACCGCCAAACCCGCCCTTCCCCGCCTTGTCGGTCGGGTTCGTCACCTTCTTGCCGTTGGCGTCGACATCCCACTTGTCAGCGGCGCCGGTCGTCTTGGTGTCGTCCTTGTCCTTCTTGTCCGGCGGGCCCCACTTGCCGATCTTGAATACGCACTTGCCCTGTCCGGGCTCGCGCGTGATCTCGATCTCCTTGAACATGATCTTGTCGAAGCCGAATGCAGCGGCGTCGGGGTGCACAAACTCGAACGCTTCACCGTAGTTTTCGCCCAACGGCGACCAGAACTGGATCAGCTCCGTGGCCTGCGTCTCGATGGGGCCCGGCTCCCCCTCGACGTCGGTGTCGTCGACCCAATGCAGCTCGAGATCGGCGCTGGGCGGCTCCTTGCCCTTGCAGGTCACCTTTGCATCCGACTTCCCATCGGAGGCCTTCTCGTCGACCTTGAGCTTGCCCTTGGGCTTGAAGACGGCATAGCCGCCGTGCCGGCCCCAAGAGGGGTCGGGCCAGCTGCGGTCGCCGACCTGCACAACGTTGGCGGGGTGGAGGCTCAAGCGGCAACCCCCTCGCGCGCGCCGCGCTGATAGTTTCGCTGGTTCTTGCGGAATGCCGCCGCCGCGGCGCTCTCGGCCATCGCCATGAGCGTGTCGACCTCCGCCTGCTTGGCGCCCGGCGGCGGGGTGAGCGCCACGCTGATGTTGATGTCGCCGCCGCTGGCGCCAGCCCCGCCGCCGGCCCCGCCAGCGCCAGCCGCGGCCCCGCCGAGCGCCTTCTTGCCGAGGCCCTGGCCAGCCTTGGAGACGGCGCCGCCACCGCCATCCATGCCGCCGGCGAACCCCTGCGCGCTCATGTCACCGACCCACCCGAACGCCTTGGAGGGTGAGGCGACTTGAAGCGTGCTCTTCGCCGCGCCGAGGGCCGCGGAAGCCATCGAAGTAGCGGCTTCCACGGCGGCGCTCTGACCACCGGCGATGCCCGCCGCCATGCCCACGCTGAGGTTGTTCCCGAGCTCGAGCCCCTGGCCCATCGTGTCGAAGGCCGCGTTGTCGTTGGCCGGGAGAGCCTTCGAGGTCGCGCTCGCCGCGGCGGGGTCGGCAGACTTGGCCGGCGAGAGGGCGCCGACAATGGCAGCCTTTCCCGCATCCTTCGCGGCAGACTTGGCCTTCGCCGCGACGTCGGCCTGCATCTTGGGGGCGACGAAGCCGAACACGTCCCAGACCGCTTTCAGGGGCCCGCCGAGCATCGCGCCGCCGAGGTCGCCGGCGAGCTCGCCGAGCCCACCGACAACGTCGTCGGCCTGGGTCGGGGCCTTCGAGACGGGAGCCTTCTGCGCCTTGCCGATCTCGGCGGCCGCGGCCTTGACCCCGCCGGTGAGCAGCCCCGGCGCCTGCTTGAGCTTCACCATCGCCAGCCGCTCGAGCATGGCGATCGTCGGCTTGAGCTCTCGCGCCGAGGCCGCGAGCATGCGAATCGCGCCGGCGACTTCGTGCGCGAACGCCACTAGCTCTTTCTTGCCGCTCTTGCCCTGGAACTGCCCAAACAAGGCGTCATTCAGCGCGGAGAAGAGCTCGTTTCCAGCGGCCTGGATCTCCTTGCCGCCGGGCCCGTTGATGACCTCTCCGATGCTCTTGAGCATCTTCTGCACGGGCGCGAGATCAACCGTGGAAAAGAGCTTGTTGAAGCCGAGCGAGATCTTGTTCATCAGCCCGGGGACGCTGTCTCCGATCTTGTCGGCGATGCCGCCATACTTCTTGTTGGCGGTCTCGAGAACGGCCTTGACCGCTGCATCGGTGTCGAGCGTGTTGGCCTTGGCCTTGGCCTTGACGCTCTTCTTGGTCTTTCCGGTGTCCTTCGCGATCTGGTCGTAGACTTCCTCGGCGTCGATCCCGAGCTCGGCGAGCCCCTTGACCGTCTCCTCGCCCGTCTTCTTGCCCTTGAGCTTCGCGGTCTCGAGCTTCTTGAGCAGCTCGTCACCCTTGCCCTTGCCGAGGGCGCCGTCGACTCCCACCGAGGCCCGGACCGCGAGCGGGATATCCTTTGACGCGAAGTGTGCGTTGACGAGCTTCTTGACCTTGTCGACCCCCTCGTCGGCCGAGAGGTTGTATTTGGCCGCGAGGTCGAAGGCCATGTTATAGGCCGCGTTGCCGTGGCCTTTCGACAGCACGTCGAGTCCGCCGGTCGCGCCAGCCCGCGCCGTCGTCTCGGTGACGGCCTTGGAGTAAGCCGCCTTGGAGTACTCGTAAGCCGCGACGACCATGTCGCGCGCCGCGCCGATCATCTTCTCGGCGGCCCCGGCCATGAGGTTGCCCGCGGTGATCGACAGCGCCGCCGAGGCCGCGACCTGCTCGTCGCCTTTCTTCTTGGCCGCGTCGATCTTGTCCTGGCCCGTGGCGGCCGAGTGCATGCGCTTGAGCTGCTGCTCGAGCTCGTGAGTCTTCTGCACCCGCTTCGCGTCGAAGGTCGCGATCTGCGCCTGCAGCGACACCTGCTTTTGGAGGCCCGCCGTGATGGCGTTGACCTCGCCGGCCATCTTGAGAGACTTGCCCTCGAGACCAGTGCCCTTGACCTGTGCGCTCGCCTTCGCGAGTCCACCCAGCGCGCCCTCCAACTCCTTCGCCGCCGCCGAGTTGGCGGTCGCCTGCGACCGGAAATTCCCGGCGAGGTCGAGATAGGCGGTTTCGGTGTTGGTGGCCATGGCTCACTCGTCGGGGGGGAACTCGACCGACTTGCCGGTCAGGTACTGGATGAGCGCCGCCGCCCCGAAGGCGGCCACCGCCGCGCTGCCTGTCAGTCGTCGAAGATCGTTGAACAGCTCTCCTGGAGGGGTGTCGTACAGCGCCGCCTCAAATTCTTTTCGAACGCACCTTTGCGGCGGACCCTCCCATCAGGAAGAGCGCCTGCTTGAGGTCGGTGGTGATGCACGGCTCGCGCTCGAGCACCTGGTCGAGGGGCTCGCTCGAGCGGAGCACCAGCGCCTTGGAGTAGCTCAAGGTCGCATCGACGATGCCCGCCTTCTCGCCGTGGGCACGCTGCTCGGCCGCGCGCGCGGCGTGGAACACCTCGGTCGAGGGCGGCTTCATGATGGCGCCCAGCCCCTGGGGAAACGTCGCCACGAAGAGAGTCTTGTTCTCCGCGGCCAGCTTCGCGGCGTCGTCGACCGAGAGCCAAGCCGGGCGATTGCCGGGCCCGAGCTTCGCCAGGGCGACGCGCTCGACCGAGTACCCAGCTTGCTCGAGCAGCTCGGAGCGCACGTGGGCCTGCATCGACGCGAGCTCGCCGCGCTTGGCCTGCGCGGGATCGAACGCCGGCCAGAGCACGAGGGCGGCGAAGAGCGTGGAATCGGCCAGCTGCTCGGAGCGCTGCGCGAGGTCGGTGTGCTCCTTCCACGTGGCCAGCCCCATCGGTGCGGCCAACACGGTGCCGACGAAGCCGGTCACCGCGTCGTCGATCTCGATGTCGAGCACCTCGTCGGAGCCGCGCGTCGAGAGCTTGAGCGCCGCAGCCTTCGCCGCCGCGATGTCTTCCGGGGTCGGTCTCACTGCTGCACCGCCCGCTTCCGGTAGATGCTGACACCGTCGAGGTAGGCGTTGATCAGCTTGAAGTCCATCTTGCTGGTGACGCCGGCCGAGTCGTCGGAGTCGAAGCCGCCGCCCGTCTCCAGCTTGCAGTTGGTGAACTTCCACTCGACGGTGACCATCCCGGAGCGCTGGTAAACGCAGGTGATGGTGCAGGGGTACCCGCCGAGGCCTCCGACGTGGCGGGAGATCCTCCACGCCTCGGGGGCCTTGGAGATCTCCAGGCTCAGCTTGGGCTCGGCGGCGCCGGTGACGATGGCGACCGGGGTAATCGCCAGGCCCTTCATGTAGCTGCTCTTGCCCCCGGGATCGAAAGACACCTTGGAGACGGCGTCAGGGGGGAAGTCGATGCCTCGACGCGGCCCGAGCGTCGGAGTGATCGTCAGATAGAGATCAGAGTGGGAGAACGCCATGGGAGAGCTCCTTACGCGGCGAGAGCGATCTCACCGAGCGCGATCACGTCGACGTTCACGGTCTCGACCTCACCGAGCGGGACGAACTTGACGGACACGGGGACCGTGCCGTCGTCGAGGAAGACACCCGACGTGTCGATGGTGACGAGCAGCCCGCTGTAGTTCCGGATCACGCCGTCTTCGGGCGCGAGCTCGGAGTTGACGAGCTCGGCGAGGTGCGCGGCCTTGGCCTTCGCGAAGGTCTCCTCGAGGTGACCGTTGCTCGGATCCGTGGGCCAGGTCTGCGCATCCCAGCCCTCGACCTCGCCGAACACCAGGCGCGCGATCTCGAGGCCGACACCGACGACGCCGGAGAACCGGAGCCGCGAGGCTGCCCCCGCGCGCGTGGCGCCGGGCGCGAACTTCGGTGAGCCGAGGCCGGCGCTGGTTTGCTTGAGCACCGAGAAGCCGGGGCCCTGCGAGCCGCCGAGCTTCGTCGTCGCCGTGCTCTCGTTCCTCGCGCGGGTGAGGCCGTCGGGGGAGAGCAGCGAGCCGGGCGCCAGGCCGTCGCCGACGTCGGCCGCGATCTTCGCGGCGGCGGCGCGCTTGTAGCCCCAGGCGAGGGCAGCCGTGCGGCGGAACCGGCCGCTCCGCAGGTTGGGCGCGCCCTCGAGATAGATGTCGTCGACCGCCACCGAATTGAGGTTCGCCGTCGAGCCGGTGAAGGCGGCGAGCAGCGCGGCGTCGGCGGTCCCGATGTTCGTCTCGTTCGTCGACCTCGTCGAGCTCGCGACGTGGAAGGGCGACCCGACGCAAGCCTGCACGTAGATCGGATCGTCGGTGTCGGCGAGCCAGGCCGCGGTGAGCACCGAGAGCGCGGCCGTCGTGGCGGCGCAGTTGGCCGCCGTGTCCGCGGGCTGCCCGACGACGAGGAACCCGAAGGGATTGTTGATGTAGTCGGCCTTTGCCGCAGTCGCGCCGGTGGTGAGCGCGGCGATCGAAGCGCGCGGGCCGGTGCAGGCGAGCGAGTAGGTCTCGGCCGCGACGTAGGTGCCCGCGGGGAAGGTGAGCGTGATCCCGGTGTGGGGCAGCGCCAGCGTCGCCGCGGCGCCCGTCGTGGTCAAGTTGGACGCCGCGCTGGTGAAGCCGAGGTAGGTGTCGGCCGTGCTCGCCGAGTCGTCGATCGTGGCGGTGACGCCGGCGCCGAGCGACGTCGAGTAGACCTCGAGGTATTCCTCGCCGGTGCTCACCTGGGCGGCGCGCGCGCGCATCGCGAGGCCGGCCGCCACCGCGAGCGCGTCAAAGGCCGTGACGATCTCGGCCGAGTCGGCGAACGCGCTCGAGTAGCCAACGGCGATGGTGGCCGCGGTACCGTCGGCCGCGGTGAAGGTAAGCGACGTGATCGTCGCGTAGGCTTTGACCGAAAGGACCGAAGTCGCAGTCTGCGCGAGGTTCAGCGTCTCCGAGAGCGCCGACCCGTCCCACGCCGTTCCGACGATTGCGACCGACGCCGGCGCGTCGGACGGCGTGACGCCCGCGGTGGTGAACCGGAGTCGCCGCGCATTCGCCAGGATCGCCGCCTCGCCAGCGTCGATCAGGTCCGACGTGGTCCACGTCACGATGCCTGCGACCGTCGCCGTTGCGGCCTTGAGCCCCGCCGCCGAGCTGGCGAGCGAGCCCGCCGCGAAGGTGAGCACGTCGGCCGTGGGCGCGGTGAAGTCGAGATGGGTCCCCTCGAGATCGAGGCCGCGGGAAATGTCGACCGCGCCGCGCAGCACAGCGGCGCGCTCTTGCGGGATCGGCATGGTCTCGATCTCGGTGGTCCCGTCGTACGCGATCCCGATGATCCCGATGCCGTTCGCGCCGCCCGTCTTGACGGTCACCTTGATCCGGTGATCGTCGAGCGGGCCCGATGCGCCGGCGGTGAGCGCGGCCGTGACGACGGGGCCGGTGCTGCCGGTGCGGGTGACGCTCGGGCAAGCCGACCATGTCGGGGTGCAGGGGATCGCGCGCACCCGCTGCCCGGCGGCGAGGAGCGCATACACCGAATCGACACCGATGCCGGCGCCCAGCGACGCGCTGACGTCCTGGCCCGGGTCGAAGGTGTAGACGGTGCCGACCACGCCGAGGCTGCAGCACATGAGCAGCAGCGGGATCGCGGAAGGGGACGCGAGGGAGACGCGGTCACCGCTCGTGAGGGTCGTGTTGACGGTCATGCTTCACCCGGCGAGCGTTCTCGCCGTCTCCTCTGCAAGGGTTCGCGCCGCGGTGGGTGCGTGCGCGCGGAGGCCTTCGCGGAACGGCCACCACGCGTGAAAGTCGAGGTATCGGGGCGCGGCGAGCTGCACGCGGGACCCATGCACGGTGACCTTGACCACCGAGGCGGCGCGGCCGCTGCGGCTGTGCCCGGCGATGGCGAGGCGTGCCTCGGCCTCCACCTGGGCGCCGACGATCTCGGCCGCGCGCGCGACGCTCTCGCCGGCCGCGACACGGTCGAGCCGCGCGGCGAGGCGCGAGAGCGAAGCCGAGGCTCCGCCGACGTTGGCGCGCGCGCCCATGCTCATGACGCGGGCACCACGGTTTCGGGGTTCTCGAAGGCCTTGTCGGTGACCACCACGCCGAGCGGCGCCGAGGTGACCGCTCGGAGGGGCAGGTACCGGCGCACCACCTGGCGCTTCAACGTCACGCGGCAGACGGGCGGCCCATCCTTTGGGAAGTCGACGGCGCCGATCTCGTACCCGCCGTGCTCGAGCTCGACCCCATCGCGCGACGGGGGGGAGCCCATCTTCGGGCCGACGATGACGTCGAGCCAGGCCGCGAGCTCGCAGTGCTTGTCGTACACGTCGAGCGCCGACCCGACGTGGAAGGAGACGTCGAAGTTGCACAGTTGCGTCGCGATCGTCTCGGTGTGCGGGATGCGATAGAGCGGCGGCCCGTACTCGATCGCGCCCTTCTCGGGCGGGACCCAGACGAGACGCGCCTTCGCGTTCGCGTTGGGCTCGGCGTCCTCTTGCCAGCCCCACCCGTTGCGCACGCCCATGCGGCCGGTGAGCTGCTCGAGCACGAGCTCGAAGGGATGGCGGGGGGCGGTGGCGCTCATACCCGCGCGTCCTCGTCGCTGGTGTGGTAGCCGCGCCCGTCGAGCTCGATCAGCACGGCGCCGTTCTCGGGCGTGCCGGGGGTCGCATCGGTCGCGCCCTTCACCACCGCGCCAGCCGACCAGCGGGCCAGCATCGGCTCGTAGATCTCGCGCAGCGGGGCGAGCGCGGCGGCGATGGCCTGGCGCACGAAGGGGTTCGCGCTGCTGTGCGTGGACGTGAAGATGGTGGCGGCGAGCCAGGCGCAGACACCCGTGAGAACCTCGGCCGTCACCGTGCCCGAATGCGCGATCAGCTTCTCGTTGATGATCGCGGTGGCCTGCACGATCGCCGCGTCGAGGTCGGTCCCGTGGTCGCGCAGGATCCCGAAGATGCCCGCGCCCGCGCTGGTGAGGTTGATCGCGGCTCCGCCGGGTGCGGCGGCGAGCTGCAGCACGTCGGAGCCCGACGCGCGGACGTAGTAGACCGTGCCCTCGAGGAGAGGCGCGGGCAGGGCGGCCGCAGTCGCACCGAGGATGCTCGAGCTCTGCACGGCGAGCGTCACCGGGTCATCGGTGGCGAACCCGTGCGCGCGTAGCGAGAGAGTGTCAGCCGCGGGCGAGGCCGACTCGACCAGCCGCGGCGCGCGCGCGAACGCCTCCGGGGGCAACCCCAGAGCGTACACGTTGGCTCGCGCGCAGTAGGTCATGGCTGGAAGGCCTCACGGCTCGCAGCGATGAAAGCGCCAGGGGATGGTGAGGGCCGCCCCGACTTCGAGCTGTGCGGCGATACCCAGGCTGCCCTTGGGGCCGACCTTGTTGCCGTGCTTGTAGAGCTCCGACGTCTCGTCATCGATGGTCCACTCGAAGCCATCGGCGCCGACGACGCCGGGGCTGGGCATCCCGGGCACGGACGCATTGAGCACGCGAGTCAGGGAGACCCAGGGGGCCTCGCCCATGTCGGCGCAGATCGGATACCAGACGCCGGAGTCCGTGAGGTAGGGACTCGACACCACCTGGACACCGAACTTCCGAACCGGGTTCGGGCGCAGCACCAGCGGCGCGTTCGCGCCCGGGGTCGCGTTGACGTCGCTCGCGACGAGGATGTACTCGTCGCCGAACAGGCGCGTGGCCTCCAGCTCCTGGGCGGTGCTGACGAGAACGTGAGTCCAGACGAGGTTGCGATAGTCGGTCCCGTTCTGGGCCTTGATCGACTTGATACGCCCCCACATGGTCTCGATGTTCGGGACCGTGAGAGCCATCGACGTATGAAGGTTCGAGTACGTCGCCGAGTTGTTGCCGAACGGGTCGCACGGGTGCGAGGCCGCGCAGAACTTGATCGTGCTCGACCCGTCGACGTTCTCGGGGCTCTTCGTCGTCTTGCAGGCCTGGATCGCCGTGGCGATGACGCGAGAGCGGAGGAGCATGGCGGCCTGAGCCTTCTTTTTCGGCTCCATTCCCCAGCCTCGCCGCGCCCACTCCGCGGACCGCAAGCGCTCGGCGCTCTCGGTGACGCCGTCGCCGTACTTGTCCGACGAGATGTCGAGGAAGATCTCGCCGAGCTTGCGGTAGGCCGGCGACTCGTTCACCAGCTTCTGGAACAAGGGATCACCGACGGCCATCGGCCACTTGGTGATCAACTTGTCGGTCGTCTCCTGTGCGCCGAGCGCGACCAGGGGATCGTCCTGCAGCCCCGAGTACGCCTCGAGGAACCGCAGCTGGTACTCGGTGAGGGCGATTCGCGCGTCGGCCGTGGCCCGTTGAACTGCAGGGATCGTTGCGTGTGCCATGGGGGTTCCTTCAACTCGAGGTCACGAGATCACTGCGTTCCGCAGGCCATGAGCTGCCAGTTGGTGCCGTCGAAGCGGATGCGCGCGAAGTTCACCTTGGAGGCGGGAAGGGTGACGAGGGTGCCGGCGCCCGCGCCGCCATTGATGACCGCGTACGTCTCCGCATCCGTGGAGGTGCGGGTGATCAGCATCTCGTCGCCCTTCTGGGCGCCGGTGGTGTTGACGGTCAGCGCGCCGCCCTGACTGAGGGTCGGGATGGTGCGCCAGCTCTTGCGGCCGCTGCGGCTGATCGTCTGAGTCGCGGTGTCGGTGAGCGCCGCGCCGATCGTCCAGTCGTGGCCCAGCGACGAGGCCGCCACGAAGATCCAGTTGGTGCCGTCGAAGCGCGCGCGCACCCAGCCCTGCGAGCCGCCGGGGAGCACCGCGAGGGTGCCGGCGCCCGCGCCGCCGTTGGCCACGCTGAGCTGGTGACCGGTGACGTCGACCCGGCTGATCACCATCTCGTCGCCGGAGAGCGCGCCGGCGGTGCCGAGGGTGATCACGCGATCCGTGGTGAGGGTCGCGGCCGGCATCGTGTACCAGTTGCCGCCGCCGGGCACGACGGTCGCCGCGGCGTCGGTGAGCGCCGTGCCGGCGATCAGTCCGCTGATCGGCGAGGAGAGCGCGCCCAGCGCGGCGACCTTCCAGTCGGTGCCATCGAACCAGAGGTCGGCGAACGAGAGGCGGCCGGGCGGGAGGATCGCGAGGGTGCCCGCGCCGCCGCCGCCGTTGACGATCGAGTAGTCGAAGGCGGTGAGGTCGCGCCGCGTGATCCGCATCCGGTCGCCGAGGCGCGCCCCGGTGGTGCCGATCGTCAGGATGCGATCGACCGTGAGGGTCGCGGCGGGGAGAACGCGCCAGCGGCCGGCGGTGATCTGAATGGTCGCGGCCGCGTCGGTGAGATCGGCGGGCGCATCGATCGGCGAGATCGCGAGAGCGTGCGCGCCAGGGGGCTGCACCTCGACGAATCCGCTCGTCGACGAGACGACCTCGAGGAGCTTGCCCATCACCGGCGCGGTCGCGCTCGGCGTCAGGGTGAAGGTCTGGTCATCGGAGACGTAGACCGTCTTCCCCTCGTCAGCGTCGGTGAGCCCGCTCGAGATGAGCAGGAAAGTGCCGGAATCGACGATCATCTCGTCGGCGTCGAGCGCACCCGCGCTGTTGTCGAAGTAGTCGGCGACGCGCGCCGCGCCGTAGCAGATCAGGTTCGGGTCGGTGGAGACCGCCTTGACCCACTTCCCGGTCGCCGGGTTCAGCGCGACGATCGCGCCTTCCCAGAACTTCACCTGCGCGGTGAGGCGCTGGCTGGTGAAGCTCGGCGCGGTGCCGGGCTTGGTGACGTTCTTTCGGGGCTTCGCTGCAGCGGTCATGGATCACTCCACGGGCGCGGCGACGGCGCCGGCCTGGTTGGTGCGGTAGAGGGTCGCGAGGGCCGCGGTCTGCTCCGGGTTCAGTCCGCGCAGCGCCGCGTAGGCGCGCACGTTGGCGGGCACGGTGGCGAGCTCGGTGGCGTTCGGATCGGGCTGCTCCTTCGCGGCCTTGACCGAAGTGCGGGCGCCCGCGCGCGCGAACTGCGCGGTGAGGGTCTCGAGCGAGACGTCGGCCGCCGTGTAGCCCTTCGCGGGCGAGAGCACCTCGGCGCCGTCGGGCCCCTCGCGCGACTCGAAGAGCTCGGCGCGCGAGTACTTCCCGGCCGCAACCGCGCCGGCGAGGAGCGACATGCGGGCCTGGTGCTCGTCGGCCTGGGCGAGCTCGGCGAGCTTTCGCTCAACGCCGGGGAGCTTCGCCGCGTCGCGGGAGTTGGCGCGCACGGCGCCGAGCGCCTCGGCGGTGGTACGCGCGCCGGTGACCCGCATGACCTCGGAGGCGAGGCCCAGGAGGTCGGCGGCGCGCGCGTGGGCCGCGGCATCGGAAGCGCTGGCGGCGAGCCCGGAGGCGCGGACCAGCGACCGAGCGAAGGCGCGGGGCAAGGGGCGGGCGCCGCGCGCGCTGGCGCCATCGGCGGGGGGCGCCTCGGCGGGCGCGCCGTCGCGCGCGAGCTCGGAGCCGTGGCAGTAGCGGGGCTCCTCTTCGCCCTCGACCTGCACTTCGTAGCAGTCAGCCGAGATGATGGTCCCGATCGCGCCGTCGCTGGTGATCGTGACCTTGTCCCCCTCGGCGAACTCGGGCTCGTCGTCGGGCGGCGTCTCGCCATCGGCGAGACGCGGGGGAGCTGCGGCAGAGCCGAGACGTGCGGAGCGCGAGCGGGGGGAGCGATTCATCGGGCCTCGAGGCGCGGCATCCGCCGCGGGTTTGGCGGCGAGAGCCGCGGCGAGAGCGAGGACGTCTTCGAGGGACCCCAGTCCGTCGGCGAGGCCGGCGGTGATCCCGAGCTGCAGCGGCATGCAGTCGCCGTTCAGCGCGCGCACCGCCTCGGGGTCGAGGCCGCGCGCAGCTGCGACGGCGTCAACGAATCGCGCCGTGCACGCGAGCACCATGCGCTCGATCCGGGCCCGGCCGAGATCGTCGAGCGGCGCGCTGCTGTTGCCGGCCACCTTGCCGGGCGGGTCGGCGATCAGGGTCTCGACGATGCCCTCTTGCTCGAGCATCCCGGCGATCGACTGATGCGGGACGTAGCTTCCGATCGAGCCGACGGTCGCGGCGATCGGCCCGTAGATCCCGGCGTTCGCGACCGTCGCGGCGATCCAGTACGCGGCGCTCGCGCAGTGCTCGCCGACGTACGCGATCACCGGCTTGTCGGTGGCGTCGCGGATCTCGACCATCCGCCGCACGGCTTCCTCGAGGCCGGCGCTGGTACCGCCGGGGCTATCGAAGTGCAGCAGGATCGCGCCGACATCGGCGTCGCCCGCCGCCTCGGCGAACCGCGACACGATCCCGTCGTCGCCCTCATAACCGTCGTACCAGCCGCAGAGCTCGTCGGCGCTCTGCGAGAGCGGGCCCGAGATCTGGACGATGGCGACGGCGCTGCCCTCAGGGACGGGAGCGGTCTCCGCGTACTTCTCGAGGGCGCCGGGCGCCGAGGCCGCGAGGGCGAACACGGCTCCCCACGCCGAGCGCGTCAGGCACAGGGGTGTCTCCGGAGACACGCGGGCCTGGGCCAGCGCGGCGGAGTCCAGGCGGTAGGTGCGGGGGGTCGCTCGGGGCAAGGCGCGCGACCAGCTCGGGGATTAAGCACCGTGGGGTGCCACCGTTCGCCCGGGGGCGATGGGTCCGAGAGGGTCGGTGGGTCAAGGGTGACCCGTGGCCAGACGTTCTGTCAAGCGTTCAGGCTTGACACCTCAGGATCAAGCGGCTTTCGCAGGCGGGAAACGCGGCGGCGGGACGCGGTACAGCACCGCGAGCTCGCGCACGCGGGCCTCGTCGGGCTCGAAACCGTTGGCGCGCTCGGCCGAGAGGGCGCGGTGGAAGGCCTCGAAGCGCAGCGCCTGCGCGGTGAGCCGCTCTTCCTCGTCGCGATCGGCGAGCGGGCCGCACAGCGTGGGGGCTGGCGCGCTCGACCCGTAATTCAACATGGTGAGCACGGCGAACAACCCGTTCGCAGCGGTCTCGATCACCTTCACGTCACGCCGCACCAGCGACTCGGGGACGTCGGCGAAGACGGGGGCGGTGTAGACCCCGCCATCGCCAGCGACCAGCGTGCCGCTCTGCCCGAGCAGCGCCAGGGCGACGAGCTTGATCCGGTCGGCGAGGTTGACCGAGAACAACGCGGCCTCGCTGGTGGTGATCTGAAACGCTGTGATCTTCGTCCCATTGGGCACCACCGCGCCGACGCGCGCGCGGCCGAGGCCGGCGACCACGCGCCCGACGCTCTGCCCGATCTCGTCCTCGGCCGTGATGATCGCGCCGTCCTTCCCTGCGGGCAGCTCGGCGATCGGCGCCGCTCGGCCCGTCGTCGCCGAGAGGCTGGCCCGGTCGCGCTCGCCGTGCTGGCCCGCGACGTACGACGTCGAGAGCGCGCGGATCGCGCCCTTCAAGTGCGGCGTGTCGCCCTCGCCCAGTACCGTCCAGTGCCCGTCGGTGGTGCCAGGTTTCGGCAGCTTGATGTAGCCCTCGCGCGTGACGGCGTAGTAGCCGGGCGAGCCGCCGAGGAACGGGGTCGGGGTGTAGATCACCGCGGCGAGGGGCCAGCGCTCGACGCTCTCGACCACGTGCTTGCCCGCCTCGTTCACGCGGATCGGGTGCTGCCACACCGAGAACCCGAGCAGCGCGACGTCGCGCAGCGAGTCGTCGAGCAGCCGGTGCAGGTGCGCTTCCCAGAGCCCGACCGCGTCGACTCGCGAGAACCGGCCAACGCCGGTGACCTGGTACTTGAGGGCGCGCGGCGGCGACGTGCGCTGGTCGAGCGCGGCGGAGATCGGCGAGTAGCGGGGGGCGTCGATCCCGAGCTGCCAGCTGGCGACGAAGCTGCCGGTATCGTGGGAGTCGATCGCAGCGTTCGACTCGATCGACGTCCACCCGGCGGCCCAGGCCGCGCCGGCTCCGAAGTAGTGCTCGAAGGCGAGCGCGCGAAGGTGCAGCTCGTCGGCGGGGGGCGGCATCAGAGTACCTCGCGCTTTGCTCTTGACATGGCGCTTCTCTTATACCCGATCCCAATCGCGCTCGTCGTGCTCGTCTCGCCGGCGGCGGGGGACGGGCGCCGCAAAGGCTGGTTCGGGTAGCGCTTCCTGCGCGGCCTCGAGGCCCTTGAACGCCGGCCGCGGGTCGGGCAGCCCGTGCGCGAACCCGTCGTACAGCGCGAAGGCGGCCCACACGAGCGCGTCGAGCCCGTTGGGGCTGCTGCCACCGAGCCGCGGATCCCACGTGGTGATCTGATCTTCGAGCTCGACCAGCGGGTCGGCCGGGAAGCGCAGCTGCCCGCGCTCCGACAGTACCTGCAGCTCCTCAGCACGAGCGCTCTTGCCCTCGGTCGCGATCACCTCGCGCACCTTCACCGCGGCGACCGTCTTCTCGGCGGCCGCGCGCGCCTCGGCAACGAGGGTGACGACGCTCTTGACCAGGTCGCCGCCGCGGTTGCGCTCGGCCACCACTTCGCTCGCGCCCGCGTCGCGTCGCATGTCGAGCAGCAGGCCGGCCCATTGCTGCGGCGACCAGCGGCCGGCGCGGTGAGCGAGCACATACATCGCGTCGTCCTCGCCGCGCGCAGCTGCGACGATGGCCGTGTCATCCGTGCCCTTGCCCGTAGAGATCGCGGGGTCGACCGCCACCACGATGCGCTTGTACTTCGGGGGCAGGCCGCGCACGCGGGCCCCCGCGATGTCGATGGGCGAGAAGAGCGCGCCCTCGACGTCGCCGAGGATCTCGCCGCCGAGCTCCTGACGGGCGAGGCGGCTCTTGCCGTACCTGGCGCGTAGGTCGGCCGCGAGCCCTTCGGTCAGGTTGGCGCTGTTCTCCTCGATCTCGCCGAGAATGATCACGGCGGTGGGGTCGGCGACGATAGCGCGGATCCACGGGTCGGGCGTCGGGGTACACGAGATCAGCAGCTCGGGCTCGACGTCGCCCAGGCGACGCAGCGAGAGGATCGCGTTGCGGGTGAGCGTCTCGCGCGCGACGCGAGGGATGTTGGTTGCCTCTTCGATCCACACCGTGTCGAGGTTGCCGCCGCGATACTCCGGCTTCTTGCCGCTCACGAGGTAGTACACGGCGCCGGTGTGGAAGTGCACCTCGCCGGCGCTCGCCTTGTACTCGGGGCGCTGGTGCGGCGGGAACACGTCGAGCAGCCCGACGCGCTGGCTGCTCTCCACCAGGCCGTGCCCGCCGTTCGACTTCGAAGCGTCGCTCTCGCGGCCGCCGAGCTGGTAGCGCTCGACATCTTCGATGGTCGGCGCGACGAGCGCGCCAGCGCGCGAGCCGGCTTCGATGCGCTCTCGCACCCGCTCGGCCATGAGTCGGCTCTTGCCGAGCCCGCGGGCCGCGATAGCGGCGATGATGCGGTGCCGCGGCAGGCCGCGCGGGCGCTGTTTCGGCCGGGCCCAGAAGTCCCACGCGTAGCAGAGCCGCGCGAGGTCGAGGGTCGGGATGCTGGCGAGGATGGCCTCGAAGGCGGCGGGATCCTCGACGCCGAGCTCGACGAGCTGCTCGGCGAGGGATGGCCCGGTGAGCGCCGCCGAGAATGCCTGGGCGCGCGCGTACGCCGCGCGGAAGCGCTCCTCGAGGTCGGGGTCGCGCCGCTCGAGCTCGGTCATCACCAGTCCGTCTCCAGCTTGGTACGCCGCGCCAGGATGCTGCGGGCCTCGTTAGACCTGCGCTCCGTCTCGTCGAACAGGTTCGTCAGTGGGTCGGGCGGCGGCGCGTCACAGAACCCCGACCCGCCGCACCGCCCGCAGGCGTCGAGAGCTCGGGGCCGCGGGTAAATGCTCCTGAGTTGTTCGCGACCAACGCCCTGACACCGGGGGCAAACCATGTCGACCACGCCGCTCATCGGAGCCCCGCCGGTGCAGGCCCGAGGTCGATCTCGACGCTCGCACCAATGAGCGCGGTCTCGCGCGTGCCATCGGGGAAGAGCACCTCGCCGACCCACGGTGGGACGACGCGCGCGCGTAGCTCAGCCTGCCACCCGGCCACGTCGCCGCCTGGCGAGTCGAGCACCAGGAGAACCGGCCCCGGGTCATGGGTGGCGAGCACGGCGGCGAGGCCCGCGGCGAAGTCCTCCCCGGCGGCGTACACCGCGTGGATCGGGTCGACCCCCAGCGACCGCAGCACCGCGCGCGCGGCACGGATCGCGATGACGCGGTCGAGGTGCTGCAGCAGGTGACGGCGCGCGGCTGGCTTGAGCTTCATACGATTCCCCTTGCTCGTCGCCCGGCCTCGACGCGCGCGCGCAGCGTCGCCACCACGATGCGCGCCGCCTCGACGTGGGCCGGGTCGTCTTCGGGCTTGCGGATGGTCGGGGGCCGCGTGCGCAGCACTTCGTCGCGCACCTGGCGCTCGGCGCCGAGCAGCTTCTGCGCGAGCGACCAGTCGGGCTGCGGCTTCCGCAGCTCGTCGTCGACGCGCTCGCCCAGGCGCTTGAGCCGCCGGCGCAAGCTCTCGTGGATCGCGTCGGCCGCCGAGAGCTCGCCGATCGCCTCGCGCGCTTCCTCGGGCAGCGGCGCCGATCCCGGAGTCGGAGGCGATGAGGGTTCGGCCGGCGGGGCCTGCCCTGCGTTCAGTGCCTCGCGCGCCTCGGCGAGGATGCCGCTCACCGCGCCTTCGGAGATCCCCAGCTGCTTGGCGATCGTCGCGCCGCTCAAGCCGGTGGCCTTGAGGTGCACCACCTGGCCCTTCACGTCGCTCCCCAGCTTCTTTCGAGGCCCGTTGGCCATGTTCTCTCCCTACCACGGAACGTCGGTTCATGAAGCTCGGGCATCCTTCACCGATCCGCCGGTGGGG
>Ga0196964_10000228_pt1 | contig 41706 bp, 86 predicted proteins | sample S1_10metaG_FD_148615 | JGI IMG/M metagenome (GOLD analysis project Ga0196964, IMG submission 148615) | Soil microbial communities from Anza Borrego desert, Southern California, United States - S1_10 | ecosystem: Environmental > Terrestrial > Soil > Desert | place: USA: California | collected...
AGTGGATCATTTATCCACTGATCGTGCGCGGCCTTCAGGATCGTGTCGAGCTTGTCGCCGATCTCGGGAGCGCAACCGGTGGCGACGGCCTTGAGGACGGCGGCGATGTCGTCGACACCACCGACGTTCGACACGGTCTCGGCCTTCGCTTTGAGGACCTCGGTGAGCCGCTCGTCCTGCATCTTGGCGATGTCGGCTTCGAGCTTCTCGCGGGCGGCCTTCTCGACGGCGACCGCTTCGGCGACGGCCTTCTGCGTTTCGGTCAGTTCGGGTTCGGGCTTGTCGGCTTCGGCCTTGAGGTACTCGGCGACTTTGGCGTCGTGATCGGCGATCGCCTTGGTCACGGCCGCGGCGACGGCCTCATCGATCGCCTTCTGCGTCGCGGCGGTCTGCTCGGGGGTGGGGTCGGTGTTCTCGGGCACGGGGGCTCCCTTGCGGGTCGTGGACGGGACGGTGCGCGTGTCGCGCTTGTACAACTCGATGTCAGAAAGACCGTTCGAACCGGCGAAGCACACGTCGACCCGGTCGACGATCAGCCCCTTCAGGCGGGCTTGCAGCGGCACGGCGTCGACGCGAGGCATCAGGCGGCCACCGGCACTCGCAGGGACCGGCCCTGAATCGAGAACATGTGCTTCGTGTTCTTGATGCGGTCGTAGACGGCACGGTCCGGGTAGTGGAACCCGACCCACCAGCCCTGATGCAGCGGCCATTCGCCAGCAGCGTTCTTCTCCAGGCCCATCGCCGCTTGCTTCTCGGGTGTGTAGACGACGGACTCGACGAGCGTGCCGAGCGCTTCGCCTTGGTGGTCCTCGCCGGACTCGCGGAACGCCATCGTGAACAGGTAGGCGGCCGTTTCCAGATCCTCGATCGGGACGTTCTCGCCTTGGCTGTCAACGACCTCGGTGCCGTCTTTGGCGACCGAGACGTTGGCCCAGCCGAACACGACCTGGTCGACGTCGGATTTGCGTACGGTGTCGAACGCGAGCGACAGCGCGACCGGTTCGAGATCGTCGGCGTTGGCTGCGATGTCGAGCGGTGCGGTCATGGGTCCTCAAACGGCGAAAGCCCGTCGAGCGACGACCGGATTGGAGACGGTCGTGCTCGGCGGGCCTTCAGGGGGGCGCTGTGCCGGTGTGTGTTCTGGTTGTACGACAGGTCAGCGGCGCATGTGCGGAACTTCTACGCCGCGGGCCACAACTTTTCGCAACCGTGGTTGACGGTCGTTACGCCGCTTCGGTGCTCGGGTCGGCCTGCACCGTGTCGCGCATCGGCCGGATCCGCTTGCCGGTGTTGGGGTCGAAGTCGGCGAGCAGTTTCGTCAACAACTGCCGGCTGTGGCCCGTTTCACGCTCGATCTTCGTCATCGGCACGCCGGCCTGGCGTAGCAACCAGATGCAGTGCAGGCGCCCGTCGAGCGCTTCCGCGGCGGCGTTCAGGTGGCGTTGCCGCACGGAGTCGTACTCTTTGGCACGGTTGAGGAGGCTGTTGACGTGGTCCGGGTTCGGTTTCATCAACGGTGAGTATGAGCCATCGGCCGTGGACCGGCACGGAAAGGATCACGAGGAGACCTCGATGCGTTCGAGCGCTTCAGTCCACCGGCGAACGAACAACCGGCGGTGGCGCTCCATCGCGCGGTTGATCCCCTTGTGTGTTTGCCGCTTCATGCCTGGGCGCCAGCCGGGTTGGAGTAGGTCGTACACGTGCGGGCAGATGAACACGGGCCCGCACTCGGGGCAGCGGATGGGCTCGTGATGGGTCATGGCCCGATCCGGTTGTACATGGTCCGGCAGAGTTTGCGGCGCTGCGTCAGCGACATCGTGAGCAGCGTCCAGGCGAGGAAGAACCCGGCCACGTCGCCGTTCTTCGCGGCGCTCTCCATGCAGTAGCGCACGTCGCCGTCCTTCACGTTGTAGTCGTCGAGCACGATGTGCAGGGAGCCGCCGGCGAGGTTGCTCTGGCCGTTGGCGCACAGGCGCGACGGCAGTTCCTGGTACCAGCGCACCATCGGCCACACCTCGGGCACGGTCGGACGGTCGGGGGCGCGGCCGCTCATGGCCGGACGATTGAGTAGCGCCCCACCGTGGCGGGGTCGGGGTGAATCTCCATCGCGAGGTCGGGAGCCTCCTGCGTGATCTCGACGACGATCGACTTGCCGTCCTCGCCGACGGTCGCCTTCACCTTCGCGCCGACCACGCGCACCCCCAACTGCTTCACGACGGCGCCCGTGGCGTCGATCACCGCGCCGGGCTCCATGTTCGCGTCGGGCACCGGGATGATGGCAGAGAACCGGGGGGTCGTGTCGCCGCTCATATCGACCCCCGGAACGGTGGCAGGTTCGAATGCTCGGGCAGGTCCGCGTCGTCGTAGAGCGAGTCGACCACGTCGAGCTTGATCGTTCGATGGTCGTCGGGCAGATCCTCGACCATGACCTCGGCGCGGTGCTTGATCCAGTCGGCGATGACGATGTCGCGACGGACGTTCTCGTACAACGGCGCGATCACAGCACGCCCTCCATGACGTCGCGCGCCACCGACGTGATGACCTCGGCCCGCGTTGGACATCGGCGGGGGGACCGCTCGGCTCTGGCAACGGCAAGTTGCCAGCGGCGTTCGACCTCGGCGAACAACTCGTCAACGTCGTCCTGGTGTCGGCACAGCAGCGCGAGGCGCGTGGCAGCCAACTCCTCCTCCATGCGCTGACGGTTCAACAGCACCGTGAGGGAACGCATCGACCCGTCGAGGTCGACGGCCGCGCGAGCGGCCGGGGCGTTCACTGCCCGTATCCGTGCGCCGATGCGTTCAATCTCGTCGCTCATTCGTGCATCTGCGCTTCGATCAGCACGCCGTGATCGGCGAGCACCGCACGCACCGCGGCATGCACGGCTTGGCTCAGCGTGTCGATGGCCTCCGATGACGTGAGCGCCCAGCGCTCGCGGGAGCCGTAGTCCTGGATCGTGACGTAGCCGCTCGTTCTCGTGTGGACGACCTCGCGGCCGCCATCCTTCCACGCCGGCTGGATCTCTTCCCAGCACATCGGGCAGCGGTAGAAGCCCTCGGCGTCGCAGTCGTCGCCGTGGCCCATCGTGCACGGCAGGCCCTCCCACTCCAGCGTCGGGTAGCCGTCGTCGTAGAAGTGGCCGTGGCCGGCGGCATCGACCATGCGCCAGTCGGGATCGGGCACACGGCCAACGTCGATCGTCTCGTGGTCGCGGATGACCTCTAGCGTGATGTCCGGCCAGAACCTCAGCATGCTGGTTGCCATGCGTTCCCCTCTCGTTGGAGCCGGCCCGCCCGGGGCTTCATGGGCACCCCGGACGTAGGCCGACCCCCCCCAACAGTACGCGACCCCCCAGACTCCGCCAACGCCCTACGTGAGCAAAATCACCGTGCAGCGGCATTTCTGGTGGATTGGTGGGAAAAGGAACGTCGTCTTCGCACCCTTGAACTCCTCGACGAACGACTCGCCAAATCCAACCACCGCGCCATCCAGCGGAGAACAACGCGGACAGGTCCGGTCGTCGTACGTCACGACGATTTGGCGCCGAGCGTGCTGCGTGTTGATGAGCTCGTCACGGGCCGCCTGTTCCCACGACAGGTGAACCCCTCGGTTCGCGGCGGTCATGATCTCGGTCCTCGCGATCGTTTCCGCCCGGGTGCGTAGCAGCCGTTTCGCGTACCGGTCCACCGCTGTCGCCCGCCCCCGCGCCGTCTTCGGTGCCGCCATCCCCGCCCGGTTCAACGTCGACACGCCCGCCGTCCCCGCGTCGACCGCGGCGAGCTGCACCGCGTAGTTCGCCAACGCCTGCGCCGAACGCGGATCCAAGCCGACGCTACGGGCAATCAGGCGGGCCGCTTCCTGCGCCGTCAACCGGCCCCGAACCGCCGACACGATCACCCGTTTCACCGCCTCACGCGTCACCCGTTTCTCGTGCGCGACCAGGTCGGCGGCCATCGTCCGGGCGGCGCGGATGGCGTACGGGTTCAGGACCGTGAACGACGACCCCTCCACACCCGCGACCTTCGCCGCTTCGACCATGGTGCGCAGAAACTCTGCTTGCAGGTTGTCGCCGACCAGCGCCGCATCCGATTTGAACGTCGGCATCACGTAGAAGTCGTTCCACGGGATCATGTCAACGGAGATCCCACGGTGCGCTTCGATCAGCTTGGCGACCTCGGCTTCGGGGAACGCTGCTTGTAGGCCGTTCATCGTTCGGCGGACCGCGGCGGCTAAACGCCGCTCGGCTTTGTCGGCGACGGCGAGCAGCGCGTCCGCTTGGTCAGTCGTTGTTGGCATCGTCCGCGAGTTCGGGGTCGATGTCGGGGTCGAACTCCGGCTCGGGCTCGGGCTTGTCGTCGACCTCGCGCGTGTCCTCGCGCTCGGCGTCGTCGTCCTCCTCGGCCATGTCCGCCACCGGGATCCCCGTGTGCGCCTGCACGTACTGGGCCAGCTCCGCCGACGGCCACATCGCCATCCCAGTCGAAGCGAGATCGACAAGCATCTTCACGATCTGCTCCGCCGTCGTCGACTCCGGCGGCGCCACCTCAAAAAACGGAAGCTCGCCCGTCACCCGACCGTTCAACCGCATCAAACGTGGGATCTCGTGCCGGTTGATCACATCAGCCATGCTGCCAAGCAGGCCCATCATCGACCGGCGCAGCATCTCATCTTTCGTCACCGCGACACCCTGCGACGACCCGATGCCGCCCTGCTCGTGACCCATCAGGATCACGTCGGCGAGCACGCTCATGGCCATCTCTCGGGCGTAACGGGCGATCGTGTTCCCGATATCGGAGCGGCCCTGCCCTGGCGACGCGAGCAACTCGAACTTGTACAACGGGTGGCCGGACACCTTGCCGTCGTCGTCGGTGGCGTACACCATCGGGAGCACGACGCCCATCTGCTCGTCGACGCGCACGTCCTTGACGAGTTTCTCGTACTCCGCTTTGGTCGTGTCGTTGGTGTAGGCCTCGACGTCGATGTAGCACACGGGCATGCCGGCCAGGTTGCGTTCGTGGCCGATGCCTTCGATCTCTTGGAGCCGCTTTTTTTGCCACCACGGTTCGTACGCCCGGCGCAGCATGGAGTAGCCCTGCGGGTTCCCTTTGCGGGTCGTGGTGCGGAACAGCAGACCGCGGCCGATCGGTAGGAACACCTTGCCTTTGTCCTGGGTTTGCTGCCACCAGCCCTTGACGCCGCCGTCCTCGTCGAACTCCCACTTCGTCAGGGAGTCTTGGCCTTTGAACGAGAACTTGCGCCACCCCCACCGGCCGTCCGTGTACTTCGACGAGTCGCCCGGCAGCGGCTGCTGGCCGTTGCGGGGCTTGTACACCATGTGCGCCCACGACCACCCGAACTGGACCATCGTGGCGGCCTCGGCAACCATCGCCGACCAGCTGTGCGACATGTCGCCCATGCACTGCTCGACGAACTCGGCGTCCGCGACAGAGTCGGGGTTGTCCGGGTCGAACGGGGACACGGTCCAGGTGGCGCCGGTCATCCATTCCGTCATCAGGAACAGGACACCGCCGGCGATCGGCGAGGCGCCCATCTCCTCGTACACCTTGTTGGCTTTGGTGCCGCGCAGGTTCCGGTCGAATTCTTCGATGACGATCCCGGAGGTCTGTTTGAGGCCTGACGATCCGATGTCAGCGGCCGCGTTTTTGGCGGTGAGGGTGTCGTCGCCGGTGTCGCGCTGTTGGGCTTTGCCGACGTACACGGTGCGGGCGAGGGTGCGGTCGAAGCGGTCTGTGGGCGCGTCGGCGACGTCGGTCATTCTGCGCAGTATGAGGCCGGACGGTCGTCCTGTCGCGGAACCGTTCCCGCAACCACGGTTGCTACGCGTATCGGACCCCCGGAGGGGCCCGGTGCTTGGGGCTGGCAGAGCCTTAGTGGCGGGAGGGGGATTCGAACCCACCGACCTCTTGCTTATGAGGCAAGCGTGCTACCGCTGCACTACCCCGCTGCGTCGATCGTACCGTCGTCGCCCGCGGGTGCGGCGGACCTAGTCGCCGGTCACGACGGACGATCCGTCGGCCCGCCACTGCACCGCCTCGCGCGGCATCGTCAGGTACCACGTCGGCCGGCGCCGGATCTTGGCCCACAGCCACCGCACCCCGCGGAGGCGCACCATCTTGACGTCCTTCGTCGCGACGTTGGCGACGTAGCGGATGCTGGCCGGCCGGACGGTGCCGGAGACCATGAACGTCTCCATGTCGCCCCGCTCTGCAAGGATGCGTTCAACCAGGGATTGCGCCTCGGCGAGCCGGTCGGGGTCGAACCAGTCGCTCATTCGTCGGGGCTCGTTCACGCTGCCATCCTTCCACGCCGCTGCGCGGCCACACATCGGCTCTTGATGGTGCGGAGCCGTTTGTCACGGTCGAAGTAGTTTTCGCCTTGCAGGTTCCGCAGGCACCGCACCCCTAGCTCCATGGCGAAGACGTAGCCGTCGAAGCGGTCCATGCCCCGCGACCGGCCGACGTGCCACGCTCCGCAGAACCCGCACCGGTACGGCTCGACGTGCCGGCCGTCCTTGGCGTAGAGGGCGCGGGCGTGGCGTTGCGCCGTGGCCCGGTCCGGGTATTTGACTTTGCTCACCCATTTGCCGCGGTCGGACCAGCGGATGTGTTGGCGCATTTCCGGTGGGACGCGGTCGATGACCGTCGAACGTTTCACGTGGAACACACGTTCGGGTCTGCGTGCCATGCCTCGTGCCGGTCCTCCATGCCGCGAGGGATCGCAGCGCAGCACGTCGGACAGACAACAAGGCCAGATCGGGACATGATGCCGTGTTCGTCCCATGTCACGATCGGCCGAACCGGTGCCGGTTCCCACTCGTTCACGGGTCTCGCCTTTGGCCGATGACGAACAGCGTGGCGCCGGCCGCGTACATGAGGCAGATGAGCCCGCCTTGCAGGACCCGCACGCCGGTGTCGACGTCGTCTAGTTGCACGGAGCATGAGCGCCACAGCGCCCACCAGCACAACGCCGTCCACAACACGAGACAGACGACACGGGCCGGCCAACCCCCCGTCACCGCTCGACCATCCCGTCTTCGACGTCTCGCGTCTTGCCGATCCCCGCGTGATGGTGAACGATCGACCGCGCGTTGATATCGACCATGGTCCCGTTCTCAAACAGGATGAAACCGCGGCCGACACCATGGCCACAGCACGCAGAGATGACGCCAGGCAGGACGCCGAGGCAGGGGTCGACGCCGCCGCGTAGTTGTTCGGTGGGCCGCTCGCCGCACTCCTCGCACACGCGACCGTCTGGCCACTGCCCGTCGCCCCTCACGGGAGCACCGCTTCGAGGAACTCGGATGCGAACTCGTCAACGTTGCCGAACAGGTGTACCACGCCGCCCCACCCGTACGAGCTGTGCTCGCCCTTCGCCGCAGGAACACCAAGCCGCGCGATCAACTCGATCCTGAACGACACACCGCAGCAATCGCAGCCATCCATGCTGTAATCCAGAGAAGACGACTCGACCGCGTCGAGCGGAACCCCGAACGTTTGGGCGGCCAAACGACGCACAGCCTCTTCGTACGTCATCGCAGCACCGCTTCGACGACCGCTTCTTCGGCGTGCACGTCACGGGTCAACTCGGCGCCAACCACCTCATCCCACTTGAGCGGCGACATGCCATCGGCGGGCCGCAGACAGATCAGATCGGCGGCGGACAGGCGGTGCCCTTTCGGCAGCGACCGCGCGAAGTGGATGGACCGGGACGCGCCGTACCGTGCCGCGGTTTCCTCGGGCAGCGGCGCCAACTTCCCGTCGCCCATCATCACCGCCGCGGTGTTCGCGGCCCGCACGTAGTCGGCGAGGTGTTCCGGGTCCAACGCCATCGCGTCGTCGGGGCAGTCCGTGTCCCCCGGGGTCAGCGTCGTGTGCACCTCCAGCACGGTGGCTCCCATGAACACGGCACCCATCGCCGACGCCGGTTTGCCGACGTGATCGGAGTAGCCGACGGTGGCTGAGCCCATCAGTTGCTCGATAACGCAGCGCAACGTCTTGATCCGCCGCAGCTCGGCCGTGTGGAGTGGTGCCGGATAGATCAGCGTGCATGCAAGCCACACCGTCTGGCTATCGCGCAACTCTCGCGCCGCCCCTATGATCTCCGCCTCGGTCGCCGCCCCAGTGGACACGATGATCGGCCGCGTCGCCACCTCCGCGACCGCGCGCAGCAGCGGCACGTTCGTCAGATCCCCCGACGCGATCTTGAACACGACACCGGGGATCCCGGCCAGGATCTCGACGGCGTACAGGTCGAACGGGGACGCCACGAAATCCAAGCCGACCTCGGTGCAGTGCTGCGCGACCTCCGTCCACTGCATGTACGGGACCGAACGCGACGCGGTGAAGCTGTCGCGTTGGGTTGGGACCTTGGCGTGCCGCCAGTACGGGCGAGCGTCCGCGGTGGCGATCAGTTCGGGGGTGAGCAGCTGCGTCTTGAACGCGGAGGCGCCGGCGGCCCGCGCGGCGTCGACCATGCGGTGCGCGGCGTCGATGTCGCCGTGCATCGTCATCCCGTACTCGGCGATCACCTTGATTGGATCGGTCACGCGGCTCTCCTTCGTTCTTGGTCGCGCAGCGAACGAGAGCGCTGGCACGTCCTGCAGAGCCGATGGCCCTTTCTCGTCCAGTAGATGTTCTCCGGCGCGTACTCGTGGCCTTGTGGACAGTGGGTCTTGCGAGCATTGCGGCCCGAGACGCTGAAGCCGCGCAGTTGGTTGACTTGACGAGTGACCGGTTCCAGATGCGCTGGCTTGACGCACCTCGGGTTGCGGCATAGATGATCCAACTCCAGGCCATCGGGGATGGGACCGACGAGCAACTCGTATAGGAACCGATGCGCCTGCCACCCGCGCTTTCGGTAGCGCAACCGTCCGTATCCCTTCCGGTCAAGCGACGCCTGCCACTCCCAGCAGCCGTCACCGATCGTGACCTTGTCCATCAGTCGGTCGAGGATCGGCTTACCCTCGCCGGACAGGTCACTCGCGCCTACCGCGATCTCGTGCTCGGCGATGTCTCGCAGTTCGCTCACGGCAGACCTCCCGGTGACGCGGCGACGATCGGGGTGGAGATCCCGCCGACCGTGGTCGGGTCCGCGTCGGGTTCGACCTCGCGGACGGTGATGCCGTCGGTGCGGGCCCAACCCAACCAGCACGCGACCTGTTCGACCATGTCGTCGGCGGACTCGGCCGCGTGGATGCCGTAGTCGACGGTGACCCGGAAGTGCTTCATGTCTGGCCGCCAATGAACCGGCGCCACGCTTCGGCGGGCGTCAACGGAGCGGGCGGCGACGCGGGGCCGGTGGACACGATCACGTCGTCGTCGAGCCCGAACATGCACTGTCGGTACGAGCAGTACCGGTAGGTGACCTTGTTGACGGTGGTGACGAGGGTGCCGGCACCGCAGCGTGGGCACTGGCCGTCATCCCACTCGGCGCTCATCGGTACCGCTCCATCAGCGCCTCGGCCTCCGCGTTGATGCGGTCCACGTCGCTCCACACCTTGGCGGCGTACACCTGCATCACCGATGCAAACACCATCGCTGCGGTCGGGATCCAGAACCACGGGCTCACTGCGACGGCGGCCCACGCGTAGATGAGTGCCGCCGCGCCGTACCCCATGGCCGCGAAGATCGACACCCACTTCATGACGCGGCCCGGTTCTCTGCGATCAGAAGGAACGTCAACACCAGCACCGTCACCACCGACCCGACCAGCACACCCACAACAAAACGGCTCATGACCCGAACTCGTTCGCGGTGATGTCGTACGCCGATTCCAACACGTCAAGCGCGGCGCACTCCTCGACGCCAAGGTCGATCAGACGGACAGCGAGTTTCGCCATGTCCTCGTCGCCGGTGTGGAACCATCCGTCGCCGCCGGCCATGTCCGTGATGCGTTGGCGCCCCTCGGCGCTGAGTCCGGTCACGACGAACCTGCGCTTGTCCTGATGATCGTCATGACCCGCGATTGGGCCCGATCCATCTCGTCCCGCGCCTCCCACAGCGCTTTCGCGGCAGCATCCGCGGCAGCAGCCTTGGCTTCGCTGTCGCGGCGACGGCCGTCGAACACGCGGATAGCCAACTGGCAGGCGGCCACCGCTTCTTCCAACTCGGTCATGTGTCCTCCTCGATCTCGATTCGCCACAGGTCCACCCACCGGCGTTCCAACGTCCCGTCGTCGTTGGCATGCTCAACCCCACGCACCGTCTCAACCACGTCCACGTCGGCCACGTCGGCCGGTGTGGCGCCCTGCGGCAGGATCACGTGATGCCCCGCCGGGTAGCGCTCCGCCGAGGGAACGATGACGCCGTGGTACTCGTAGCAGTCGACGTCCTCGACGACCCGCCAGGTGCCGCTGAACGCGACGAGAGCGCCCGTTTGGATGGTCATGGCGCATCCTCCGTGTCGTCCTCGACTTCGTGCCCGAGGACGAACGCTGCGAATTGCGCCGCACGAGTCAGGTAGTAATCCGTGCCGAGACCCACACCCGCCGATTCGACGGCGAGACGCAGCGCCTCCATGCGCAGTTGGTCGTCGACGGTCAGGTCAACGGCCGGGCTGTACGTCCTGTAGAACATCGGCGGACTGAACACCCCGCCATGTGCTGGGTCGCCGTAGGTCACGCTGCTCTCCTTTGGTTGGCGAGGGTCGTGATCAGCCCCGCGATTCGTTCCGCACCGTCACGAGGCACCGCCGCCCGCAACGCCTCCCCCACCTCCGGTGCCCGCAACAAGCCGGCCACCGCCCCCACGATCTGCTCGTCTGTCACCTGCCACGCCGGCGGCAGATAGGTCACGCCGTCGTGATGGAAGTGCGACAGTTCGCGCACGTTCGCGGCGATCGACACGACCGGGCGGCCCATCGCCATCGCCTCCGTCACCGTCCGCCCGCGTGATGTGACCACGACATCGGCTTTGCGCATCAACGCCGCCATCGGCACCTCGCGGGTCTTCACCCACGTGACCCCGTCGACCAGGTCGCCGTTGCTGACGTACAGGGACGGTGGGGCGACGACGGTCACCTTCGACATCCAGCCGCCCTCGAACACGAGCCCGGTCAACGCCCGCGCGACCCGCAGGTTCAATCCGGCCGGATCGGTGCCGCCGAACGTCACCAGCACACGCCCGTCCCCCGGCGGCGGGCACGGCGGCCCGCAGAACTCGGGGCGCAGCACCGACCACTCCGGGCCCGACAACGGGAACCCGGCGTACAGCTCATTGATCACGGCGTCGGCGAGCATGGAGCCAGGGCCGCGGTCCTCGAACGTCACCACGGACGCCCCCATGTAGTGCGCGGCCGCGACCTCGGTCACGGTCGTGTCCAGCCGGTCGAAGACCACCGCGTCGAACCCGCCGAGCACCAGCGCGTCCCACGACGGGTGCGCGTCCTGAATAACGCCGTGCGATTCGACGGCGTCCCACGCCCATTCGGGGGCGTCGTCCACGAAGCACACCTCGACGTGATGCTGCGACAGGTGATCGATCAACGTCAACGCCCGGTGCAAGTGCCCGGACCCGGTCTGCTCGGATGCTTCGACCACGAACAGGATGCGGCGCCGGCCGGCGGCGGCCCGGGCCACATGCAAATCCCACGGTGTGTCCACGTCCAAACCTTCGAGCGGGGTGACCTCCCAGCGGAGATGCTTCGACGACGACACCGGACAGGACTTCACGGTTGACGGCGTGACCCACAGCCGCAGCCCCCCGGTTTCCCGCTCCGACACGACGCCCTGCTGTTGGCGGGACACGGCTTGGCCGTGCAGTTTCGGTTCGCCGTCATGCAACCACCGCAACTCCCGTTCCATGACAACGGTGCTGCCTGTTGTCCACGACCCGCCGACGAACACGTCGAGCATCTGCGCGACGGTTTCGGCTCGCAGCCACGGGGACGTGACCTGGGCGCAACCAACCCGGCCGGTCCACCCCATCGCGGCGACCGCGTCGGCGACCACCGCGGACAGGGTGACGTCGCCTTTGGCGAGGGAGGCGTCGCGGCGGTGCACGGGGACCTGATGTTGCGCGGCGATCTCGGCGACCACCGGGTCGTCGGTCGACACGACCACTGACAGTTCGTGGGCGGTGTATTGGCCGACGTCGGCGAGCATCGACAGGGTGCGCGACACCAGCGGCTGACCGTCAACCAGCTGGCTCGACTTTCGGGGAACGTCGACCGAACCGGCACGGCACGGCACCACGATCAGCAGGTCGCTCATAGCTCCCCGCAGATGATCGCCATGAACGCCTCGCGCATTGTTTGCTCATCGCCCTGCGCGACGACGCCATCGGGACCGGTGATGCGCCACAGGATGTGCTGGCCGCCGTCGCCGAGCCACCACCACTCCTCAAGCTGCGCCGCACCGAACACGCCATGAACCGTGTGGGTGTGGTTGCAGCCGCCGAGCGCAGCGGGGTCGATCGAGAAGTCGCTGAAGTCGACGGCGGCATAGTGGAAGTTCCCCATCAGCACGCCTCTCGCCCGTCGGCACCCACGCTCACCCAAACGCCTTGCGGGCCGCGATAGCCACCGAACGCCGCAATGCTGATGGCCTTGTGGGTGAACCCTTGGTGCCACCCTTCATGTTTCTCCGGGTTGAGCACCGCGGCGCCGCACTCGTCGCACTCGAACACGAGCGGCGCGTCACAGCCGTCGTGATAGTCGGACGAGTCGAACACGCCGAGCTTGCCGGCGGCCGCGTCCAACGCCGTTTCGATCAGGTCACGGCGCATACCCATCACGCGAAGTCCTTCGCCGCGTCTCCGAACAGGAGACCAGCGATCTGCTCCACCGAACCGATCACCTGATGGATCCCGTACTGGTAGTTCACGGCGCACAACTCGGGGACACCCTCCCCCAGCTTCGACAGGTCGATGACGCCGGGGTTCGGTTTCGTCGGCTCGATATGCACCACGGCCCGCGGGTCGAACAACACGAGGTCACCGTCAGGGAACGACGGCAACAGCACATGCCCGGTCGGCAGGCGCTTCGCGACGGCGGCCGGGTCGATGCCGCGGGCTTTGTCGAGCGCGTCGGTGAACTCGGAAGTCATCTCGGCTCGGAGTTGTCGTTCGGCGAGGGCTTGTTGGGCCGAGCCAGCGAGGTCGACGGCGCGGCCATTGATCGCGGGAGGGGTGCGCTTGTTGCTCATTCAGGGTTCCCTTCGGGGTTGGGGGTCTTGGCCGCGGCCTTGGCGTTGGCGCGACGCAACTGCTTCCGCACCTTGTTGATCTCGTACATGCGCTGGCCGACGTTGATGGTCTGGCCGCCGCGTAGGTGGATGAGCGCACCCATGCCGTCATCGTCGGGTTCGACCGCGTCGATCGCCGCCTCGCGTATGTCGATCGGCTGGCGATGGCCGCGGGTCGTCAGGCACACGAACTGGTACTTGGGCATGGTTCTCCTTGTGGTGGGGACACAGAGCAGGCCGGCCAACTTCTCGCCGAACTCGGCGACGGAGCGGGCAGGATCTGGCGTGCGCTCGTGTCGCTCATCGGTGGGCGACGGCTGGTAGGTGGCGTCGACGAGGCGGTCGTCGCGCTCGACCCGCGGCGGGAATCCGTGCCCCTCGATCATTTGCGCCAACGCCCGGCCCCGCTCCGCTTTCGGGCACCGCTCGAACCAACCCCGCTCCTGCGCGGTCAGCACGAACCATTCGCCGTCGTCGCGACGGGCGACCGCTACCCGGGCACCAGCGGTGAACGACCGGTTGCCGTTCTCGGGTTCCTGCTCGACCGGTTCAACGAACCATTCGACGGTCCAGCCGTCAGGCCATGTCGGATCGATCTCGAACCGGGTCGGTTGACACTGGGTGCGGGGGTCCATCGGGGTCGATCTTGAACACTTCCGGGCACACCGCAACGCGGTTTCTTCGGAAATCTCACCGCCACGCAGACGACTGCTTCGGACCCGCCGGACCCAACGGACCCGGCCTCGCGCGCCGCTGCCGCGACAGGCGCTGCAACGCCTGCGACGACGCATCCACCTGATCATCATGCGACCCGTTCGGGAACGCCGCCACCTCATCCAGATACGTGTCCACGAACGACGCCAACGGACGAATCCGCACGTTCCCCGGTTCCGCCAACGGAGCGATGAACGCCCGGGCCCGCACCTTCTTGTCGCCCTTCACCGGATGCGGCAACAAACCCGGCATCCCCCGACGCCGCAACTCCTGCACCGCCACCCGCTCACTGTCGGTCATCGACAGGCGAGCCGCCATGTCATCATCGATCACGTAATCCGGCAGCGCCTTGCCGAGCACCGGCAACACGTCATCATGCGACCCGGCCGCCTCCACCACATGTTGCATCACGTCCGGGTGACGCACCGACAACAAAGCGATCGCGTTCGCGGTGGTGGCGTGGTCGTACCGGCCGCGGATCTGGTCGATCAACCAGAACGTCGACCCGCACCGCCACCACACCTGACCGACCACGTAGTCGCCGGCCTCCCGGTCCTTCAACTTCAGGTCCCATGACGTGATCGCCTCGTCGTAACTGTCGGGTGGGTCTTCGTCGAGCCGGAACCAGGCCCGCAGGATCTCGGTGCCTTCCTCCGGGGACGGGTCCTGCTGCTCCAACGCGGAGACGAGATACGACGACATGCCGAGGTGCCGCTGCCGGATGTCCGCGACGGGGAACCGCTCGGGCCAGTCCGATTCGCCTTCGGCGCGGCCCAACGGGTCGCGCATCACCCCGTCAGGGTCGGGGGTCGCCAACGCCGGGATCTTCACCAGTTCCCACTGTTCGCCGCTGTTGTTCGCCATGCGGTCCAACAGGCGGCCGGTCAGGTCGTCCTCGTGCCAGCGGGTGTGCAAAACGACGATCGGGGTGTCTTCGGAGTCGAGCCGGTTGCGGAGCGTGCCGAGGTACTGGTTGAACACGTTGTCGCGGGCGTTCGCCGAGTGCGCTTCCTGCCAGTTTTTCATCGGGTCGTCGATCAACAACGCGCCGCCGTCGCCGGCCCCGAAGCCGGTGATGCCGGCGCCGATCTGCGCGGCGAGCAGTCCGCCGCCTTGTTCGGTGGTGAACCTGTTCTGGGTTTGGCGGTCGGCGGTGAGTTGGCATGACAGTTGGTCGCTGTAGTTGCGGAGCTTGTCGCGCACGAAGATGCCGCCCTCCCGCGCCAACTCGATGCCGTATGTCGTGTAGATGGAGCGGGCGCCGGGGTTGCGGTCCAGCAGCCACACGAGGAACCACAGCACGACGAGGGTTTTGCCGCGCCTTCCGGCGACGTTGATGATGATGCGGTTGTGGCCGCCGCAGACGGCGGCGACGAGTTTGTCGGCGATCAGTTGGGTGTGCCGGTAGATGACGAACCGCATGTTGGGTGGTTCGTTGCGGGTGAGGTGGGCGGCGAGGCTGGCGGGGTTGTCGCGCCACGGTTCGATGTCGCGGGTGGGTGGGTCGATTTGGTTGGCGACCAGCTCCCATAGGTCGGGGCGGCGGCTCATGGGTCGTGGGCGCGGCCGGTCATCTACTTGTCTCCCTCGGGTAAGGGGGCGCCCAACGCGATGAGCAGATCGCGCATGTCCTCTGTGACGTAGCAGCCGAAGGGGTTGACGTCGAAGCGATAGCCGGACGAGTGCGGATCGAACTTGCCGTTGACGGCCATCGACTCGCCCAACTCGCGGAGGTTCTCGTTCTCCCGTTTCGCTTCTTCTAGGTCTGAGAGCAGGCTGAGAATGGTGGAGGGATCAGCCGCGGCGGAGTAGTCCCAGCGGGCCTCCATCTCGTTTGACCTGTCAGAAAGACTGTCTGGCTTCGCGATTTCGTCGCGAAGCCTCTCCGCTGCGGCTTTGAGTCTGTCGTACTCGGTCATGGGGCCTCCCCGATCTTGACAGCCGTGCGATAATCGACCTGTCCCGGTGTGGTAGCCGGACCCCTAGCGAAAGAAGGAAGCCCATGACCTACGCAGAGTTGCGTCGAGCCCTCGAAAGTCTCCCCCTTGAGGATGACGAGGAGGTCGTCATCGAAGTCGACGTCTTCCATCAGTACGACGGCTCCGAGAACGTGTTCACGCTCGGCCAGGTCGCCTACGAGGAACCCACCGAAGGTGGCGACGGTTTCCGGGCCGTGCTCGTCGGGGCCTTCAAGGACGATGACGGGATCTGGCGCAAACGCTACGACCTCGATCATCTCCAGGTCGCTTCCCGCTAGGGGAGCTTCGCCCCGCCCCGCTACCACCGTCCTTCGGGACTGGGGCGGGGCGGTTTCGCGTTCGGCGCTCACGGCTTCTCTGCTCCCTCTGAGTCAGGGACGGGCGTGGCGGGAACGAGACTCGGCCTGAAGCGCTTTGGTGTCCAGGCTTCGCCAATCCATTGTTGACCGCAGCGAGCGCACACGGGGAGGCCCGCGTACGCGACGACGTGTCCCTGTTCGTCCAGTTGGACCGCATCATCGGGGTAGCCGGCGTTCTCACGTCGGCCGACGAAGGTGAACCAGTCGCAGCCGCAACCGGCGCATATCGCAAGTCCGCTCATAGCTTCTCGGGGGTGGGGACGACAGAGCCATCCGTGATGACGTAGACCGGGGTGCCGTCCTCGATGCCTTCGGGGACGTTGATGTACTGGCCCGCCACGTCGGACTCGACGCGGTTGACCTCGGCCACCTTGACTACTGACCATCCGGCGTCCTTGATGGCGGTGAGCAATGTGGCCCCGGTCTCATGGTCGGGAACGGCGTCGGTGAGGCAACGAAGGAACGCTGCGTCTAGGGCTTCTTCAGGACTCATGTCTCCCCAATCCACGGCTTGGCTTCCAAGGACAGCAACCAGCCGGCTCGATCGATCCCCACCAAACCCTGCGCCCGCCATTGAGCGATCAGGTCCGGTGGCCAGGGACGGCACTCCCACTCCTCACCGAACGGTCCTGCGTTCTCGGGTAGCGCACGGTCGTACTGGTGCTCCCACGCCGGATGACCGCAGTCATCGCAGTGGTTCATGGGTTGACCGACCCAACGGAACGCTTCGCACGCCTCTGGCTTCATTCGCTCTCCCCCTCTGGTACGGGCTCGGAAAGGGCGGCGGCGCGTAGGTGCAGCGCGGTGATGCGCGGCCCGATGTTCGCCACCCGGCCTGCCCTCCAGTCACGGCCAAGGGCGATGATGTCGGCGCCCAGGACCGCGACCTGCTGGCGTAGAGAGGCAAGCTCGGCGCGGGCGGCGTCACGCTCGTTCCGGGCGGCGGACGCTGCCACGTCGGCGTCCTGACGGTCGATCACCTGATCAAACAGCGCAACCCGGTGCTGCTCGTCTCGTTCGCGGAGTAGAGCGAGAGCCACGTCCGCGGCCTTGTCCGCGCATCGCACGTTGTCAGCGTGGTGGATGCACGACGAACCGCAGTGCACCTCCCGCATCCGTGCTCGGATCGCTTCGCCTTCGTTACCCATCGATCGGGGCCTCCTCGGTAGCTGCTCTGGCTAGGTCGCTGTGGTTCGACCATCCAACGTGACCACACGAGCACTCGTACTCTCGTGAGGTGAGCGTGGAGCGGAGGCCCAGTGCGCTACCTGCCGAAGGTCGGTACGGTTTCGTCCGGCCAGTCAGCCGTACAGAATGCTTGCGCCGGTTCTTGGGCTCGCGGCGCTCGACAGCGCACATGAACCATGTTGGTGATCCAGTGCCGGCCGAGTCACCCATTCGGGGCCTCCTTGGTAGAGAGCACGTCACGCAACAGGGCGACATCGCAGGGCCAGTCGTGATGGCAGTGCTCGCAGTAGTCATCGCCGGCTGGACGCTCGGGGTCGTGGCGTTCGTGCTGCACCGCCAACGCTCGCCACCGCTCGTTCTCGTCGCGTAGTTGCCGGCGTTCTTCCAGCAACGCGGCGGGGTCGTCGTCCAACTCGCCCACGTCCCACGCGTCAACAGCGTTCTTGAGGTCATGTTCCGGTCCCGTGCACCAGCCGCCGGACTCGTGGATGCGGTCAACCAGCGTCTTCGCTCGCCATGCGATGTTCACCAGGGCGGCGGCACGGTCCTCGAACACCTTGAGGCGTCGGCGTTCTTCCAGCAACGCCCGAACCGTCTCAGGGTTCGCAGCCGCGATGAATGCGGCGTCGTGGCCCTCGTTGTACTCCTCGCTGATCGCGACCTCTACTGGGTTGCCCCACTGGTCGTGACCGTTGACGGACCAGCCGTATTGCTCCTCGTCGCCCAGCCACTCCGTGACCCACGGTCCCGGTGTCGCGGCCGCGGTTTTCGCTTCGAGGTCCGCTATCCGCTCGTCCCCTAGACCAGTCATGAAGCCCCCAGTTCGAGCACACGACGGCCAACGAGCTCAGCGACCTGGGGGACTACGGCGTTTCCGAGGGCTCGCAGTCGATCAAGGTCCAAGTCGGTGAGAACCCCATCAACCACTCGACCCACGTCGGGTTCAGACTCCCAACCTCGCCAAGCGTCGCCATCTGATCGCTGAGCTCGTTGGACCGTTCGGGGTCCGTCCATCGCTCGGCCTTGCCCTTCGCGTGCGCTGGACGCTGCCCCAACCAGGCGGTCGGGGTCGCCCACTGCCCGGTTCTCGCCATCATCCGCAGACCAGGCCGAACCGCCGCGCCCGCGCTGGCTGACTGGTTGTACCCGCCCGTGTCCGTCGCCGTTGGCGTAGGCAAGAATGAACAGCCGATCACGGCGGTGAGGGGCACCGACGCTTGCCGCTGGTAGGCAATCCCACTCCGCGTCATACCCGCACGCGGCCAGGGACCCGACAACGGCCCCCATTCCTCGGTGAAGGAGAGCTGGAACGTTCTCCACGACGACGAAGCGGGGTCGAAGTGAGCGAATCGCTCGCAGGTACTCCCACCAAAGGCCGGAGCGACCCCCCTCCAAACCGGCGCCTCGTCCGGCGAAGCTGATGTCCTGACAGGGGAACCCTCCACAAAGCACCTCCACGGGCTCGACCGAGCTCCAGTCGACTTCGGTGACGTCCTCGTACCGCACGGCGTTCGGCCAGTGCTTCGCGAGCACCTTCTGGCAGAACTCGTCTCGTTCGACCTGCCAGACGGTCTCCCCAACTCCGGCGCGTTCCAGGCCGAGTTCAAGGCCGCCGATTCCTGAGAACAGCGAGCCGATCCTCACGGGGTCTGCTCCAGTGCTTCACGCGCCCGGTCGGCCGCGGCTTTGAACCCCGCGTTGTACATGTGGTCACCGAACGCGTCGGCGGCGTCTTCCTGGCCGGGGAACGGTCCCGCTGACCAGCCGCACGTGCATTGGACGTGGGTCCAGTCCTCGTCGTCCTCAGCGAAACAGCACCCGTGGATCATCGGGCCTCCAGTGCTTCACGGCAGGCAGCCCGTACACGATCGAAGTAGAAATCCTTCGCAGTGAGCGAGCGGCGAACGTCGTCGCGTGTCATCGCCTCGGCAACGTCCAACGGCAGCGTCACCGTGACTGTTCGCTGCGGCCCTTTCCACTTCGGTCCCCGGTACCCGGTAACAGGAGTGAGCGCAAGCCACGTCAGGAACTGCGCGACGAGGTAGACCTCAGCGGTGTTGAGGTTCCACGATTCGCTCGGGACCGTCTTCATCCGCGGCGGAGAGAACGGCCCCCACTCTTCCGGGTCTATCCACTGAGAACGGGAGACCAGACGGAAGCGGGAAGCAGGAGCGGACCACGTCAGCAGCGGAGCGCCCGTCGCCCCGAGAATCAGCCGGTCGTCTTCGATACCGAGCACCCGCGCATCAGGCACGCCCTCTCGCCGCACCACATCACCGATCTTGAACCTGTTCACGTTGTCTCCTCCCGGCCCACAGCCGCTTCAATCGCCCGGCGGGCGATCCCCGGCCACCTGTCCCGCAACACCACCTCCGCCGCCACCCTGTCCAGGCCCGCCTCAATCACCGCGGCCACCATCCCCGCCGCAGCCACCTCCAACACCCGCGCCACCGTCCGCGCCTCGTTCTCCCGCAACTCCACCTGCCGCTGCTCGATCCCCAACGTCACCGCGTTCTTGCACAACTCGCCGTGCAGCCGCGTCCACCGGTGCAACTCGTCCACCAGGACGTGAGGCGCCGCGTCACCCAAATGGTTCGGCCCGAACAACGCAGCGTTCCGTGCCACCAACCGCGTGATCGGCTCACCCGACCGCGACTCACCCACCACGACCTCGTCGACCGCCGGTTCCAGGTCCAGCAACTCGACCCGACTCCGATACACGCGCATCATCACACCCGACGTCAACAACGCCTGCTCCATCCCGTCCAACTCCAACACGTCACCCACCTCGGCCCGCACTTCCGCCATCAACCGGCCGACCTCACCCAACGCCCGCTGACGCTCCACGTTCCTCGCCGCTTTCGCCTCCACGGCTGGCGACCCACCGTGCCCGGTGCGGTTGTTCGCGCCGCCACCCGAGCACAACGTGCCGCCCTTGCGCGGCGGACGACGACACGGCCGCTGTCGCACCTCACCGCCGCACTTCACGCACGGCCTCGTCGGGTGGTTGTTCCCCCGCCACTCGCAGGCGATGCACTCGTCGACGTGGCCATGGCATCCCTTCGGGTGCACCTGACCGCAGGACGGGCAGTCGTACGGCGCGGCCATCATGCACGCTCCGAAGCGTCAGCAACCGTGGTTGCCTCCGAAGCGTCACGGTCACGTGACATCATGCCGCGTCTCTCGGTTCTTGTGGTTGGCTGCCGTCGGCGGCGTATTGGATGCGGGTGACTTCGGGTCGGAGCATGCTGTCTTCGTTGTCGGTGAACACGGCGTTGTCGGGCATGTCTTCGGTGAGCCGGCGCCGTGCATCTTGCAGACGGTCCCGCCGACGATCGCGGCGCGTTTGCAGCGTTCGCCGGATTGTTTCGATGTGGCGGTGCATTGGCGTGTCTCATCCACGGGGTGCAACCTCGGTTGCGTCGTCCATGAGGTCCGCGAGGTTTTCCCCATCTCGGATGGCGTTGAGGTGGGTGCGTACTTCGGTGGGTGTGCGGGCGCCGAGCGGGTCCCGCAGTGCCTTGCGCATGTTGGCAAGTGACTCGGTTACGGGCGGCGACGGGCGTTCGCTGCCCGCGAGTTCGTCCATGACCGCTCCTAGCGCGAGGGGTTGCGGTGTGGATTCACCGATGGCTGGACGGCGGGGTGTGTGGCCGTTTTCGTGTTGGTCGAGTGCCGCGGCGTAGTGGTTGCGGAAGTCGTGGCGGGCCTTTTCGGGCTCGTTGTTGCGGTCCCAGTAGACCTTCTCGGCTGCGGTGCGGATGAGTGGGTGTTCGTCCCATTCGCCAGCGAGGTAGAACCCGATGGCGGCGTTCATCGGTGGCGGGGTGGCGCCGTCTATGCGCTCGACTTCGGTTTTGATCTCACCGGGGTTGGGTTTGAACTTGGCGTCGCGGAGGCATAGCCGGCGGGTGGCTTCTAGTGCCATGGATCCGTCGAGGTCGTGGAGTAGTTCGTGCCAGGATCGGAGTTCGAGTTCGTCGATGGGTGCGCCGTAGGCTTTGCATGCGAGCGTGTAGCAGGTGGCGGTTTCGGCGCGGTTCATGCGGTCGCTCCTTCGTCCTCGCTGATGAACGAAGTGATGACGTCGACCGCTTCGTCGCGTTTGCGGTCGCTGGTGGTGCGTGGAGGGCGGGGTGGTTGGTCGGCGAATTGGCGGTTGCGTAGGAACGTTGCGGGGTGCGGGATGAACTGTTCCTCGGTGTCGCTGGCTTGCCAGAATGTGACCCATCGGCGGACGCCGTTGACGATGTCGATGTCGGCGGCGCCGTTGCCTGTGACGGAGCGCCAGGCTTTTTCGGCGTCGGGTTTCTTGGCGTGTCGGGGGTATTCGCTCCAGAACCATTCGAAGCCGTATTTCGGGAGGCTGCCGGTTGGTGTTCGTGCCGGACCGGTGATGGGTGATAGGTGACCACTGACAGGTGATAGGTGAGTGGTGATAGGTGATAGGGGGTTCGGGTTAACGGTTCCGTTTAGCGGTTCGGACCGCTGATCGGAACTAGCGGTTTCAATGGTGGTGACCTGCGCTTTTTCGGGCGGCGGGTGGGGTTCGGTGGCGGTGTCCTCTGTTTGAATGGGAGAGCCGCTTGGGTCGTCGTCCGGTTGGAACCGGTAGTTCGAACCGCTAGTTGCAATCGCTGATCGGAACGGCACCGCGTCTGCCGGTGGAGTCGCAGTCACATGGCACCAGATCGCGTCGGGTACTTGCCGCACTACCTCACCCTTGAGTACCTCCGAGGCGATCGCTTTCCACGCCGACCAGAGGCCCTTGATGAGGTTGCTGTTCAATCGGCTCAGCGAGATGTCGTGACGGACCAGTGTGCGGATCAACAACTCGTCGGTGTCGCGGTCGACGAGCACGAACCGCGCCGCTTCAAGCGTGCCGACGGCGTTCTCGATGCGCTCAGCGGTCATGTCGGAGGTGTTGCGTGACCACCGCGCCGGCATGTAGTCGAGCACACCGGTGAGAGCGAGTTTCGGTTGTGAGAGCAGCATCATGTAGACCCATTGGGCGTCGGTGTCGAGTGCGAGGAAGTCGGGGTCGGACCAGATCGACGCGAGCAGCTTGCCGTGCGACCGGGCCATCAGGAAACGCCGCCTTCGACGCGCTGGTTTTCGATCCATCGTTCAAGGTCGATTCGCCGGAAGCGGATGAACCGGCCGACCCTGATGAACGGCATGCCGTCTTGGCGGAGCCGGCGCAGGTGGTGGATGGTGGTGCCGAGCACGGCGGCCGCTTCTTGCTCGGTGAGCAGCGGCTCGACCTTGGGCAACGCCGACGACGTTGGTTCGTGTTCGTGTTCGTTCACCTTCGGCACTATGAGGCCTTGCGGCCATACCGTCGCGGAACAATTTCGGGTTTTTCCTTTTTGTTGTGCTCCATGTTGTGCCCCCTCCACAGGGCGGCCCGTTCCCCTTGTCGGGCCTGGTTCGGTCAGGTCGTGTCGGTGCCTGCCTTGTCGGTTTCGTTGGTGGCCCACCGCCACCGTTCGACGTATTCGGTGATGGCTTTGCGGGCGAGGCCGCTGACGGTGAGTCCTTCGGTTTCGGCGCAGCGGGCGACTTGCTGGTATTGGTCGGGTCGCATGCTGGTGCTGACGGTGATGCCCATTAGGCGGCGCCACGGTGTCGTTGGGCGAGCTGGATGCGTTCGGTGGGTGTGTGGCCGCCTCGCATGCCGTAGCGGCCGCGGTCGAGGTCCATGGACCATTCGGTGTTGAGGGCGTCTGCGAGGCACACGGCGGCTACTGGGCAGGTCCGGCAGATGGCGCGGCGTGGTTCCCAGTTGGTGTTGGAGGTGGCGCCGGGGTTCCACCATTCGGTGCGGGCCGCGGTGGTCATGTTTTCGGGGAGTGTGCGGCAGGCGGCGCGGTCCTCCCATCCGGTGATCGTCATTGCGTGGCCACCGGTCGGTACATGGGTTCACCGTTCAGCTGGGGTTCACCGTCGGCGTCGAACGTGATCGTGTGCTCAGCGATCTTCTTGTCGGCGGTGAACCATGTGATCTTCGCGGCGACCAGTTGGCGCAGCGTTTCGGCTGCTTCGATGACGTCGGCGTGTTCGGTCAGCCGGTGGTCTTGGAACGGGTCTTCGCTGAATTCGCCGTCGTCGCAGATGGTTTCGTCGATCCGGTCGACGATGGTGTACGCGGAGGGGACTTCGTCGATGGCGCTGCGCACGGTCCATTCTTCGATCGTCCACGTCGGGCGTGGGTCGCCGTAGGGTTCGATGTCGGATTCCCACACGGTGGCAATGTCGGTGTGGAGCACTTCGGAGTGTGGGAGCCCGTAGAGGCGTTCGGGTTGGGTCACGTCTGCTCCTTTGTTGGTGGTCGGCGCCGGTGGACTCCGTGTTGGCATCGCCAGTCGTTGTCGGCGATGGGGGTCCATGTACAGGGGTCCCCGGCCGGGGGAGGTTCACCGTTTCTGCCCGCCGTACACGCGGGCCGTCCCGGTATCGGTGCTCCCCCGGCAGGGGTTTCGTCGCACGCCGTTGGCTGGCCGGCGCGGGCGATCTCGTTCGGGTTCATGCGGCCCCGCCGAAGTCGAGTGCGGTTTGGCTGAGGCGGCGCGCGGCCTGCTCGCAGTACCGCTCCGAGACGTCGATGCCGATCGCCTTGCGGCCGAGCGAGCGAGCCGCGAGCAACGTCGTGCCCGAACCCATGAACGGGTCGATCACCGTCTCGCCTGGCCACGTCGACAAGCGGATGCAGCGCCTCGCCAGCTCGACCGGGTAAGGCGCGGGATGCCCGTTTCGGCGCTCGGTCGGCAACTTCCACACGTTCACGCAGAGGTGCTGCCAGCCGCCGATGCTGTCGCGCCACGACTCCATCCCGGGCGGCGCCACGCGGGTCCATTCGCCGTCGTAGTAGACGAGGATCGCTTCCCACTCGCCGCGCTGGTTCGGTCCCGAGGGCGACTCCCATGACCCCCACGCGCAGCCAGCGTCCTGGCGGTGCTGCCACCACACGACGGTGTCTCGGTACGAGAAGTCCGCGCCGGCGAGCGCGGAGCCCCACAGTGCGGCGAGGTTGACGCGTGGCCCGTGGTCCTCGTGGAGGTCGGGGGCGTTCGGCATGACGTTGCACCACACCCGGCCGCCGTGCATCACGGCTCGGCTGAGCCGGTCGCTGACACGGTCGGCGAAGCGTTCGTACTCTTCCCACGGCATCACGTCGTCGTGGTTGTCGTATTCGATGCCGACGTTGTAGGGCGGCGAGAACACGGCGCACGCGACGGAGTTTTCGGCGACGGGCCATGGGTCCATCACGCTGGCGTGGTAGATCGTGACTGTGTCGTCTTGGTAGTAGGGGGTCATGGTGCGATTTCTCCGCTTCGGGGTGTGTGGGTCCAGCCGCAGCCGTCGGTGTCGCACACAACGGTGACGGTTTGGCGGGTGGCGCCGTAGCCGCCGTGCCGCAACAACGCGGGCTCTTCGACGATCACCTCACGGGTGAAGTGGCCGCAGCGGGGACAGAGGTCCGGTGGGATCGCGACAAGGCTCATCGGACGTCCCTCTCGTCGGGCGGGTCGGGTGTGTCCTCGGTGCGTGCGCCGTCCCATTGTGCGAGGGTCTGGTGGTTGTCTTCGGCCCATTGGCGCCACGCCTTCTTCGACGCGCGCTGTTGCCACCGTGTCTGCGGGTACATGGCGACGAACCAGCAGGCGAGGAGCACGTCGGCGCGGCCGATGTCGTAGCCGTCGGCGGTCGCGTTGACCGAGTCGCCGGCCCACACGCAGCCCGCGACGGAGTCGACGGGGATGCGGGTCGGGTAGACGCAGATCGCGCCGAACTGGTAGCCGGGGTGCGCCCACACGAACGAGCACTCGTCGCGTGCCGTGCTCATCGGTTCGCCTCGATCAGCAAGAAGTCGGCATGGCAGGGGAGGTCGGCGGGGCAGGGGCACGCGAGGTCGTGGCCGCGGAGCAGGTCCAGTTGCTCGGCGAGTCCCGACGACGGGAACCAGTCGCGGTAGTGCCTCACGGCGTCGGTGTGTGCTTCTTCGCGTGTAGGCAGGATGCCGATGACGAGGCCGCGGTCGAAGCCTCCGAGCGGTCGGTGTAGGTACACCTCGTATCGGGCGACCATGTAGCCGTCGGCTTTACGTACGGCGAACGGGTTCCCCCACCGCGACGACCGGTCAACGATCTTCGCGCCCTCCGGTAGACGCCACCCCTTCACGCGTTTGCGTTGAATCCGTTCAGGCATCGGAGCATTCCCTCGTGTGGGTCAGCCCGATCGCGCCGCAGCACGGCCACGGGTGACACGTCCCGCAGATGCCCCACACGAACGGCCCGGGCCGATGCCGACGCAGGCTGAGCCCTTGGGTGCGCTGGCAGTCCCACCATTCGCTCGGTTTGCCGAGCATGTAGGGCCGCATCTGACCGCGGCGGGGTAGGACGTCACGCCACTGTGGAAGGTCGTAGATCCAGCCGCCGACCGGGTCGTGGCCACCGGTCCGCGCGCTGCCGCCGGTGCGGGTGATGCCGGCCACGTACAGCAGCGACGCCAGCCGGTGTAGCCAGCGGCTCCGGTAGATGGACCGTGGGCCAGGCAGGTTCACGACGTCGCGGACGTCGAACAGGATTGAGCCGGCGGCGCGTCGTCGTGCTTCGTTGTCGTCGGCGGGTGCGAACTCTCGGCGCCAGTCGATGATGGTGGCGGCGGTGTAGGCGTCGTCGGTGTCGGTGATGTCGAGCATGCGGTTGAGTTCGTCGGCGGTTTGTTGGGCGTCGTGGGGGTCGTCCCATTGGGGCGGGGTCCAGTCGGCCAGGTGTTCGGCGACGATGCCGGTTAGGTCGACGTCGACGCGGGGAGTGAACCGGTCGCGGGTCATGTCGTCACCGCCTCTGCGAGCGTCGCGGTCACGAACACGTCGACGATCGCGTTGCAGTTCGGGCAGTGGCCGCGGCGTTCCCATTCGGGCATCTCGTGGCCGGGGCCGTACTCGTCGCACCATTCGCAGTACCAGGCGTCCACGTCGTCTTCTTCCACGGTCGGTCGGATCTTGCTCACGCTGCCGCCTTTCGTCGCAGGATCGTGGCGATGGTTTGCAGGTCGTCGGGCCGCCACACGTACGTCTCGACCCCGGCGTCGTGCAGCGATGCGAGCACGTCGACCTGTTCGGCGGCCAGTGCCCCGGTCGCGGATTTCAACTCGGCGGCGATGAACCGGCCCGGGGTCCACAGCACAAGGTCGGGCCAACCAACGACCGAGGTTGTGGTCTGCCAGCGCCGGCCTTTGCCGATCGAGCGGCGCACGTGCATCGTCCGGTAACCGAGCATCCGCGCGAGGTCGACCACGGCGGTCATCAGTTCCGCTTCGGTCATGTCGCTCATGCGGCCTTCTTGCTTCGGCGGAGCCTGATGCACTCGCGGCACTCGCGGTATCCGCGGTTGTTGATGATCGTGTTCGCGGCGTCATACCGGTGCCCGCGATGACATTCGGACCGGGGCTCGCGAGCGGCCATCTCCCGGCTGCGGTTCTCCGCTGGCGTCACGGGCTCTAGATGGGTTGGGTTGACACACCGGGTGTTTCGGCACAGGTGATCCAACTCGAACCCGTCAGGGATGTCGGAGGCGAGTGCGTATGAGAACCGGTGCGCGAGCTCGAAGACCTCAGCGTCGATCCAGAAGTGGCCGTAGCCCTTGCTGGTCGAGCCCATCCAGTCCCAACAGCCATCCCAACTCGTGGGCGGAGCGACCTTCATGGAGAACCGGTCGAGTGTCGCAGAACACAGTCGCCGCCGACGACCCAACCCAAGTCGCTACCGGTACGTCGTGCTTCGCTGATCGTTGCCCCTTGAACGGATGCATCACAAGCGGGCCAATCGCAGCGGATGAGTCGAACCGCGCTCATGCGTCATCCTTCCGGTTGAGCCACCACAGGCCGGCGGCGAGCATCCCCGCGATGACGAACACGGACCCGACCGCGGACACGATCGCGACACTGGGAGTCATGACGGATCGTCCCCGGCGAGCAGGCACGCCTCAGCGGCAAGGCACTCGCCGCGCATCCGGCAGTCGGACGCCTCGAAGCATTCGCCGTGCGGGTTGACCTTGCGGATCTGCGCCGGGAACCGCTCGGAAACGAACGTCAGCCGTGCCCGTAGGCACTGCTCCAGCGACCAGCCGCGCCGGTCAGCGACCGCGGCGAGCACGATCAGCACGTCCCCGATCTCGTCGTAAACCTTGGCGGACCAGTCCACGTCGGCGCGGCGGTCGTTCGCCCCGTGCGATTCCTTGAGGAACGCCCGCGTCAGGCTCGTGACCTTGCGGGTCAGTTCCTTCGCTGCCGCGGCGTCGTCCAGCGCTTCGGCCAACTCTCCCAGTTCCTCGGCGGAGCACAGCGCCAGTTCGAGCGGGTGCTCATGCGGGAACGCGCCCCGGTGCCAGAGCCCGACCGCGGCTTGCAGGTCGTCCATGCTCATGCGATGGCCTCCTGTCCTTGGGTTGTCGCTCGCCACACCCGCAGGTGTCTGGTGCTCGATCCGGGTCGGGTCTGCTCGGTCGGTTCGGCGAACCCGAGGTCGCGCAGGTCATCGAGGCGACGGGCGACTACGTTCTGTTGGATCGGTTGCAACGTGATCGCGATTTCGTACGCGGTCGCGGGACCGAACCGGACGAGGGTGGCGAGCACGTCGCGGCGCTGACGGTTCAGGCCCGGCGCACGCGCGGCGTCGTGCGAGGTCTGCGGGTCAAGCTCGCGCACCGCGGGCTCGACATCGAACAGCGACGACTGGGCGATCATGCGTCGACCTGCTCGGACGCGATGCGCTCTAAGTTGCGAAGGCGAGCAGCCATCGCCTCGTTCTCGGCCTTGAGCTGTCGGTAGGATTTGCGTGCAGCCTTCGACCCCGGCTCGTTGGGCGAGTGAGCGGCGCAGAGTGGACCACTGGCCGGGTTGCCGCAGGGGCGCCACAGCGCCCGGCCTTGGAACTGGATGGCGACTACGCAGCCAGGGTTGCGCAGCAGCTCGATGTCGCGATCGGTGACCCAGTCTGCGAGTCTGGCGTTGCGCCTCTTGACGTCGTCCTCACTCAGCCTTTCCTCGACGGGCACCGCCGACCACAGGCGGAAGCGCCGAGGTACCTCGATCCATCCGTTGCCGAGGTCGCGAACGTCGGCGGGAAGCGCCATCACGCCACCTCCGCCCGGTCGATGATGCGGGCCAGGACACACGCCTCGATCAGCTGGGCACGCACCAGGCGCCCCCGGGGCCCGTCCAAACCGTGGTTGACCAGGCACACACCGGTCGCCATGTCCTCGACGACCTGACGGACCGTGCGCCCATCCTTCGGGAACGACACCGTCGTGCGACCCGACATCGACACCGTCACCTCGGGCGCCGTGTTGTCGACCGTCCAGAACGGCCGGCCATAGAACGCCGGCACCGTGAGCCCCAACTCGCGGGCCCGGACACCGATCGTCCGCGCCGCCGCCTGAAACTTGAGAGCCGTGCACACATCGCTCACGCCGCCGCGCCTTCCATCCTCGGGGCGCCGTCCTTCCAACGATCCAACAGGCGCGACGCCTCATCCTTCGTGACGTCATTCGCAGTCGTGATCTCGCGGCCAAGATGCCGCGACAGGTAGGCGTGCCGGTCCACCTCGGCGACCCCCGCCTCACCGATCAACGCATGCAGCATCTTCAACTGCGGTGCCGTGATCTTCGGACCGGTCGGAGCGACGGGAGGCTCACCCCCCGAATCGAGGGCGTCACCGCCAGTTGACGAGGCCGCGGCGACATCATCGAAGGGTTCACCTCCCTCCGCCCCAAGTGGGTCAGCGTGCGGTGCCTGGCCTTGCGGCTCAGGGTCCGACGGTTGACCACTCCCCCCATCGGGAGGGGAGTCCTCAGTGATCCGCGCCAACAACGCTGACAGGAACTCGGCGTCAACGGTGTCACCCGTAGTGTCACCGAACTCGGTGTTCCAACACGACGACGCGGCGTTCCGGTCCCCATCGAACGCGGCGAGCAGCCGGCCCTTCGCCTTGCCAACCCCGATCCTGCCGTTGACGACATCAGGGTCGGCCGGCACCGGCCGCGGTGGCGGGACGAAAGCGTCGCCGTCCTCCAGCCACGACTTGAACATCTCGGCCGCTTCCTTCGAGCGGCCCGGCAGAAGCACAGCGTCAGCGAGTTCATCGCACCGCGACTTCGCAACAACGAGCCGGTGCTCAAGGTCGAGATCACCGACGAGTGTGAACTCGTAGGCCACGCCCTCACGCATCACGGGCGCCATGCCCACCGCCCGCACTGTCGTTTTGCCGCGCGAGTCCTTCTCCTGGACGTACTCCATCTTCGAGCGCATCGTCGCGACCAAATGCAACGGCGAGCCGAGCATCGTGTCGATCAGATGGCGCAGCACGGGGGTCGCCGCGGACCATCCGGCGTAGTCGTTGCCGCCCAGCCGCTTCGCGGCGTTGTCCTTGATGTCGAGCGTGCCGCCCTCACCCTGCCAGAAGTGCGTGAGCGAGTCGACGACAACAACGGCGTAGCCGTTCTCCTCCGCGGCGACGATGGCCTCAGACGCACGATCAGGGTTGTACGGCGGCGCGATCTCCATCACGTCGAAGTCGAACCGGTCCGAGTAGATGCGGGCCGATCCGCGTTCGGTGTCGATGACAGCGATGGGTGCGCCGTCGGCGAGGACGGTGGCCCATTGCAACGCGGTGTAGGTCTTGCCTGCGCCGGCCGGTCCGGTGAGGCCGAGACGGGCACGGAGCTGATGCTTGGTGGCCTTCTTGAATGGGTTGTTGCTCATCGTTCGATCCCCTCTAGGTCGTTGCGGGCGCGGGCTCGGTCGAGCGCGTCGCGGTCGGTGATGTCCATGAACTCGTCCGGGTTGCACCACCGGCACTCGATGTACGTGTCGACGACCCATTCGCCGACGGTGTCGCGGCCCGCTTCGATGTGCTCCACCGCCGGGGCGTTGCATGTCGGGCACGTGATCTCGTGGACGGTGACGGTCATGGCGTCACCTCCACCGTGAACTTGGGTGGGCGGTCACGGACCTCGACACCCGCCGCGACCTCGCCGAGCGGCGTAACCACCTCACCGTCAACGGGCTTGAGGAACTTCTTCGCGGCGGTCTTGTCGATCTCCGGCGGCGGCGGCGGTTTCACGCGCACAAACTCCGGCGCGTTCACTTCCGCCCACTCCATGAACGTCGGCTCGTCGAACACCCACTCGGGCTGCTGCGCCCGCGCCTTCAACGTCCCGTTCGGGAAGCTCACCGTCTTCTCTTTCGGTGAACGTTCCAACAGGCCGGCGTGCCACGCCGCGAGCGACCGTTCAAACCAGTCGATCTGGCCTTGGATGCGGGCCTCGTGACGTTCGACCCATTCGTCGATGCGTTGCCGTTCGGCGGCGGCCACCTCGTGCACGTTGTCGAGTTCGCGGCGCAGGCGGCGCAGATGCCGCAGCATCCGGTCGACACCGTCGGTGTGTTCCGGTGCGAGCGGTTCGCTGTTGTAGTCCGGTTCGCTGCCGGCCAGGTCGGCGTCGAGGTCATGGTGCAGGTCGGCGAGGCTCATGTCGTTCTCCGTTCCGGTAGGCGGCCACCGGCCGCCAGGTACTCGTCACGAGTTAGGAACTGGGGCCACGGCGCGTTGCGCGACACGAACCCGTGGCGCCGGTCGTTCACGGCCGCGTGCACAGCGGCTTCGTCGCGGGCCTCGACCCACATGAGCTGGCCCTCATGCCGCACGTAGAACATGCGCAACCCGCCCATCACGACACCGCCCCGTCGACAACGTCACGGCCTACCGAGTGCGCCAAGTCGATGATCCACTGGCGGGCGCCTTCGATCCGTTCCGTTTCCTCGTGCTGCCGCCTGATGGCGTTGGCGAGGTTCCGGTGCAGTCGCTCCATTCGCTCGGCTTTGAACTGGGCCGCCGGCACGCGGTCGGGAACAGGCCAGTCGGACAGCTCCCATAGTGAGGAGCGCAACTGTTCGAGCATGAACGCTTTGAGGTTCTCGTGGTCCTCAGTTGGTGGGTTCCACGCTTCGACCTTGGCGATCATCGCTTGCAGCGCTGCGTTCTCTTGGGCATACCGGTCGGCGCTTTCCTCGCGCTGTCGGTAGAGCCGTCCACGCTCAGCCGCCTCGGCTCTGTCGGCAGCCTCAAGCGACCACGCCTCGACCTCGGCCAATTCCTGACGCAACCGGTCGATCTCCCGGTCGTTGTATGTGGTCGAACGTTCAGGGAGCCGGATCGGGGCGTTAGGCGCTTCGTCGCGCTGCTGGATGCACGCACCGAACGCACGGGCGCACGACAGCACGAAGTCGGCTAGCTCGGTGACCTCGCCGGCCACGACGGGGTGCGTGTATCCGGTAGCCATCACGACACCGCCCGGCGCCGTGCCTGCGAACGCCGCTTGATGCGCTCCGGGCGAATCGACCGCAACCCCGCCCGCCCATGCGGACCGCCGTACACCTCGACGTACTCGACACGGCCATTCACCGTTTTCGCGAACCGGAACGTCGCCTCGAACCCGTCACGACGCCCCGGCCGCGACGGCGACACGAACACGACGTCACCCTCACGAATCATGTTCCGGCCGCCCTGCGGATCCCGGATCTCGTTCACCCGCGCGACCACCGCCCGATCCTCGCGGCGCTGCTGCGCCGTCGGGCCGGTCACCTTCACCAGATGCGGGTTCGACGGGATCACGTGGCCGCGGTGCCGGCAGTCATGGCACAACGGACCCGACAGGTCCCGGCGATGCGGGCGGCCACACCGCTCACACGCCGCCGCGAGCACACACGACTCGGACGCCGCGCACACCGCATGACCACACGCGCTCACAGCTCCTCGCCTTCCTGCTCTGCGTCGGCGTCGATCGCCCGCTGCAACACATCGGTGATCGTGAACGGCGTGAACGTCGACTCGCCGGCCAGATCCCGGTCGCAACACGCTCGCAGCGCGAGCCCACCGAACGTGCGGTCCATCTGGACCCAACGGGCGCCCTTGTCGACGATCGGCAACACGTCGAGGTCGTCGACGAACTCGGCGACCGCCTGCGGCGTTTCCAGCCACACCGTCTCGAACTTCGGGACCGGCACCCCGGGGTGCGCCGTCAAGAAATCGGCGAGCAGGCACAGGCCGTGGATCTGATCGAGACGCTGCAACGTCTCAGGGGATGGTGACGTGGTAGCAGACATGTGTACGCTGTCTCCTGTTGTTGAGGTGAAGCGGTCGCCCTTTCCCGGCAAGGACGGGGGCGGCCGCTTCGCTGTTTAAGGGTTGGTGCGATGAGACCGATCAGGCACGGCCCACCGATTCGAACGGTGAGCGCCGGCACGCGAACACGTGAAGGCCATCTCGCAGGGAGGGCCGGCTTGGACTGCCCCGGGGTAGGGCGCCTGATCGGACAACTGACGGCAAACAATGCGGCCCACCTGGGCGCAATCCGCCGCACGATCCTCGGCACGCATGTCACGCACCTCCACCACCAGCCACACCAACCACACCGCCACAACAACGACACCGAACACGGCCGGCCAGTCATCACGCGCCAACCACACAACCAAGCTGACCGCGACCACGACCCGCAGAAAAGCGAGCGGCCTCATGACGCACGCTCCTGGGTGAAGGTCTCGCCGGCGATCGCCCGCTCAAACGCGACACGGCCGATGACCTTGCGGCGACCGATCACGAGCACCGGCAACGGGAACGTCCCCGCCTTGACCTGATCGGCGACCGTGCGTCGCGAGATCCCGAGACGCTCCGCCACGTACGCCAAGTCGTAGAAGTCCGGGTCGTCGTGCGGGTCGGTGTGATCGATGATCCCGGTCATGATGACGACACCAGCGCTTCGTCGTGTTCGAGGATCAGGGCGACGAGTTGACGGCACGCCGGTGACGGTTCCTGCTCGCCGGCCTGCTTCGCGATCCAACGCCAGTCCGTGTCGCCGAGGTTCTCGACGACGTGGCTCAACGGACCGACAGCGGTCCCATGAGCCCGCAGGAACGACGCGAGACGCTCCGCCTTGCGGAAGCGGTTGCGGATCTCGCTCATACCGCTTCCTCCGCTGGAAACAGGAAGCGGCGCGATGTGCCTAACTCATCGGCTAGCAGTTGCTGGGTCGTCGGTGTCGGGGTCCATGTGTCGGACTCCCACTGAGCGACGGCGGGTTGGGTGACGAAGACCCGGCGGGCAAGCGTCTCCTGCGTCATCCCCTTCGCCTTGCGGAGAAGGCGGATGCGCTGGCCCGGTGTATTGACCTGGACGTCGGCGCTCCCCATAAGGAGAGACTATTGCAGGATTCCTTGTCGTGGTCAAGGACTCCTTGCAAATCTTCTGGACACAGGTGTAGTTACAACCCTTATGTGAACTTATATTCGCAGTTCAGATATCCTTTAAGCTGCTTGTCGTGGCACGGCTCACCACTCCCGAGCAGCGGGAGGCGTTCGGGGCGGCACTGGAGCGGCAGGTGCGATCATCAGGGATCGCACGTGCTGAATTGGCTGCACGCGTCGCTGAGATGGAAGGACGGGGCGACCGTCCACACTCTGCGACGCAGGTCGGCGCGTGGATCAAGGGTGAGAACATCTCTGACCCCATCCGCGTGATCAACATAGAGCGAGCGCTCTCGGACATGCTTGAGGCGGCCGGCGAAGAGCGGCTGAAGCCAGGGGCGCTCACGCTACGGCTTGGCTTCCTGCCCCCCGATGCCGTCCCCGTCATGTCCGTCGAAGAAGCGATCGCGGCCGACGTCGACCTCGATGTCGCCGATCGATCCTATTTGCTGTCTGCCTACAGGCACGCGGCGCAGCGCGGTCGTCAGGACAGCGTGTGACATGCCGATCGCCGAGACCAGCGCGTCGCGCTCACGTTCCAGCTCGGCCACCCTCGCACGCATCCGCTCCATTTCGTGCTCCACCGCACGCTCCTTCATTCGATCCGCCCGGGTCTACTGCTACCACGCGGCTCGGTCGAGCGGTTCGGCCTACGCGGGATCTTCACAACTGAATCCTATCCATCCCCTACGACAACGAACCGAACGCAAGTTCGACCATCCACCACTCGCAGCAATGCAGGTGGTATCGGCACAAGGAGCGGACTCATGAGACGATTCGTAATCGCCCTGGTGGGACTGGCCGTTACGGCATGCGCTGGCGGCACCACAGCAGCCACCAGCGACACGACGCAGCCGCTCGCTGACACGCCGCAGGAGATCTCGGCCTACTGCCAAGTGTACGACGAGACTTCGCCGACGATCGCGAGGCTGATGCGCACCAACCCGAAGGGCCTCTCGTTCGACGAGGCGCAGGAAGCCATCGACGATCTCAACGCAGCGATCCAGCAGCGCCTCGACGCTGCCCCACCGTCGATCAAGCCGGCGTGGCGAACCTACAAGGCGAAGCTCGACAGCCCCAAGGCATTGGAGGACGAACCGCTCAGCGAGCAGAAGAAGTACGCGGACGCGGTGGAGAGCATCAACCGGTTCGCCGAGTTCAAGTGCAAGCTTCCCGGCGACGTGAAGTAGGTCGAGATGGAACCGATGAAGGTGTGCCCGCAGTGTGCCGAGTGGGTGAAGGCCGACGCCAAACGTTGCCGGTACTGCGGGCACGAGTTGGTCACGAGCCCCGCGACAGTGATCAAGGTGGTGGCCGGCGTGGTGCTTGGCCTGATCCTGGCGGGAGTGGTCTTCGCGTGGTGGTCCGAGCAGCAGCGCCAGTCGGGTCGACGCCGGGCGAGCGAGATCATCGAGTGCATTAACGAAGGTCGCGAGCCTTGCTGACGCCCGACTTTGGCCATCCCATGAGCTATCCCATGAAACAGCGCACGAATCCGCAAGGCATCCGCTGATGCTTGTTGTGAAACCGCAGGTCACAGCACTTTTCGGCATCGGCTCTCACCGTGTCTCCGTTAAGGCAGCGCTCTCTTAATCCGCAGGTTCTGGGTTCAAGTCCCAGGGGGCGTACTAGCAGGTCAGACGCTGGTTCCATGACCTACCCAGCGGGGTGTCATCCCATGCGGATCCCATGGACTACGTTGGCCAAATGCAGGGAAGCATGCGGGAACGCACCCCCGGAGTGTGGGAACTACGGGTTTCGCTCGGCAACGACCCAGTCACCGGCAAGCTCCGCCAACGGTCGGTCACGTTCCGGGGCAAGAAACGTGCCGCGCAAACCGAGCTGAACCGGCTCGTCGCCATCACCGCAGACGCACGCGCCCCCGACACGGAGTCCACGGTGCGGCACCTGCTCGCCGAGTGGATCGATCACGCCGAACGGGACCTGTCCCCCACCACGGCACGCGAGTACCGCCGCATCATCGACATGCGACTCGTGCCCGAACTGGGGCACCTGCGCATGCGGGACGTCACCCCCCGCCTCGTCGACGACCTGTACCGCCGCCTCGGCCAACCCAAACCTAAGGGCGCTGGCCTGTCCCCAGCGTCGGTGATGCGGGTGCACGCCGTGCTGCGCCGCGCGTTCAACCAGGCGGTCCGCTGGGGATGGATCGAGAACAGCCCGATCGGCCGGGCCACCCCGCCCCGTCAGATCAAGGCTGAGGTCGAACCGCCCGCCGTCGAGGATCTGTGGCGCATCATCGACCGGGCACGCGAGGAGGACCCCGCGCTGGCGCTCCTGTTCCTCGTCGCGGCCGGGATCGGTGCGCGTCGCAGCGAGTTGCTCGGGCTGCGCTGGCGCGACGTCGACGTCGAACGCGGCGAAGTGCGGATCTCTCGGGGTGTTGTTGATGTGGCCGGCCGGGTGATCGAGAAGGACACCAAGACACACGCCGCGCGCCGGGTCGAGTTGGATGCCATGACGACGGCGGCGCTGGCGGAGTTGCGGGTGATCGTCGAGGCGAACGCCGAGGCGGCGTCGGTGCGGCTCGGCCCGGCGGCGTTCGTGTTCTCCGGTGAGCCGTCATGCCGGAAGCCGTTGCGGCCCGAGCGTGTGTCGAAAGCGTTCGCCCGTATCCGTGACACGGTGGGCGCTGCGCCTACCGTCCGGCTTCACGATCTGCGGCACTTGTCGGCGAGCGTGATGCTGGCCGAGGGCGTGCAGATCACGGAGGTGTCGCGTCGGCTCGGTCACGCGAAAGTGAGCACGACTCTCGACTTCTACAGCCACCTGGTGCCCGGTCGGAAGGGCGATGGGCCCGCCGCGATCGAGCGGGGCTTGCGCCGGCCGGACTAGGTTTCGGTGAGTCTGGCGACGCGGGGCCCGGAGAGGCCGGCGGCGGCGCCGATGGCCCGTACGGGGACACCGCGGCGGCGTTCGCGGCGCATCAGCCGGTTGCGTTGCTGTTCGAGGTCGTCGAGCGCGGCGCGGTGCCGTTCGATGCGGCGGGCGAGTTTGGCGAGTTCGGCGGCGACGGCCGGGTTGATGGGTTCACCCATGCGCGGCATTGCCTCTCCTTCGTCGGTGGGGCCTTGGTATGCTGGGGGCCTCGGTGAAGTTCAATCGTTTTGGTGAAGGCCCCCCGGCGACCTGGGGGGCCTTCTTCGTGCGGAGGGTGAGGGATTCGAACCCTCGGGACTCGGTGAAGTCCAATCGCTTTTCAGGCGATCCCGTTAGGCCGCTCCGGCAACCCTCCGAACACAGACATCGTCTCACGTTTCCGACCGTTTGTCAATGCCCGCAACAAACTTTCGTTGTTGGTATTGACAAACTCCGGGGAAGGGTTCATAGTGGAGACATGAGCACGACGCACATCCCCACCGACATCACCGGCGCCGAGATGACGCTCCGCCAGTTCACCGCCCACATGCGCAACCGCATCAAGGTCGCCGGCATCAAGGCGCACGTGCGCGGCCAGGTCATCTGCGGCGACGAGCGCGTGTACGTCTCATCGGTCGCCTACGACATCGCCTTCACCGAAGACGAACAGCGCACGATCCGCTCGATCGCCGTCGCCAACGGGTGCACGCTCGTGCAGGGAATGCCCATCGTCATCGAGCAGATGACCAACCCGCACGACTTCTTCTTCTACCGCCCATGACCGAGGAGGACACCATGACCGAGCACACTCACGACACGGAGCCGATCTACGCTGACACCGTCTCGGTGGACTACGACAGCGCTTCAAACGAGTTGATCATGCGCATCGTGCATGATCACAAACCGGGCAAGCCCTACACGACGACCGAGGTTCGAATTCCGGTTGACGCCGCCATCAAATTCGCCGGCCAGGTCGGCAACACGTTCACAGCCTTGATGAGACATGCACTTAGGCAGTCACGCATCGGCGACTGCCGCCGGTGCAACAACACTCGCCTAGTGCAGAACGACAAGAATGGTCGAAAGGTGAGCGAGCGCTGTCCCGAGTGCGGGAACCGGTTCGAGAATCTCCCGCCTGTCCCATCCGTTCGTTCGGCCGGGCCCCGCAAGCGTTAACCGACTGAGGACAGCGGTTGGAGGTACGTGGACCCGCCGTGCACCGCGTCCCACGCGTCCCGCTGCGGGGTCCCCTTCTTATACGGGTTCGTCGTCCCCAACGTCGCCAAGTACGTACTGTTCGTGCTATGCCGCTTGAGGTTGTACCTGTGCGAGCGCTGCTTCATCGTCTCCGGTTGAGCGAACGACGTCGACCCCTCACACCGCTCGGTGCGAGTCGCGACATGCATCCAGTCCGACCACCTGCCGTTACACGCCTCAATCGGGCGCATACACACACCGCAAAAGATCGCCTCCGTTTTGATGTCGAACGCGGTGCTCACGCCGCCGCCCTCCACCACCCGCGCAACCGCTCCGGCCACGGCACAACGCCCCGCAACGCGTCGTAGGCGTCGAACGCCATACACGACACGAACCCGAACCCGACCAGGACCACCGCCCAACCCGCGACCGTTTCCGTTTTCATGGTGACCGTCCGCCTCATGGTGCGATGAGGTCGGACGGTCAGGCCGCCGCGAGAGGGCCGCCCACCTTCGGGTAGCGCTCCCACAGGAGATCGAGTGCATCATCACCGGCGGCAAGCAAACGCACCTTGGCGCCGATCACCAACTGGTCACGGCCGTCAGGCTCAAACGACCAGAACCGGCCGGACCGGTCCGTTTGCAGCGAATAGATCGCCGGCTTGTCCGGGAACTTGACGAACACCATGTCGGCGTCCTCCTCCTCGTTGAGCGGGGTCGGGTTGAGCGCCTGGCGGACCTCGTCGAGGAGCAGGAGCATCGGATAGTTCGCGCCCGGGTCGCTGCGCACATCACCGCCGAACGCCCGGTAACACTCGGCGTGCGTCGTGATCCCCGGTTCGCGGCGACGCAAACCGTCAGCCGGCACAAACCGGACCGGGATCCGGTCGCGGCGGCACAGCGCAGCGACCAGCGGCGCGACCTGACCGCGCACCATGTCGAGGCTGTACCGGTCGTTCCACTCGCCCGCCGACTGGCCAGCAAACCCCGCCTGTTCGATGTGCCAGCCCTCGTCGTTCGCGCCGACCGCCGACGCGCCCCGCGTGTTCCAATCCATGCACCGGATCGTCGAGTTGTTGTCGCACACGAACTGTGTTGACGCGACACGGGAGCCGGGGTTGCGGAAGTAGTTGGCGCACGACTCGGCCGCTGACGGCGACTCGCCGATCTCGATCGTGTGAAGCACGATCCAGATGTGCGGGCCGCTGATCCGCCGGGCCCATTGGTCGCGGGCCGGCACGTACGGCAACGCCTCCAGGACGGCGATCACCGCTTCCTCAAGTTCGACTTGGAAGCGGCGACCGGGGCCGGCATCCCGGCGATCTGGTCGGCGCGGTCAGCCCGGTTGATCTTGTCGACGATCGCCTCGATGTCGTCGCCGTCTTTCGGGATCGGCTTGCGTAGACCGCGCACGATCTTGCGGCGCACTGTGGCGGGCGAATCGACTCGGCGGCGCACCCACCAGCCAGCGGCGGCGATCAGCGCGGCGACCGCGCCGAGGATGGCCTTGTACTGGTCGGGTGTGACCTCGATCCCGAACGCCTGGATGAGCGCCAACGTCGCGACGACGAGACCGGTGAGAACAGCCGCGCCGGAGGCGACTGGCTCGTTCTTGATGTTCATGGCGACACCCCCCGGTGTCGCCTCCACGTGTTCGGCCGTCAACCGTAGGCGGCCACACACGCCAGGTGGTGGATGGTCACGACTTGAACCCGCCCTCGGTGCGGCCCCGCACACCACGCAACTGAACCGCCGACGCCAACGACCGGATCGGGGCCCCGACCTCCAGGGTCGCACCCGGCGACTCCCAATCCACATACGGGGTCAGATCGATCACCGCGGGCGACGACCCGTTCTTACGGAAGTACACACCCATCGGCATTTCGAACGGCATCGTGATCGCCTGCACCCGCAACGTCATCGGCCGGATCAGCCGGCCCCGGAAATAGATCTCGGTCGTGACGTCATAAATGTTCTTGTCGGGGTGCCACGCGTACACACGGGCACCGCACGCGATCTTGTCCATCAACGCCCGCTGCTTCGACCGGACCGTGAGTTTCTGGTCGACCTGATCGAACCGGCCCAACTGTTGCGACGCCACCGTCGCGCCCGTGCCGGCAACAACGGTCGAGCTGCCATCGACGTAGCGTTTCCACACGTAGTCGGCGCCAAGCTGGTCTTGGAACGGGTTGCTACCGATCGTGGCGCCCTCGTATGTGCCGTCGTCCTCTTTGAGGAACACCCTGGTCGTGAAATCCTCGACCGTTTCGAGCAGGGTCATGTCCGCTTCGATCCCGGTGTACAAGATGTCTTGGCCGTCCATCCACGGGGTGAGCACCACCGACGGCGACCCGTACAAGTTGGCGGCCGTGTCCGCGTCGAGCGTCAGGTCGTCCTGAACGACCCATTCCATGCCGAAGTAGTCGCACACGTAGTCGATGGCGTCGCGGCGTGACTGGCCGGCTTTCCACGTCCAGTTCAGCGTCGACGCCGACGCCGAATACGAGCCGGTGGACAGCACCGACGCCGGCTTCAGGTGGTCCGTCAACCAGTTCGCGATGGTTTTCGTTTGGGTGACGTCAACCTCGGGCAGCTGGCCTTTGCCGTCCTCGTCACCCAACAGCACAGAGGCGTGCGCCCCGGAGAACGAGGTGCGGGACTCCTGTTCGCGCATCACCCCGGTGAAGATCGACAGCGGCAGCAGGTTGGCGGCGGTGTCCAGCACATGCGACGGGACCGCGGCGGGTGTCACGATCACATGCCCGAACCCTTGCGTTCCGATGGTCAGGTGATCGGTGATCGTCACGGGTGTGTCTTCGCGCAGGTTCAACTGGAAGGATCCCGGCGCCATCAGCCGTTTCGTTGCGGGCATCCGGTCACCTGCCGACGATGGTTTGGGCTTCGGTGTACGCCCCGAAATAGTCGTTCGACATTGCCGCCACCGTGAAGTCAGTAGCCGCCCCGGACCCGCCCCGCTCCAAACCGAGAGCGAACGGCCACGATGTCGCCGCCGCGGTTTTCGTGAACGTCCCGTTCACCAGATCGTTCGATTTCGCTGACGGCGTGTACATCACGAACCGGTTCCCGGCCGCGTCGTTCGAAGTCGCCCGGATCCCACCGGTGATCGCTGTCGCAGCCTCGGCGGCGCTCACGCCAACCGAGCCCAGCACCGCGTCATCCGCGGTCCAATGGCACTCAGCCATCATCGACCCGCGCCGCAACGAGATATCAAGGTTCAAACGGTGGATCGCCGCCGCTGTGCCCGTGATGTTGTCCCCCATCGAGATCCGTGCGATGACTTCTTCGGGTGCGTTGCGAATGATCGAGAACGTCCCGAACCTGTCGATATCCGAACCGGCGTACGTTGTGCCGAACTTGAATGCTTTGGCGGTGTCCCACGCTGACCCGTCCCAACACGAAATGTCGATGCGGCCAGCAGTCGAGCTTGCGGTGATGCGGATCAGGTCGTTGGTGAGGCGCCACACCACGGCCGACTGGTTCGACCAGATCTTCCGACCGATCGTCCGGTAGTAGGTGCTGTTCGCGTATTGGATTTCGATTCGTGCTGCACCGGTGTAGTAGTTGGCGGGGGACAGCGAAAACGAGGCGAGTTTGCGGGCCGCAGCGGACGTTGACCCGGACTGGTTCAGGCCCTTGAGCGTTCCCGATGACAGGCCGCGGGTCCGGTTGAAGTCCGTCACCCCGGAACTGATCGTGTTGTAGTAGTTGACGACGGTGGACGGCACCCAGTGGATCGGGACCGGGGTGATCGTGTGGCTGTTGGTGCGGAACCCGCCGATCAGCACCGATTCCATTGCGGGTAGCGCATAGTCGGGGATCCGTTCGAACTCCATGTCCCAGCGGAACCGGTTTTTGCCCCAGTCGCCG
>Ga0196964_10000229_pt1 | contig 41595 bp, 63 predicted proteins | sample S1_10metaG_FD_148615 | JGI IMG/M metagenome (GOLD analysis project Ga0196964, IMG submission 148615) | Soil microbial communities from Anza Borrego desert, Southern California, United States - S1_10 | ecosystem: Environmental > Terrestrial > Soil > Desert | place: USA: California | collected...
ATCTACTTGGGTAACGTCCGCCGAATTACCGGAGGCCAAGGTGCTGTAGCTGGCCGCTTGTTGAAAGGTAAAATGAGTTCACTTGGTTATCAACTGGTCCACTTGCACAAGAAGAACAAGCCAGTTCACCGACTTGTAATGCTGGCGTTTGTTGGTCCCAGTGATCTGAGTGTCAACCACAAGAATGGTATAAAGACAGACAACCGACTGGTTAATTTGGAATATTGCACACATTCACAGAACCAGAAGCATGCATATGAAACTGGCCTACGCACGCATGCCTTCGGAAACCAGACCGGCATCCGTAACCGTCAAGCAAAACTGACTCCGACTCAGGTTCTAGCTATTCGCGAAGAGACCGGTTCTTGTCGAACATTGGCCAACAGGTTTGGAGTATCACCGCAACATATTAGCAGGATCAAGAACGGGTTACGGAGGGCACACGGATGATAGATCAGAACGGGTATCCTGGTTGTAGATTGGAAAATGGTGAGTTTGACGGCGGCGATACAGCGGCCATCCTGGGCACACTGTGGTTCTTTCAAGAGTTATCTACTCATGGCTTGCCGTTCTCTATCGCGGGTATTCCGCTTCGCCACCCAGACACGACTAAGTGGTATGGCCGGCCAGACAGGTTCTCGCGGGACCAACTCATAGCGGTACTGTGTGGTATGAATGAGTCTTACTTCCCGGAAGACCTAGACCGGCTTTACATCGCACATAAGCGCCGATACTTCCTTACCGCTTGGAACACTCGCAAGAACGGGGTGATGGACGCGCCTAAGAAGATGCCGGATTTCTGCGGACCCACCGTATGGGCACTCTGGTTAAGACTTCTGCAGCCACGCTGGGCGCGGCTCGTGCTCTGGGCGTTTGACCTGGAGCTACTGGCTTCGGCGATCCACTGGCGCTTCTGGCGCAAGGACAGAGTCAGTCGCAACCACATGCTCACAAGCCTTGCGGCGTACACGTACTCGCCCACCTGGGTGTCACGGCTGGTGTTTCGATTGAATGATTGGGACGACTTGATCGAGCGGTGGACCGACCACTGCGAAGCCGTGGGAGAGTATCAGACTGGACATTTGTTCAAGTCTGAGATTGAGAGGCTGAGACGGCAGGCTTGATACGGTGACTAGAAGTTTTGCGGAAAGTCTGAAATACTGGGTTTCCTCAATAGCGGGAGGTATGTATCAAAACCATCAATCGTGTGAGTCGCCCCTAATCTCGGCGATGTAACTTTCAATAGCCTCGTCAATAAGAACAGACAGCGCAGCGCCGTGCTTATCCGCTTCCTTCTGAAGGTAGTCGATGTTTTCTATCTTCAGATAGAGCGAATATGCCTTGTGTGTTTTCTTACGGGACAACTCGGCGGGTGTACGAGGTTTTCTAAGCCGTTTCATAATACAAATGATACGGCGTAACTATCTTTAAGAATATATTATCGTTTGTCCTATAAAGTATGCGAGAAATTGTGTCGATGGACTTTACAAGTCTAACGTCGCGGCACGTATCTGGAAGGAGACTTAGAGTGGAAACGGAGAAATGTCCGAAGTCAGTAGATAAGGTGGTATCAGAGGGTCTGAGACAGAACCTGAAATTCTACCCAGAGCCCTCGTCGTCTCGTTTTAAAGCGCTGAATGCAGAGCAACAGGCAGAAGCGATTGAGTACTTTGAACGCGAACAAGAACGAGTTGATCGATTAATGCGCGAGTGGGAAGCCAGTAAGAAGTAAGAGAATCTCGTAGTGAGCTAGCCCGCCTTATCCTGGGCGGGCTTAATTATTCCTTGGGCTATGGCTTCCTTCGCCACCTGCTCGATGCACCACCGAACTGTCTTAGAACGATCATTGAAACCTTTGAGCTTCGCCAGTTCGTCGATGAACTCGGCCATGTCTTTTCTCATGTGTACTGAAACTTTCTCCTGAACGTCTGAACTGAATAACTCCTTGATTGCAAAGTCGATAGCCACGGTTTCTTCCTCCATTGGCCTGATGAATTCATTCTATATATCAGATTATCGGATGCAATCCTCCGTATCTAAATAAGGCGTACGTCCGACGTTCAGGAACTTTTCGTCGGATATTTTTCGCCAACTTCGCCTAAAGTTTTGCGACGAAAGTCCGAGAAGTAATGCATGAAAAACGCAGGACGTACGCTGACACCGATAAAGATCCAGATGCCAGTCTCGAAGCGGGCCGTTGATGCCCTACTTCGGGCCGGGTACCTGCCTATCCTGTCTAGCTCACGTCCGGCATTGAGAATCGTGAAGTAAAGAACACCAAACGGAGACATTGAAATGGACTATGTAGCGTTCGCGGTTGTCGCGCTCGTGATGCTCATCTTTTGGAGTGCGATCTTCGCAAATAAGAAGCGGGAAATGATTGAGGCGCCGGCTCCGGCCGTGACACTCGTCGATCCAACCCCGGCTATCTACGTCTACTACTGCGTTATGAGCGACGGTCGCGAGTTCATCTGTGAGTCGAAGTACTACGTTGAGGACCGCCAGTCAGAGCATTACAGCCGTGTTCTTCTCGGAACCTTGGATTGATTTTGAATCACTAACAACCCTAACAAGGAGTACGTATATGGTTAGGTCAGGAATTGTGAAGTCACTCGACAGAGCACAGAAGTGTGGAGTGATTGAGGACGCGAAGGGACGTGAGTTCTTCTTCACGGCCTTCGAATGCGACGGGCAGGAACTCCCGAAGCTACACACCGTGGTCACCTTCGTGAAGGACCCGGACTACAAGTCCACGGATGTGGCCATGCTGATCAAGCGCTCCGAAGTCTATGAACGGCTGACGGGGTAATCAACATGGAAGCAACAATCAGGGAGTGGGTGCGGTCGTTTATGACTGCCAAACGACAGCCCTTCAATATCCAGTACATTATCACCGGCACTGAAGACGGTCGGTGGGTGTGTGAGGCCAGAGACAGGTATGAGAGGCCAATCGGTAACCGCGTGGTGGTGAGTACGCCGAGCGAAGCGTGGCGAATCCTTATGTTACTCAACGGGTACGCTACGGAACCGACTCAGGAGATTAACGTCCCCTCGGAGTTGGCCGCGTGAGACGCGACCTGGAAGCCACGGTTTACCTGGCCATTATCTACGCCGTGCTGGTCATGGTCTACCTCGTGGTTATGTGAATGGAACAGGACATTCGAGAACTGAACGCTCGGCTCGATGAGCTAGAGCGGCTGATAGGTCTATTGAACATCGTATGGAAGGAAGTGAGCAATGCGACACGAGCTATTCACTAGCGGGATGCTAGTAGTTTGTATCGACGATGAGAACTTGGGCGGATTGATCGAGAAGAACCAGACCTACGTGGTTCACTCGGTATCCGAGCGTGGAGCGCTTCTAAATTTGGTGAACGTGCCACGCACACTGGCTTCGAGCCGATTCATGCCGGTCGCCAAGGCGCCGGCTCCACCTGCGGAGTTGGATTATGTTGGTTGAGAATGAACAGATTTATTGCTTCGATGTGGACGATACGCTGGTCCTTTGGAGCGACAAGTTCGCCAGTCCAGAGCCGGGAACGATACCGATAGTCGATCCGTACGACGGTCTGACTGTCTACCTGAAGCCACACGTTCGCCATATCAAGCTTCTGAAGCAAATGGCAGGGCGAGACCGCTTCGTGGTGGTGTGGTCGGCGGCTGGCGCTCAGTGGGCACAGGCAGTGGTCAATGCCTTGGAACTGAAGCCATACGTGAACTTGGTTATGACGAAGCCAGTGGGCTACTGCGACGACATTCCCGTGAGCGAGTGGATGAACAACCACATTTATATCAAGCCGGAGGATGCAGCGTGAAATTCAAGAAGGGTGACAAGGTTCGGTGTATAGACGCTGATGATTCTAGTAACTTCCTCAAAAAAGACCACGTATATCAGGTTGAGTATTGTGGCAATTATTCTATCAGGCTCAAGGAAACGGGCGCCATAACATGGGGTAATGATCGGTTCGTCTACGAGCCCACAATTAAGCCCTCGTCTGTATCAGAGGTCCTGAAGCAGGATGCCCCCGGCCAAGGCGTGAAGGGCGACGCTGGTAAGCCCGACTTGAGCCTGCTGTCCACCATCTGGATATTCGGTGTGGCCGACGTGCTCACCTACGGCAAGGTCAAGCGCGGCGCCCACAACTGGCGCAAAGGGCTGGCCATCACTCGGCTCTGCGCTGGCTCGCTCAGACATATATTCCAGTTCCTCGGCGGTGAGGATATCGACCGCGACGACAACTGCGAAGGCTGTCAGAACTTCGACAAAACGGGCGAGCACTGCACGAAGCACTCCAACAAGCACCACCTGGACTGTGCATCCTGCAATCTCATGTTCGCTCGCGAGCTACTCGTTACCCGACCTGATTTAGATGATCGCTACAAACCAAGTAAGGAGGCCTCTAATGGCTAAGGATAACAAAGGTAAGTGGTTCAATAACATCGCCCGACTGATCAAGAGGAAGGACGGCGGCTACTTCTTGAAATTCGAACGCGCCTCTAAGAAGAACGAGGCCGGTGAATACGTTCCGACCGGGGACAACCCCTACCCGCTCACTATCAATGAAGGGGATATCTTCCAGGCGCGCCTCAAGCGCGACGATCTGGCCAAGCTGGTTGAGAACGGTAAGATGAGCAAGGAAACGGCTGACAGCATCTGTGAATCTGTGAAGTTTGAATTCAGCATTGCCCCAAAGGAAGGCAGCGCCGCGAAGGTCGATAAGGACGAGGTTGATTTCTAATGGAGCAGAAGTACCGAGCAGTTCACCGATTTACTCGCGCAGAACAATCGGCAGAAGGTAATGCAATTAGGGAATTTAGAAAAGCTAAATTGAGAACGGAAGAAGAGATCAACTGTCAATTCCCCGTTGATTGGGCGGACCACGGAATTCTACTTGATCCATTGTACGTCAAGAATGCTGAAGCCATTCTCGGCAGGAAGCTCCAGCAGGAAGAGTTGTCCAGTGAGCGTTTTTGGGCTGCCGTCGAAGGAGTTGGACACGAAGAATTTCGAATTTCCCGACTAAAGTTCCCGTGGGATCTGATGGTTTATCCACAAGAGATATTGGGGGCCATGAAAACGGCACCGAAAAACAAACTCGTAAAGATACCAGACATGGATCAATGGAAGATGCGCTTTCGTCCTCCTGAGTACTTGCGAATTTGGAAATGGGATCGCGATAACAACACCACCACCACCGCTACAACAGGCACGTAAAACACATTTTTATGGCAAAGACATTTAATTATCGGGCACTCATTAGAAGCGCGGCCAGACGGATTTGGCTTTGGAGTCCTATGCGCAAGGAGGCTATTCGCAACGCAAGAGTCAGTAGAGGGTATGTGGCATGCCAGTTATGTGAAAGGTGGATGAAAGAACATTCCAAACCCAAACCATATGAAGTTGACCATACGATTCCGGCATCTGAGCCATCTGTTGCGATTCATAACTGGAATGATTTTTTTGAACGTCTATTCGTTCCGGCCGCTGGATTGAGTGTGCTCTGTAAGGAGTGTCACAAAGAAAAGACATCTAGGGAAAATCAGAAAAGAGCAATCACCCGAGCACGCAGAAAAGTAAGGAAGAATTGTAAGCGAAAAGTGTAACTAAGGAGGGGCAGATGACTGCGGATAAGAAGTTCTATGAGACGCCGGAATTCAAGAAGCTTCAAACTAAATGGTACGCAAGAATCAAGAAAAAGGGATTTGTCGACATAGAAGAGGGGCAGGATGAGAGGATTGTAGAACCTGAAGTCTTCAATACCGAAACAAATCAGTACCATCACGGCATCGAATATTATGAACTTTGCCTGCGAATTCTCGCGGAAGGTAAATTTCGCAAAGAAATATATAAGTTGATATTTGAACTCCATACTGAAGGTAAGTCCGAACGAGAAATTGCCGGTGAACTTGAAAAGCTGGATGCAGGCCTAACTCCACAAGCCGTAAGTGAAATAATTAAGCGCATCAAGAAAAACTTCTTACGAGGTATCAAAGTAAAATGAGAATACCGAAGCGCTTCAACTTAAAAGGTAAGGCTTGGCAGGTCGTCGTTGAGACAGATCTGAAGCACGACGATGGCACCGAGTGCGACGGCCTGTGCGACGTCGAGGGCAGAGTGATTTACCTGGACGCTCGCCTGCGCGGCAGGAAGAAGAAGTTCATATTCCTACATGAGTTGACCCACGCCTTGATTCATGAGGCGCACATTAACCCCGGTGTTCGGTTTAGTGAGGGCGTTGAAGAAGTTCTATGTGACGCCTTCGCGGACCTGATAACGAGCAGCTTTACCAATATCAAGTGGAAGAAACGCAAATGAAACTGAATTCGTCCAAAGTATTCAAGTCGATTCTCATTCTGTCCGATATGCACCATCCCTACGGTCACCCGGACACGGTGCCCTTCCTTCGGGCGGTGAAGCAGAAGTACGCGCCCGATCTAGTCGTCTGCATCGGCGATGAAATCGACGCACACGATATGAGTTTCCACGACTCCGATCCGGACCTGGATAGCGCCGGCCCGGAGCTACGCAAGGCTATCGAGCGATTGAAGCCCATCTACCGAATGTTCCCGGAGTGCACGGTGGTGGAGTCTAACCACGGCAGTATGGTTCTCCGGAAGGCCAAGGCGGGGAAGATCCCACGCAAGGCCATTAAGAGCTACAACGATATCCTTGACGCCCCTCCTGGGTGGAAGTGGGTGTTCGACTGTATCTACAACACTCCCCTTGGCCCGGTTTACTTCTGCCACGGTAAGAGTGCGGCGGCCGGCAGGCTCGCCTCTCAGTATGGAATGTCGTGCGTGCAGGGCCATTACCACGAGAAGGCGCAGATCACGTACATATCCACGCCCGAGCGCTTGATGTTCGACGCACACACCGGGTGTCTGGCCGACGACAAGTCGTTAGCCCTCGGTTACAACAAGGTCAACCCCAAGCGTCCCATAGTGAGTGTTCTCGTAATCGTAAATGGAATACCCGCCATTGTGCCCATGATCCTTCGCAAAGGCGGGCGCTGGACCGGTTCACTGTAGCATATTTTATGGTATAAATTGTCGTACAAACCAAAGGGGTAAGACAATGAATCTTTCTAAGTATCCGATAGTAACGGTAGCTAAGGCGCTATTTGAACAACTCGCTGAACTCAGTTTGGCCGAGCGCATCGAAGCTATCAATGAAATCAAAACAGCTCTCCACGAAGTCAGCCCGTTCAAGGGCGAGCCCGTGGATTGCGTGATCTGGATACCGAAGGACCAAGTCCGCGCTAACGACTACAACCCGAACAGCGTGGCGCCGCCTGAAATGAAACTCCTGGAGACGTCCATCGAACAGGATGGCTACACTCAGCCCATCGTAAGCTGGACGACGGACGGCATGTACGAAGTGGTTGACGGCTTCCACCGTAACCGCGTGGGTAAGGAGTGCCCTCAGATCACAGAGCGGGTGCACGGCTATCTACCCTTGACCATTATCAACCAAGACCGCACCGACCTGGGTGACCGGATGGCATCCACCATCCGCCACAACCGAGCGCGCGGTAAGCACTCCGTCGACTCTATGTCTGACATTGTGGTGGAACTCAAGCGCCGCAACCGGAGTGATGAGTGGATTGCTAAGAACCTGGGCATGGACCCGGACGAAGTACTGCGTTTGTCTCAAATCTCAGGCCTCACTGAAATGTTCGCCGACACTGAATTCTCACGTGCTTGGGATATTGAATATCAGGAAAACACTGACGCCGAGAATCTTATCTCAGGGGAAGGGGTAGAGGATGAAACGGATACAGCACCCATGGCATCTGTGGGAGGACTTTCGACATAACTTCTACGGCGGGCTGGAGGACGCACCCAATAAGGAGCAGTCCCTAGAGACCTACGCCGGCCTACTTAAAGACCTAGGCCGCTTCGAGGCGGCCCTTCAGCGAATAGTGAGTGAGTGGCCATACGCATGCGAGCACAACCTGACAAACAAGAACATGAACCGGATTGCTTACATGGGTCAGGCCGCGTGCGCTCTAGAGTACCGGATACCACACTATATATCGTGTTCTGGCTATAACCTGCTGACACCCGAGGAACAGGCGGCGGCGGATGCCATGGCTCAGAAGTACATCGATATATGGGAAGCCAGACACAAGGAGAGAATGAATGTCGCTTCTTAAAAAATACAAGGACACTGACGTCCTAACCGAGGCTCGTCGCCGAATCAGCGATACCTTCGACAGCTTCGAGAGAATCTATGTCAGCTTCAGTGCAGGCAAGGATTCAACCGTGATGCTTCACTTGGTAATGGAAGAAGCCATCAAGCGTAACCGCGTGGTGGGCGTGATGCTGGTGGACCTGGAAGCCCAGTATCAAATGACCATGCGCCACGCTCAGGAACTGATCGAGAAGTATAACGACAACCTGGAACTGTTCTGGGTGGCCCTGCCGATATCGCTCCGGAACGCCGTCTCCAACTTCGAGCCCAAGTGGCTCTGCTGGGACCCGGAAGCGAAGGACGTGTGGGTAAGACAGCCGCCGAAGTTCGCTATCACCGAGCAGGACTTCTTCCCCTTCTTCCAAGCCGGCATGGAGTTCGAGGAATTCGTACCCCTGTTCGGCGAGTGGTACGCGCAAGGTAAGACGTGCGCTTGCTTCGTGGGTATCCGCACCGACGAGAGTTTGAATCGGTTCCGTACCATAGCGTCCGATAAGAAGGTGACCTACGAGGGCCGGCGCTACACCACGCAGGTTACCGAGAACGTCTACAACGTCTACCCGATTTACGACTGGGCCGTGTCGGATATCTGGAAGTATCACTACGCGTATCCGAGGAACACGTATAACCGCGTGTACGACTACATGTACAAGGCCGGGCTCACACCGCACCAGATGCGTATCTGTCAGCCCTACGGCGACGACCAGCGCCGCGGCCTGTGGCTCTACCATATCCTGGAACCGGAGACTTGGTACCGCGTGGTGAGCCGGGTGAACGGCGTCAACTCGGGCGCCCTGTACATCCAGGAGAACGGCAACGTCACTGGATACAATAAGATTACGAAGCCTGAGCATCACACCTGGAAGTCCTTCTGCGACCTGTTGCTTGCGTCGCTCCCCAAGAAGACGCAGGAGCACTATATCGAGAAGTTCCAGACTTTCATCGGCTGGTGGAAGAAGAAGGGCTACCCCGAGGGTATCCCCGATGAAGCTCCCCTGTCCCTTGAGAATGCCAAGCTGGCCCCGTCCTACCGCCGCCTGTGCAAGGCGCTTCTGCGGAACGACTACTGGTGCAAGGGTCTCAGCTTTACCCAGCCGAAGTCAGAAGCGTACGGGAAGTATTTGAAGATTCGAGACCAGAAGAAGGCCGGCAAGTCAGCCGAGCCAGACGAGGTGGAAGCCGATGTTTAGACTTTACGTGTTCGCCCTACTATTCCTGTTTGGCCTCGGCGCCGGCTACAACGCCGGCCTAGGTAACTACGATCCAGCCGCTGCGTTGATTCTGTTCGCCCCTGTATTCGGTCGCGCACTGGGGTACTTGTGAGCAACAGTCGCATTATATTCGGTAAAGAGTTGTACTTCGACGAAGCGAAGCACAAGTACTATTACGACGGCAATCCAGTGCCGGGTGTGACAACGATCCTACAGTGTGTTGCCAAGCCAGTGCTTGTCCCGTGGGCTGTCAAAATGACCAGCGAGTACTGGCTGGAAGCAATGAAGGCTGGGCGCACTGACTTCGACGATATCTATAAAGAAGGTAAGAGCGTTCACTACAAGAAGTCTGGTGCGGCGGCTGAGATTGGCACGAATGTCCACCAGTATGCTGAGGCCTTCTTTAGGAAGCAGGAGCTACCGGAACTCAAGACGGACGAAGCTAAGCGCGGTGCCGAAGCATTCCACAAGTGGGTTGATGCTCACAACATCGAGATTATGGCCGTCGAGCGCCGTATCTACTCGAAGGAATACAACTATGCAGGGACCACCGACTTCGTGGCCAAGATTGGTGGAGTGCTGGGTATTGGAGACTATAAGACTTCGTCCGGTATCTATCCAGAAATGAGGCTCCAGACTGCGGCCTATCAGCACGCGCTCCAGGAGGAGAAGGGTCTCAAGTTCGAAGTCCGTTGGATTGTCCGTTTCGATAAGAAGACTGGAGAGTTTGAAGCCAAGCCCTTCTATGATTTTGAATCGGACTTCTCTGGGTTCAAAGGCGCGCTCGCCTTACATAATTCATTGAAGGCTATGAATGGGGGTAAGAAATGAAGATAGGTCGCGCGTTCTGGTATGTTCATAACCCGTCGGGGAAGGCACCGAGACACAAGCATTTCTCTGAGTTGCTTGCCCGACAGGAGGCCGAGCGATTAGCTCGTTCATTCCCTGGGTCTAAGTTCATCGTACTTCAGGCTGTGGCCCAGTACACCGTTGCTCCTGATCCTATCGAGGTTACCGAGCTAACAATGTGCAATTCAGAAGAACCGCCGTTCTAAACGGAGAGATTAAAATGAAGACAAGTGAATCAATCAAGAATCTGGCCACGGCCCTATCCGCCGCTCACGCTAAGATCACTCACGCATCCAAGGACAGTCAGAACCCGCATTTCCGTAACAACTATGCCAGCCTTGAGAGTGTGATCGACGCAACCAAGGCAGCGCTCCTTGAGAATAACATCGTGGTTCTCCAGGGCATGAGCGCAGACGGCTCCACGCTGACCACGCGGCTTCAGCATTCAACCGGTGAGTTCATTGAGACCGATTTGAAGCTGATGCTATCCAAACAAGACATGCAAGGGATGGGCTCAGCTATCACCTACGGCCGTCGCTATGCTCTGGCCGCGATTCTGAATATCTCACAAGCTGACGACGATGGGAACGCTGCGAGCGAGAAGCCTCGTAAGGCGGCTCCGCCCAAGAATGCTAAGCCGACCGTAAGTAGTTCTGTAGACGAATTCTAATTTATTGTCTGGGCGGCGTGGGAAGCTGGGGTACTACCTAATAAGGTTAACTCCCCTGGAGACACGCCTTGACTCATACGAGGACCCGTTATTATCCGCGCGCCGTTCCTAGGTTAACGGCAGCGGCGGGATGAGTAGACCACGGTTGACACCGTGTACGTCACGGCGGTTGCAGACGAGCGTGACGAAGCCTAAGCCGGATTAGCGCCCGGCCCCAGACTTTTCTTTAAGGACATCAATGCAAATCTCAATCTCTGATCCACCGAAGTTCGCATACTTCAGGCGGGCCGAAGTGCACTCGCTTAAGGACATGGCCGAGCTATGCCTCAAGCACCACTTCTCCCCTGCCCTGTTCGCGAACGGTAAGCGCAACCTAGCTTCCTTCGAGGCGGCCTACTGTATCGGCCTGGACATTGATAACGACGGCAAGGCGGATACTCCGCTCATGTCGCTGGAAGACGCCAAGTGGGCGTTTATGGATTATAGGCACCTGATTCTGCCGTCGCAGTCACACCAGAAGGAAAAGCACGGTAAGGTGGCCGACCGCTTCCGCGTCGTCCTGTTCTTCACTGAGCCCATTACCGACCTGGACACATTCTACGCCACATGGTTCTGGTGTAAGGCCAAGTGGCCGGCTATCGACAGTCAGTGTAAGGACCCTAGCCGCGGCTTCTTTAAACACTCGGCCGTGGCTTCCATATGCGAGACTGGAGAATTAATAAAGCCGGTGCCGCCTGCTCCACGCGCACCTTTACCCGAAGTGTCGGTTAAAGACGTTTTACCCGGTGAGCGGGGTGAACTCGGTAAGGCTACCCTTAAGTTCCTTCTGAACGGAGCCACGCCGGGTGAGCGTAACGGCAGCGTATTCAAAGCGGCTAAAGACTTCCAGCAGAACCTGTTCACGATAGAAGAAGCCACTGGGCGTATCATGGAAGCCCTGGAGCGCACCGGGACACTGGCCCGCGACTTCACCGCCGCCGAAGTGGAGCAGACGATTCACTCTGCGTACAACGGTGTGGTCAAGCATGAGCCACGTCTTGAGCCGAAGCCGAAGAAGGCGTTCAACCTGCTACCCATTGGCGAACTATATAAGACGAAGTCTGAGCTGGAGTGGGTGGTTGACCGGCTACTCTCAGTGGGCGGCGTTAGCATTATCTCGGCCGACCCAAAGGCCGGTAAGTCCACACTGGTCCGGCAGCTTATGCGAGACATACTTCGAGGCGGTACCTTCCTGGACAGGAAGTGCAAGCAAGGCCCGGTCCACTACTACGCGATTGAGGAACAGCTTGAGGTGGTCAATGTTGCGTTTCAGCGGCTCGGCGTAAACACGACTGATCCACTGCTGGTCCACGTGGGCGATCCACTGGGCGACAATAAAATGGAGGACTTCCGGGAGCTACTCCTGGATGGTCGGCCGGTACTCGCCGTAATCGACACGCTTTTCGACTTCGTGGATGTAGAGTCAGAGAACAACTACAAGGAAGTGAAGCGGGAGTTACGTCGGATTCGTAAGATTGCACGCGATACGGGCACGCATATCCTGCTGGTGCATCACACGGGTAAGGGCCAGAAGGGCGACAATCGCTACGGTAGCCAGAAGATTCTAGGCAGTACGGCCATCGCGGGCGGTGTGGACACCACTATCACCGTTGCAGTGTCGGGCCGCAAGCGACTCGTGAATACGACAGGTCGGGAGATACGGCCGTGGTCGAAACGGAACCTTGTATACGACTATGAGAAAGGGACCTATGCGCTAGGGCCCGAGGAAGATGAGTTCTTATGAAGCTGATAATCGCCGGCACTCGAACGATTGACCCGGACATAGCCTACGCTGAATGCTTAAAGTTTCGTATCCGGCGGCTATTCCCTCAGACCGAGGTAGTTAGCGGCTGTTGTCCCGGTGTGGATTTGGCTGGTGAAGCGTACGCTGCCTTCTACGATATACCCGTCAAACGGTTCCCTCCCGACTGGGTCAGGTATGGTCGCGCTGCCGGACCGATTCGGAACCGGGCTATGGCCGAATATGCCGACGCACTTCTGCTTATTTGGGACGGTAAGAGCCCAGGCTCCGCTAATATGCGAGCCGAAATGCAGAGACTAGGTAAACCCGTTTATGAGGTACTTCTCAATGAGGCGAAGTGAAATGCTAAGGGTGATCCAGGACGCCGTCTTCCTGGCGTCAGCGGCCGACTTAGTACTGGATAGCTTCGAAGCGGATGAAGTTCTTAGGCGAATAGAATCTGCGGGCATGCTTCCGCCGCCCTATTATCGTGGTGAATCTGGAGACATATTTATTGACGGTGAGTTTCGTGCTGAATGGGAGCCCGAGAATGAGTAATGAGTTAATCTACGGGAAGAATCCCACCGAGCGTGTCGTCAGCATTGAACCCGGCTCCGGCAAGGCCGAGGTGTTTCGCGAGCTAGAGGACGGCAGCGTGGTTCGAGAAACTGTCCCCTGCTCGCACTACATCCTGTATGCCGACGAAATGAGTCCGAAGTTCAAGCAACTCCGGGGTGACCAGTACTTCAAGTACATTATGGAGTACGACGATCTAGCCAAGTTTGAAGAAGTGCTGTCCGCCACGCGTGGGAAGCGCATCCCTCACCACGTTATTCGTGATCAGAAGGAAGCGCTCATGGTTAGGGAGGGATACACCTATTTCAAGAATATGAAGGTTGAGGACGTGTCAGTGCTCAGCTTCGACATTGAGACGACCGGCCTTACCCACGATAAGGATAGCAAGGTCCTGCTGATATCGAACACGTTCCGACGCAAGGGGAAGATTGAGCGCAAGCTGTTCGCTCTGGATGAGTACCCTAACTGTGGAATTATGATTCTGGAGTGGTGTAAATGGGTGGTGTTCAATGTGGACCCTTCCGTGATCGTGGGTCACAACTTGTATGGCTTTGACCTGCCCTATTTAGAGCATGTCCTAAAGCTTCACTCGGGTAACCGGTTGGCGTTAGGAAGGGACAGCTCGGCTCTGCGCTTCGCGAGATATCCTTCGCAGTTCCGTAAGGACGGTAGTCAGGCGTACGACTACACGAATGCGTACATCTACGGCCGGGAGATAGTGGATACCTTCTTCTTATCCATGAAGTACGACACAGCCGCCCGGCGTGAATACCCGTCATATGGACTGAAGGCCATTATCGAGCACGAGGGATTGGAGCGCAAAGGCCGGCAGCATTACGACGCAAGTAAGATCCGCGACCACTGGCACGATCCAGCTGAGCGCGCGAAGATCAAGGCGTACGCCATTGACGACGCAGACGACGCGCTCAAGCTGTACGACTTGATGATACCGAGCCTGTTCTACTATACGCAGTCCATACCCCGAAGCTTCCAGTCGATTATCAACACGGCCACGGGTAGCCAGATCAATAGCCTCATGGTTCGGTCTTACCTACAGAACGGCCACAGTATCGCGGCGGCTTCCGAGAAGGAGGACTATGAGGGAGCCATCAGCTTCGGCGTGCCGGGCATCCATAAGAACGTGTTTAAGATCGACGTGGCCAGTCTGTACCCGAGTATCATCCTGTCGAAGAAGATCTACAACCGACAGAAGGACCCGCTCGGACTGTTCCTGCGGCTCGTGGAATACTTCACGGCTGAGCGTCTGAAGAATAAGCGGCTCGCAGAGGAGACAGGCGAGCGCTACTACAAGGACCTGAGCGACTCCCAGAAGATCGCTATCAACTCAATGTATGGCTTCCTGGGTACCGGCAAGCTGAATTACAACTCGCCCGCTGACGCGGCGAAGGTGACCGAGGTGGGCCGGGAGATTCTCAAGCAAGCAATTCTGTGGGCGTCCGGTAAGGAGTATGTACCGGCATTGGAAGGTGGAGACGATGAAGAAGACGACGCGGCTTAAGGATAACACGGTTTATATGTGCCGAGTGACTGGAGACTTGTGCGTCCTTCGAAGAACAGAAGGTACGTTTTACGGCCGCCCCGCGTGGACCCTCGATAAGTGGGCATGTACGATGCCGGAGGAGCTGAATCCTAGCTTCAAGGAAATTCTCGCCGAGGAATACATTTGTCTGGGTGACCTATGAAACACCACAACTTCATTATCTGCAATGGTGACACGGATTCGATAGCATTCAAGAAGCCAGACGAGAAGCCTTTCACTCCCGAGGAACGGGCTGCCCTGCTGGCCGAGCTAAACGCGCTCATGCCTGAGAACATAGTGTGGGCCGACGACGACTTCTTCCGGCGCTTCATTGTCTGCGGTGCTAAGAACTACATCCTAGATAACGGCAAGAAGGTGAAGCTCAAAGGTAATTCGCTCAAGGCCACGAAGAAGGAGCCGGCTCTGCGCGAGTTCATCCGCGAAGTAGTCGACCTACTACTGAAGGATAAGAAGGAGCAGGTGATATTCGCTTACCTGCGCAAGGCCCAGGAGATAAGCCGGATCACCGATATCAGCCCGTGGTGTTTCAAGGCGACGGTAACCAAGAAGGTGCTGGAGCCGAGCACGGTGTTCAACCGGAAGATACGCGATGCTATCGGCGCCCGGCCTGTGGCCGAGGGCGACAAGGTCTACCTGTTCTATATGGAGGACGGGACGCTCTGCCTACGTGAGGACTTCAAGGGCGAGTTCGACCGCATGAAGCTACTGGGCAAACTACGGGACACTATTGAGACGTTTGGTAAGGTATTCGACGTAGAGCTATTCCCCGACCTGACTCTGTCCCGTAATAAGGAACTCCTGGCCGAACTGGGCTTATCCGCCAAGAATCCGCCAGTCGCAACCGTGGCGGTAAAGCCGCTGACTTCAGAAGAAAATATCGAAGCATGTGCGAAGGAAGTCACAACATGGCCCAAGTGGAAGGTCGAGGCCATCAAAGGCACCTTGTCTGAACCAACTATCAACCCGCCGACAGGCGTGAAACTCGTAAGGGTATAGCCATGAAACACTTCATGCTCGATATCGAGACCATGGGTACAGACATGGAAGCGGACGATATTATCCAGGTTGGTCTCCTGGAACTGACGCCCGGTCCGGATGGCTACAAGCCCGGCCGCTCCTACTCCAGAACTCTGTTCACGGCACAGAAGCCGAAGAACGATTGGATCGCGAACACCCACCGCGACCTGCTGGAAGTATGTCGGCGTACCCCCATGGTTAGGGCGAACCAAGTGCGTAACGAGATACTAGAGTTCTTCGAGGACTGCGGCGTCAATGAGCCAGCCATGCTGATGGGCCTGAACGCCACCACGTTCGATGTACCCTTCATGGTTCAGAAGGGGTTCCTCAAGCGGCCGTGGAACGACGCGAATAATAAGCTTCAGGGCGACTACCACTATCGTATCTACGAGCTAAAGGGCGCGTTCAATCTGGCCCAGGACGTACTCGGGCTGGACAGCAAGGCGCTTTACAGCCGAGCCGAGGCACTGTGCCCTGAGGTGGAACTGCCTGAGGGGAAGAAGCACGAGGCGCTTTACGACTGCTATAGGCAGACGAAAGTGCTCAATGGAGTGATTCGTATGTTGAGGGGAGCCTAGCCATGCCGGTGTTTGGATACAAGTGTGTCCAGTGTGACCACGAATTCGAAGTGCTTTACAAAACCCAGTCGGCCGTTGAGCGCGAAGAGCCGACTGAGAAGTGCCCCGAGTGTGGGAGCGAGAAGAAGGAACGCGACGAGGTACCGAAGCGGACTAGCTTCCAGTTGAAGGGTAAGTGGTTTAAGGAAGGGTATTAGGCGTGGACCCAACTAGCGCACTATTCCTATCCGTCGCGGCCCTATTCATCGCGAGCCCGGACGACACCGCCGACCGGGCGATACTCAACGCATACCTGAGACAGTCTGGCATCAACCGCTCGGTGAAGGAATTCGAGCGGCGGGAAGTGCCGGACGAGGCACGGGTGTATCTCGGGCCAGCGGCTTACATAACCAAGACACTGATCGATAAACGTATTGTATTCACATTCAGATTTTAGCGGTGGCCGGGACGATGGGTCCGAACGGCGAAGTAGTCAGTTACTTGACGAAAAGGTGACGACCGACGCGTGAGCATAGGCATGGCCCTATGTGGCCCTTGAAGCGACGGCCTCAACCCCGGCTACCGTTTCCTTATACCTAATCTAGGTACAACTTTCCCTAATAAAGGAAGATCAATGGAACTACTGAGCTATTTGGCCACAGCGCTGGTGCTGTCTGCCGTCTACTACATTTCAAAGCCTAAGCTGCGCGGTCAGTATCTGATCGTCGCGGCCGATATCACGTGGCTCACCTACTCGCTTCTCACGCGCCAGTGGGCGCTGGCTATCCAGTCGGTGATTCTGCTGACTATCGGGCTTAGCGCTATCCGGAACTGGAAGCGTCAAGGCATCGGGTTCTGACATGGTTCGCCCAGGACACATTATCAAGCATCCACGGTTCATGGACGTCGCCTTTGAAGTGACGAAGGTCCGCGGGCCGTATGGCCCTAACGGTCGAGTCAACGTGACCGGCCAGTGGGTCAATCAAGGCTACGTGCAGTCGTGGCCGCTCGGCATTCGGCAGACGCTGAAACTCACCGCCGCTCAACTGGCCGGGTGGCAGATCTGCCTAGACCCACAACTCCCCTGTCTGCGTAACGCCCGCTGGAAGTAAACCCATGTGCAAGCCATACCCGTACGATATTCACCTTTGTTATTTCGGCATGAACGAAGTCCTTAGAGCACGAGACTTATTCGTGGACCCAGAGCGCCCGGATAATGTGATCTTCGTCGATCCGGGCTCCAATTGCTTGGGCGAGTACGTGGTTCGCCACGGCTTCGTTTACGACACCTTCGACCAGACTTATCTACTCGGAAAAGTGATCTACCCTAACACGCCCCTTCTACCCCGGCGCACGTCCAGTACGTGACTAAACCTGTCACCTATCAGTTCAGTTCTGAATTCGTTTCTATAGACATTCCAATAGGTTCTCTGATAACTTGCCGGTGTTAGTCCAGTCCTGGGGACCACAACAGCAGTATTCCCCAGAGATTCCAGTAATTTACGTATAAGGACACCAGCAGACGGGCTGGGGTTGCTGGGGTTCAATTTGAGTCGGACTGACACTTAACCGATAAGCTGTCAGGAGACCTATGCATGGGATACCTAGTCCGGCCCACCTCTAAATCGTTCAGGGTGCTTGAAGAAACCTGGACGCCCGAGCGTAAAGTCGTGACCGTCCCGAAGACGGCCTACAAAGCGCTGGGCTTCAGTCCAGACATGACCGTGGATGAGGCCAAGGCACGAGCCAAACAACTCAACGCACAGAACGACCTGGACAATAAGCGGTTCGCGAATACCGCCCGGCGGGTGGAACTCATGCAGACCGAGAAGTCTGCTTATCTCCCCGCCCGTGACGTGGCCCGCTTCGAAGCCGAGCTAGCCGAAATGTACGGCGATAACCCTTACCGCCACGACGTAACCCTCAGATACTGGCGGGCCGCCCAGCTTGTAATCCTCGAACTAGCCGTAGACGTGAAGGATTTCAGGGCCAATAACCACAAGTTCATCAACTACTTCAAACGTAAGATGTGGAGCCACGACTATATCAAACGCATCACGCGCATTCTAAATATGTGGGGCGCGTGCGTGAGCCGGCACCGAGGCGCTCACTTTGACCCGCTACCGAAGCTTAGCTCCGTCCAGGTACAGACCATTAACGACAAGCGGGAGGATGCCGAGGGCGTGCGGATGCCCGCCGAGCCGCTGCCGTGGGTACGCATCAAGAACGCCCAGGATAAGTTCGAGAGCGAAGGCCTTCTACTTCAATGGAACTGGCTAAAGATAGCTGCGTGGTTCGGCCTTCGGCCGCTTGAAGTCGACAATCTGAAAAGGTCTAAAAATATGCGAGTGCGCCGCGATCCAGAACTAGGCGTCGACGTCCTGGAAGTCATGCAGACCAAGTTGGTCAATCTCCCGAAGGACGACCGCTGGAAGCCCATCCCCGTCTACTTCAAGGAGCAAAAGGAAGCCCTCGAATTGATCTACAGTGGCGAATTCAAGCGCCCTCTAAACAAGACACTGCAACGCCTGTTCGGCGACGGCATCGAGACCTACAGCCCACGCAAGGCATTCGCCGACTTGATGCTGGAACGCGGCTTCGATCTAGAGGACGTGGCCACATTCATGGGGCACCGCTCAATTGAAATGACGTGGCGACACTACAAGAATCATCGGAAGTTCAAGCTGCCGAAAGTCGGCTAGGCTGTCTCCATCCTAGACACATTGTGAGCGTCTATTCGCATTATTTGCGGCGCAGGCCGCCGCTTGTCTCACAGGTAAGAACATACGTTATTTATACGACAAAATATATGATAAATGATAGTATAGATGCTGGAGGTGAAAAGAAATGAAAAATAAAGCGTCTAATTTCTGGCAGAATCTTCCCGACATTCTTGTCGACCTACGAAGCAAGAGCGTTCATGCACAATATGCTGCCTATCGTGCAGTGTCCGATATGGCGGTCAAGGCCGACATGTTCGAGGCTTCGCAGAGCAACGGGCGTCCGCAGACAAAAAAGCGACGTGGTCGCCCTCCCGGATCAGGGAAGTCCAAGTGAAGATCAAGGTCTGGTACCTAGGCAAGCGCTTCATTAACGACAAACTATACCAGCGCTTCCAAACTGAAAAGGGAGAGGAATTCTCGTTCCAGGGTACAATCAAGGGTGTGTTCGCCGGCTACGGCTACGTCGCTGAGAAGAAGGGTGAGAATGTCAGCATTCGCACCCGCCCCGATCAGTTCGGCAATGATCCTCACCCCGACGCCCAGAAGTGGATGGTTCTAGAGCACGCCGCGATTGAACAGTGGAAGGCCTTTCGGCTCAAGAAGCGGGCATCCCAGCTACCCGATCTTATGCGCGACCTAACGACGATAAAGAAGTTCTGTAAGGGCCTGCGCCACACCGAACGCCGTGCATTCATTGAGTGGATAGTCGATGAACTGGAGCGCGAAGAAAACGAGCGGTTCAACCGTGAAATGAATGAGCGCATCAAGCGGATAGCGAGGTCGGCCCAACGTCAGATCAAACAAGCACAGAAGAAGTCTTCTAAGCCCGAGCCGAAGGCGGCCGGCGCATGAAGCCCGAGCAGTTAGCGCAGGCATGGGAGCAATTGGCTCGTGCCGCTCGGCAGGTCGCAGACGAGACCTGGGCTAAACTGGCTAACGGTGAACTACCTCAACACGACGGCATTGTACTGGAGATCCACACGCTGAGTGAACGCGCCCGCGTCCTTCTGGAGTGCGCGGGACAACTCCGAGCAATCATCACACAAGGAGACAACACCTATGCTTCACCTGATGCAGGTAATGCGCCACATGCTGGTCACCGTGGGCCTGACCCACGCGGAGATTGAACGTGCGTTTCGACAGATCATTTGCGGGGAATTGCAGATTGAGGAACTTCTGGACAGTATCCAGCTGCGACTTAATCCCGGTGAAATGGATGAGGTACAGCGTCACCTTCCGGATTGGAAGCGAGCGCTCATTTTGACTGAGGATAGCCTAGGTGGAGTGCACTAATGCAGGTTGAAACTAAGACAGGTAATGGGGCGATTGTGGACGGCCGTAAGCATCGGGCCATTGAAGAACTGCTCTGTAAAATGGACTGCCTGAATGAGGCGGTCTGTAAAGAAATAAACGTGATACCGGCCAACGTAGTCAACGCATTGCTTGACGTATTCGAGGCGGCATCTAAACTGGAAGTATATAGAAAGGCAGGCGACACATGTCAGTGCTAGCTAAATACCTGATGTTGATATTCACACTTACATTAATGGCCTGCAGTAACGACGGGAATGATAATCCCCAAGCTGCGGCCGACACCGGTATACCCAGCGGTATCTCTCCCATGTGTAAGAACCTGTATGCCCGGTGGCAGTCGACAATGGATGCCGAGGCATGGGACTTCACGAGCCTGTATGCGGGTCAGGTCAATCCTGACTACAGCTTCACGGCGTACGACGGTGCGACCTGCGGATACGATACCAATCCGAACCACGCGGTAACCGCACAAATCGTACCGGGCGCGAACGGCACGTGGCAGTTGAACCTTCACGCCTCACTCGCACTTACGGGACAATGCGCGTACTACGCGGCTCCCGGCAGCGGGAATTACCAAGCCATCATTATCAAAATGCTTGGTTGTGGTGAGATTCAAATATGCCAGAACTACGGCGCCGGTAACTGCAAGACATTCCGCTAGAACCCAATGCTCAACGTGAGGCCTGCCGTCTTGTCTGAACTGACGGCCGTGCCCACGTATATCTCCCCGATCAATCTTTTCTCCACGATAACCGAGTAAGTAGATTCTTGATGCTCCGGCACGGGCGGCTCATACACCACGCCCAGGCGCCACGAAGGGCGGCTCTCAATCGACGTTGAGACGTCCTTCTGCGATGTTGCATCAGTCGCGCGTTCCACCTGAGTTGTAGTTTCCTTCTTCGTATGTCTTTCAATAACGACTGTGCCATCCGGCTGTCTAGTCTCCTTGACTACCTCGTCCACGCTCTGGTCACGATTCTTCGTCTCGCGCTCGCGATACACGACGCGCTCAACTTCCATCGTCTCTACCCGCTTCGGGGCCGTGAGCCGGCCCGCGCCGAACGTTATAATCACGATGCCCATCGTCCAGAATATTCTTGTCAATTTCATTTAGTTCGCCTCGGTGTTTCAAAATGCAGGTATGACAGCACCAGAACTCTGGTTCGGCGCCTGTACGTTTGGAGAATATCTCAGCGGGAGCCCCGCACACCTTGCAGACCTGCCCCACGACGATATCGAGGACAGCCGGTATAGTCTGCCTCATGGCCGAAAGAACCGCGTCTTACCGGGCATCCAGGAGCCATACGGCTGGACCTGGAAGTGGACGCGGCGCTGATCGTCCTTTTCCTCTACCCACAGGCCGAGCGTCTCCAGCACACTTTCATTCGCCTTGCACCACGCGTGAAGCTTCCCGTCCGGGTCGTACACGTCCACGGCCGCACCGTTCAGGTGCTTACTCTGCATGGGTATACGAATCAGGTGTGTCTTGCGCTTGCGCGCCAGATCAGCATAGATCCGCTTGTGATCGTCCAGGGAGCGCACTCCGCTCGTGACCACCAGTGGGTGACCGACGTGGGCCTCGACGTGCACCATGGCCGAGTGAAGCCGTTCTTGATTGGCCTGCATTTCAGGCGTCAACGGTACCCGCTTGGGATTTAGATTCTCTAATGTGATCATGGCTTACTTCTTGGGCTCATCCGGCGGGTTGATGTTCGTGCCATGAACCTTATCCAGAACGGTCTTCCACAAGTCGACGCCAGTGATCACGTGCAGGTTCTCGAATATCGACTTTCCTTCGGTGAGCGCCACGACGGCCGCGATTGTCTTTACCGCCGGCACGCCTTCAACGAGAAACTCGATACCGAAGCCAGCTAAGATACCCAGCCAGTAGCCGAGTAACTTCGACGGCGTCCGGCGAAGCTTGAAGCTGGTAATGCGACTCCCCTTCTTTAGGGCCGCCCACACTCCGGTAATCATGTCTGTTATTACGAGCGCCAGCGTCGCAAGTAACACCGGGTGGATCGGGAGAGTCAGAACGAAAAGAACGCCAAGAAACTTCAGGATAGCTCCCGATACATCGATATTACTCATTGTGTACGCATTGCTAGAATTGATAGCCAGTTTGTTAAAGGGTTTCATAAACAGACAGTTTTATAAGGAAGTGATCCAGTAGAACTTAACTACGCCGGGCGCTCCCGCGCCGCCTATGGCCCCGTTTGAAAAGCCAGCGTTGTCACCGCCTGAACCGCCGCCGCCGCCTGAACCATAGCCGCCGCCCGGGTCGCCAGGATCGGCGTTACCGCTACCACCGTTTCCACCATTACCGAAGCCGGCGCCACCTCCGCCGCCACCGCCGGAGTTATTGTCCGTCCCCCCGGTGCCACCCGTTCCATAGAAGCTATTTGTACCCGGGCCGCCGTCGCCGGTTTCGCCGGCACCACCAGTACCGCCGCCCGTAAGAAACGATGACCCCATGAAGCCACCCGTTCCGCCCGCAACCGAAGGTGCTGTACCGGAGGCTGGAGAACCGCCACCAGTACCACCGCCACCGCCTGCAACCTGGATGAGCGTAGTTCCCGAACGAGCAATGGACGACGTACCGCCCGTACCGCCAGGGCCACCAGCGCCGCCCGATCCACCAGCGCCTGCGCTGCCCGCCGCGCCTGCCGAGCCCACGGTAACGGTGAGTGCTTCAGCCGGAGTAACGTCTAGAGTGATCATTACCGGAATGGAACCAGCGCCGCCGCCGCCGCCACCACCATTACGACCGCTGGAGTGATATCCGGCCCCACCGCCGCCGCCGCCGCCACCGCCGACAACTACGGCTATCAGGTGTTTTACGCCAGTGGGAACCGTGAAGGTTCCGTTGCCAGTGAATGTCTGAGATTTGAACCGTGAAAAGGTAAATGAAGCATCCATGGTTTATTATCCTTTCGTGTAGTCGATACGGACTAGGAAGCTAACGCCGTCAGTCTGAGCCGAGGTAATATCGAGCCGGAGAATGTCTCCCGCCTGCAGTGCCTGCATAGTCGGGTTTAGAACCGCGTTCGTCGAGAGGGCGTCATTGCCAGCCCCAAATGCCACAGAGGGAAGCGTTGTAAAGATCGACGTCCATGCGCCACCACCCCGCTTGCGAAGGATATCAATCTGGGTAGTACCAGCCGAACCCGCCTTGTCGATCAATATCCGGACGCCGGTAAAACTCATGCTCATATTCGTCGTCGACTTAATCAGCCCGGTAAGGACGTCGTAATAGCCGTTCACGCGCCAGATAATCGGGATATTATTCGTGACGGACGATTCGAGTGTTTGAATACGCGACTCGTGATCGTCGAAGTTATTCTTGATCTTCGTCGTAACCGTAGACGCCACGGGCTGAGCCGAAGCGACTTCGCCCGAAGTGAGTGCTGTAAATGCCATTGGTTAAAAACCCTTACCAGATAAGGTTGGTTTCGAAGCTAATTGGATCGTTATTAATCAGGCCGTACTGATCGGTAATGTACCCACCGTAGAGCCGCTCGTCTTCGCTCGCGCTAGTCCACGCAGTCGAGAAGGAGTTGATACAAGCCACGCGGTTAAACGTATTCCCTAAGTCGGTGGCTTCCACCTTGACGTCCGATCCGCTGCGCGCGACCGATTCGACCATGAGAAGCTTACGCTTACCCGTGCTGCCGAACCGCTCGAAGAACTTCCGGTGCTCAATCTCGATGATATCCCCGACTTCCAGCTTCATACCTTGAAGCTTAGTCGTGAACGTCAGCCGACCGACCGTACTCTGAAGCAGGAACGCCCATCGGTTAGCCATTATCTCCGCGTCAGTCTGATTCACTAGACACGTGGATATGGTCCTAGTGCGCTCCGTCTTGGCCACGTACGTGGATGTAGGGCTCGTCTTCTGAGAGGTCTGGATAGATTCCTTCTTCGTCTCGTAGTCGTGTTCCCTGTGGGAGTACTCAACCACTACTGTCTTAACCACGTTCTCAGCGGTCGCGTTCAAGGAGTAGGACAGGATATCCGACTCGGTAAATTTGGTAGCCGTCGCGGGTTTCCTGGGCTGGAGAACGTGATACGCTATTTCGAAGTCGCCCGTTTGAACCAGTGAGCCGAACACTGACTTGTTAATCTGGTTTAGCACGTCCCGGTAAGTCGGCGCTGCAGTGCTGGAGTAGGTCTCCGGCACCACCAGCCCAATCTCCTGATACGCAATTTCTTCGGCGTCCCCGAAGGTCGACGTGTCCAGGTCCGACAGTAGCTGCGAATCTTCGAGTAGCGCCCGGCTAATGGCCGGCGCCGTCCTAAGCAACGGTAGCGACGAGTTGTCGTCCTCTGGTCTACCCAGACAGTCGAGCGTCAGCACTGAGTTATCCGGATCCAGGATCAGGCTCTTATAGCGTCCAGCCGCCGTGCTCGTGTAAGTCGCCGCCGAGCGCAAGCTAATCTGGGTGTCACTATCGACAGACAGAACTTCGAAGAAATCGGCCTGCCCTACCGCACCGATCATGTACCCCGGCTGTATTACACCCATGAAGCCAGAGCCCGTCACGGTACGGGAGGTATTGGTAAACGTGACGTTGGTTCCCAGCTGGTAGATCGGCCCGGCATTCGCTTCGGCCGTATCCGTCAAAGTTAAGGTAGCCGTGGTGGCATCAAGTGTGTAATCGCGGTAATAGACTAGTAAGGTGTCGTCGATTCGTACGTTCTGAACAGCCGGGCGCCTAATGGCAGTACCCGCTGCCGGCGGAGCGGCTAGCGATGTGGCCAGATAGATGTAGTTAGTCCCTATCACCTTATCAATAACCGCTAATTCGCCGGAGCCCAATGGGCCGATGTAGATGGTATCGCCGTCGTGAAAGTCTGTGGCATCGACCACGTACAGGACCAGAATGCTACTGCCTGCGGTCGTCGTAGTCGTGGGTTCCCGCAAGGGATGCCCGGCCACGTTCCACACCCGGTTCTGCCAACGTTTCGGCATGTCAGGCACCACGTAAGCCGTCGCACCGGACAAGTTCTGGTTACCCAGATACTCACTCGTCAGCGTTAACGACGTGTTACTGGCTACAGAAGCCACGGTGTATTCTTCACCGAGAAGTACAATCTGATCGTCGGGAGAGAGTTCGGCCAGGAAGGCCGTACCGGTACCCGTGACTGTCAGCGTGTTATAGTTTACCGCCACAGTGCCGGTGAGGGGGTACCCGTCAACCACTTGATCGATATTCGTCGGGACATGTCCACTCACTCGACCCAGGACCATGCGCTGAAACGCCTTATTCAGATCCTCTGGCGTGCGGGCGGCCAGATCGCCGATTGTGGAGAGCGGGATAGGATCGCGCAGAACGGCGAACTTGTCCTTCAGTTGAAAGGTAATCGTTTCCTTTCCGTAGCTTTTCTTCTCCACATTGCCCTTATAGATCAGCTGGGCCTCAGAGTAGGAGTCAAGGTCACGGTGATAGGAATAGACGTAAACGGGCTGGTTCTCGAAGGATAGCTTGTCGAAGTTCTTCGGCCAGAAGTCGAAGTCGTTATTCAGCGTGAGGGAACCGGAGCCTTCAATGGCCTCCGACGTTTGGTTAATCGTATCGATGCCAACACCGAACTCGGAAGTGGAGCGCAACATAGGCTCCCACATAACTTCGTACCCGCCGGTCAACGGGAAGTTGTACGGCAGAGTAATGGGCGCATCGGCGAAGAATAGGTTGAGTGTGGCCACAAGGAAGCGGCTGTTCGGATTGGAGCTATCGGACGCCTGAAGGTAAAGGGTCGTGTTGGCCTTATCGTAGTACCAGCGGCCGGCGATAACGGCACCCAGGCTCACCGACTCAGTGTAGGTCACACCAGAGTCTTGGATATGCTGGATGGCCGGATAGTCAAAACCTGTCAGCTTATAGATCGAACCGGAGTGAACGACCCACCCCATGAGCCGCCTTGCAGCGGCCATGGCTACTAGAGTGATCTTCTCACTGCTGGGCTGATTCTGATAGTCGGTGTATAGCATTTTAGTCGTGTCTCTTTAGAGTTCTGCGTCTGACGTAAAATTAATAATAGCGCCGTCACCAGTGGACGACCCGGCGGGTGTCGTCCCGATAAAGCTTACGCCGTAAATTGTATTGGCGTTTACGGCAGTACCACTCCAATCCGTGGACCGAGTGTTGTTACGGATCTGAGCATTAGAGGCACTCGGGTTATAGGTCGTTACTGACGGCGTTGTACGCAAAGGCACCGCGTAACAGAACATACAAGTCTGGGCGTTCCCTGCAGAGGCGCCGAAGCCTTGGATACCGGCGTGGCCGGCCGTCCCGAAGTTTTGAACGGGAGCGGAGTCAATCGGAAAAGACTTGTAGTAAAACCGCTGACATTCTCGCAAGTCCTGATCCGGAGTGAGGGCGATATGTGACCATGTGAACGCGGAGCTACCCTCGACTAGCTGAACCTGAGTGACGTAGAAGTCGTCGTTCTGTGCCTCAGTGTTCGGCGTCCAGATGAACAGCACCAAGTTATTGAAAGTCGTACCTAGTGTGGCCGTGATAGTGAACTGTGTCCACGTACTAGAAGTCGTAAGGCTGGAGGGCGTATTAACAAATGCCGAGCTAGCTATAAGGGTCGGCGTGGCCGCCCAAGACGAAACGATATCTGAGGTTACCGTATCAGCCGTGCCTGTCCACTCGACGATACCTGCTCTAAGGGCAGTGATTTCAGTCGTATCTGTGCGAGCGTAAAACGAAAGGGTGACCTGCTTACCGCGAAGGCCAATACAACGGTCCGTCTCCAGTATTTGGGCGATACCGAACTGACGAGCGGTGGCGTCTGCCTGTCTAAATTGGCCCACATATCTCGTCGGCGAGTCAGTGATCACTTCGGCTACACGGGCGCCCTGTACGTTGACAGCTCCGCCCGAGGTGAGCACGTACCAACGGTCGGCCGAATACTGGTCGTCCTGCCGGCTGGTAAGGGTAGCGGGAGCCTGACGTTGCCAGTACCGAAACTCCGCGTTCTGTGCGTAGTTGAATGCGTTAATCTGTCCAGGAACTCCCCACGAAGTCGTCGTCCCGTTATTGGTTAGGAACTTACCGCTCTGACTGGCCATGGAGGGAACTAAGGCATCAAAGGCGGCCGCTGCCGTAGTCTGTCCCGTACCGCCCTTGGAGATACCTAGCGTTCCGCCCAAATTCCCGAGCGTCAGGTTCGACTCGGCGACGTCCACGGTCGGGTTACCAGACACGCCGTTGCCATTGGTTACCGTCAACTTAGATGAGCCCGCCGTAAGAGTTCTGGTCGTGGCTGTTCCACTCCCCGTGCGCGTAATGAGGCCCGTAGTAGACAGCGCGGCGAGCGCGCTCAAGTCAGTAATGCCGGGCGGGGTATTGCTTGAAAAGCCGTCCGAAAAGTCCAGGATTCTCATTTTTCAGTGCGCTCCCATATCTCTAAATCAAGCGGCTGGTTAAACGACTCAGCTATTACCGTAGGTACCGGATACTTACCCAAGTCGAAGCCGCCGCACCAGCCGATGTAAGCTGACTCCGTGAACGTGTATCCGCCTTGCCCGATCAAACGAATCGTGTAGGGCACGTTCTTCTGTAGGTACGCGTTGATGTAAAATCGGATATACCCGTGGAAGTAGCTGAGTGAGCCAATGTCGGAGATGTTAATCACTTCACTCTCGGCGACAAGGGCGTCTGCCGCCGTTCTAATCTGAAGCTTTAAGCTACCCGTCGGCATGTTGTGCCGGTACAGGTGTGGCCTAATGGCTTCCACTATCGTATTCTTCTCTGGCGTCACTACCTGATCGATATTTGAGGCAGTGAGTTCGCTCACCATGAGTTTCATTATGATAGCTCCACGACTGTTATCCCGTCGGTGTTCAGGATATTGTACTTGACGTGCTTCAGTCCGAAGCCTGCCTTCATCTTACCGTAGATAAGGAAGTGATCCTTATCGAACACGTCGGCAGCGTTATCCAGAGCCACGAGCACGGGCTTCCGTGTACCGTTCTCCCTGAACGCATTCTCAAGCGTCTGAAGCATACTGTAATCCAGATACTCGTAGGTGAACTCCACGGTCGCCACGAGCGGGTACTCGTCCACGTATGTATGGCCGTAGTCCGTCATGGTAACCTTGGATCGGTCGACCAGCTCATACTTGAATCCGTTCTGAGCATTGTCGATGCTTAGCCCTTTGCCGAGCCACACCACGCCCAATTCCACGTACCCGTAGGCGTTGCCTGGGTCTGTGATAAGAACGCGCCAGTATCGATAGCTCTGGTCACTCGTGAAGAAGTGCGACGCGACCATGTAGGTATTGTCAATGGTCAACGTTTGATCCACTGCCGGGCTCGTCCACACGTTGGTGGCATTCGCCTGGATCTTAACCACGGCGCTAGCCGATAGCCGGATACCGTCTTCCTTCGGCCACAGGATCACCACCGAGTCGATGGCTTCAGTCGTAACCAAATCGAACACCACGTTCTCACTGGTAGAGCCCGTGGAGCGCCACCGCTTGGAGCGGAAGGGATGCTTCAAGTTCGACGCAGGGAAGCTGGCGTTCGACGTGGACGCCGTTATTACTGTGGCGTCTTCGGTGCAGTAGTTCTGAGTCATGAATCTCATGCGAATGCCCTGCCACTAGTTAGCTGTCCACGGAGAACGTTGATCAGTTCCTTGCCATCGACATTAATCTGGGTGCCCTCAGATAGGACGCCATAGATCGCGCCGAGAAGCCTGTTATTCTGCTCAAGCTTGGCTTCCAGCCCAGAACCGCCCGAGCCGTTAGCCATCTTAAATAGCGTCGCCTGCTGCGAACGATTCAGAATCATTTCACCGGAGTTCACGTTTGCCGACACACGGTCGCCCGTGAAGCTAGAGCCCGGAACAATACCGCCGTCCTCGAATGAAGGCGCCTTCGTCGCAGCAATTCTAACCACGTTGGCCGTGGACAGAGCCGTGGCAGACACGATAGCCGGAATGTTGAACGGAGGCGGAGCGGAAGCTGCCGCCTTCTGGATAGACAGAATACCGGCGGTGATGGCTTCAGCTAAGTTGAACGCCTTCACAATTTCGAAGTTCTTCTTTCCGCCGGTCGCCGCGATTGTGGCCAGTGCGTTGAACACGTCAGCAGTGGCTTGAAGTTTAGCGTAGTGATATTCCTTTTCTAACTTCTCTCTGGCCTTCTTATTTGCAGCATCCCGCTTTAACTGATCCTGTTCCCGCTTGATCTGATTGGTTTGGAATTGGATGTTCAATTGCTCTTTAGCTGCAATGTACTCGGCTTCGGTAATCTCCTTGGTCTTGAGGGCTGTGGCGAGTCGCTCATTGTCTTCGGAGAACTTGGTAAGTTCAGCGTCCCTACGGGCCGCATCGAATTCGGCGTCAATTGCATCACGTCTAGTCTGATAGTCGTAATAACTTATCAGATTGTTATCTAGCTGTTCCTGAAGGATGGCCTGTTCTGACTCTGACTTTAAGCGGGCCGTTTCGATTGCCTTCTCGGCTTCGGACTTACCCGACTCGGCTTGCTTGACCAAGTCCAGAGCGAAGGAGCGAAGTCGATCATTTGAACGCTTCGTTTCTTCCGAGAGGCCACGCACGGCGGCTGTAGTCTTATTGACCGGTTCGACCGTCTTAGCTGCGCCGGTAGACAGAGCCTCCATACCGCGATCAGAAGCTTCCTTTAGACGTAGCAAATCTTCCGACATTTTAGCCAGAACACCGTCGCCACTCTTACCTAAAGCTGTAAGGTTCTTCGTGGTGTCTTGACCGAATTTCTTAATCTGTTCATTCGCGGCCTGAAATCCGTCCGACAACACAGTAAGAGCGTAGGAAAGGGGCAATATGACGACGGATACAGCTTGAACGACTCCGTACACGGTCTGGAACACTCGGACCAGAACGTCAGCCATGGAGACCACGAAGGCGCTGATGCTTAGGAATGAACTAAGGCCGCCACCGACCAGTTGGGTAAAGGCGCCGGAAGATTGCTTGGTAACGTCCGTTAACTCTCGAAAGATGTTACTGACTTCATTGATAACTTGTATTACGGCCGGATTCTTGATGATTACGTTACCAATTTCTTCCGTCAGGTTCCCAAAGGCATGCGACGCCTGAGCCACGGCGCCGGAGTAGGTATTGACCTTGGAAGCGGCAGCACCACCGACACGTTCCTCGACCGCCTTAAGTGCATTCGCAAAGGTTTCCGCGTCAGTGTTCCCTTTTCGAATCTCGAAGCCCATCTTCTGGAGGGCAGTTGTATTACCATTAGCTGCCTTAGCTAGAGCCTCGGTGGCAGTGCTTAGGTCTTTATTGAGGCCGGCAGACAGGTCCAGAGCCGCAACAGTAGCCTTCTTAAGGCCGTCTTCGCTCAGTTGGGCCATGGACTGCAGAAGCGCAGCGTTCTTAATGATAATGTCGTCTTCGAATGTAGTTGTGGCTTGGAGTTGTTCGGCAAATTCAACGAAGTCCTGGCTGGTCTTCTTGGAGTAGATACCCGACTGGGCAAGCGCGACATTGAGAGAATTTAGAGCGTCTTGTGCGTCTTGAGCGGCCTTGACGCCGTCGACAATGAAGGTGCTGAACAGAGAGGACGCAGCGGCGCTCATGGCATTGAACGAACCCACCACGACATTGGCCGCGAGATTGCCGGCGAAGATTTCGAATATTCCTATACTCTTACCAATGCCGACCGTAATCTCATTGAAAGTACTTGTCCCGGAGTTCTTTAGCTTATCGAGAGACTTTCCGGCTTTGTCAGTACCGGAAACAAAATCGGAGAGCGCCTTCTGAGCCGCCTTATCGGCGAGTTCGAGGCTTATTTTGATGCTGGTTTCGGCCATTGGGTTTCGTGTTCTCTCTGAGTTTAAGTTCGGACTCGTGCTTCAATTGACGAAGAACCGAAAGCACTTCCATTATCTGGGCCGGCTGTTCGCTAACCGCGCCTGGATACGGTAACAATCCCCGTTCGTAATTCTCGGACAGGGTAAGAACATAGCTGATAGGCTCGAACTTTAGGTGGTCGAACGGCTTCGTAAACCTCAAACCGCAGGATTTGACTGGGCTGAATTTGTCGGAGATACGCGTTTTAGCCTGGGCCAATTGTTCCGGTGTGTACCCCCGGTTGAGTGCCGCACTAGATACGTCATTCCTCTCACCGTCCATTAGATCGTTGTAGGTAGCCACCAAACAGACGTAGTCGTAATCAGAGAGAGAAGATAGGTCCAGTATCTGACAATAGATCCAACGCCATACCGGAGGAATGTGGTCCAGGCTTAGCCGTTTTTTAAGTCGGTCGCCTTGGGCGGCTTAACCAACTCGACGCCGTCAATGTCTTTGAACTCAGTCGGCACACCCTTCGCGAAGCTAGAACAAACCAACGCCAGCTTATCGAGAAGTTCCATATTCATCAGGTCGTCCACGCAAGCATCGGTAAGTTCGCCATCAGACATTTCAAGCTGATATGGGTTTCCGTCCGTATCCACTACGCCTTCGATTGTTTTAACGCTGTACTTAATGGCCAGCGCCACACCCCTCGTGGCTTCCCTCAAGTCGGACTTCGTATGTCCGAGTAGGAGGGCCTGCTGTACTTCAGACTTTTGAGCTAACGTCAGTGGTGCCAACTTCAGCGTGACGTCGTCGATCTTCACGACAATACGATCCGTACGCTTATAGATTCGTGCCATTATTATTCTCCCAGTTAGATAATAAGGTGGCCTGCCCGGCCGCGCTCACAACTTTGTACCTCGGCGATAGATACGCCGTTTCCGGGCATGTGACGCCCACTGGGGAGGATTAGATAAACGCGATGTAAATTTCGCTAGTCGAGCCGGCGGTGCCACGGTTCGCAGAGAACGTGATGCTGTCCTGAAGAAGTCCGTCTTGATCACCTTCACCCAGTTCAGTGATAATGCAGTTAGGCATGTAGATAGCCACCACATTTCCAAATTCACCGGCCGTGCTGGTGGGAACCTTCGCATAAGCAAATAGGCTGAATGCCGTGTTGTTCTTATACTTCGTGTAATTCGCGACGCTGTCGTCTGCCTTGTACGGGTTAAACGTGCCAGTGATGGTACGCTCGGTGGCGCGGCTCGAAACGCGGCCGTTCTCAGCGCTAATCGACGTCTTGAATCCGAGGGCGTTTTCCAGCTGGACACTTATCTCGTTCACTTCGATGGAAGTCCCGTCCATGTACAAACGACCATCCAGGACGATGGGCGGCAGAGCCGTGTCGTAGCTCGGGGTGTGAGGAATAGGAGTGAGAGACCTATCGAAGTTCAGGCCTTCAAACCCGAAGCTAAACGATGGGATTTGTCCAGTCGCGAAGTTCTCCAGAGCCATTGACGTGACCTTGCATCCCAGTGCCTTTTCCAGAACGGCGTTTTCAACGTACTTGGAAATAGACAGAGACGGGTGTCCCGAATCGGCCACGATATACGTGGTGGACTTAGAGACCACAACGCTGTTCGAAAAGCTGCCCGATGCTTTCGGGATAAGGAGCGTAATGGTAGCTGTTCCGGCGCCAGTGGACTTAGCCGAGATAGGGCTAACGTGGTATGCGCCGCTCTGCTTGACCATGACGATATCGCCTACGTTGAACTTGGAGATATCGGCATCTTCAATCTGAAGAACGGAGCCAGTGTTGCCAGACGCCTTCGTGGTGGTCGTAGTTGTGATCTGACGACGGCTACCCAGAGCCGAGCGCATCAGAGCGTCGTATTCGGGAGCGGTACCTTCGGTCGAAAAGGCGCGGGCTTCCACGGGAATAGTCCCCTGGACCTGAAATTGTCCAGTTAGGGGCGACGTCTTTCCGATAGAAGACGTAAAGATATTACGCTCCAAGAGTTCCTTGGCGGGCGATAGCTCGAAGCCATCGGCCAGCGTCTGTACGTATTTGGTAGCGGCGGACGGCGCAACGTACGTCCCTTCCGTAGATTCAATTTCGATACCTACGGCGGTGTTCTTTTTGACTGTGGTTCCCATTAGGCTCCCTAAGCTATATACTTACATTCAAAGGTTAGAACACCGACGCCGATATCCTTCTCCCCATCGGATTCGACGCGTATCTCGGTGTTAGTTTGAACAGTTGAAAGAACCGTGGCAGTAATGCTGGGGTTGGCCACGATAATGGTTTCTATTTCAGCCAGAAGCGCATCCAATGTGTTATCGACGTTGGAAGTCGCTTCAACTCTGGCTTCAACGGTAAGCTGTAACGTCCGCACGTATCGAGTAGCTCTAAGCGACTCGGGCACGGTCGATTCTTCGTTTGAATAGATGAGGATAGCGGGTAACTCACTTTTCCACAGCGCTGTCTCTCTATGGGAGTAGACATTGGTTCCGGCTGTAGTCGCGCCGGACAGTATGGTCTTCAATGCTGTACGGATCGCCGCACGATTGTTAGCCATACGTTACGCCTTCTGTAGAATAAGAGTTGAGCCGCCGTATCCGTCCACGCGCGACTCCATTACCTTGTAAGTGGTGCCGCTTACAGTGACCTGATCGCCCTTAGCCGGGCTCGATACTAGGTCTGCAAGTTTAATACGAAGGGTAGGCTTGAGAGTAACAACGCCCTCGACGTCTACCCACGCGTTTTCGAATACTGCGTAGATAGTCGCCGGGGAGCCGACACTCGGGGTATAGGTGATTGACTCACCTATCACCCGATTAATAACTCCCATCGCGGCTTCGCCGAGGGCCTTGAAACTCATGGCTTACCTATTAGGCCACGATGCCGAGACGAATGCGGCAGGTAGCGTCGCCCGAGGCTTGAGCCTGGGTGGCGCAACCGATCAGCGTGTTGCTCGTCGAAGTAGTGGTAACAACTTTGTTCGTGTTGTCCCAGTACATCTTCGCGCCTTCAGTCACCGAGCCGCTCGCCTTAGTCAGATCAAACACGCCTTTGGTGTAGAAGCTGCCTTTGGCACCGTTGGCAACGTCGGCGATTGCAACGCCGAAAAGAGAACCGACCAGCGCGCCTTCGCCGGCAGAGCGGGCGTAGGGAGCGGTGAGTTCCAGAATATCGCCTTCTTGAACTTTGTTTTTCATTGAGATAATTCTCCGATTTAAAAATTAGTTGGTTCGAAAACAAGGGATGCCTGTTACAGCATCCCTAAAGGTTCAACACTGATAATTAGGCACCAGCGTTCTTGATCAGACCGCGCCAGTCCATGGGCTCAGCGGCCACGGTGTGGGCGACTTTCAGTTCCAGAGCGTCGGTGTCCCAGTTAATGCGGGATTCAACGCGCGGACCTTCTTGGCCTTCCAGGCGGAACACGCTGACAGTGTCGATCAACTGAGGATCGGCGGCGAAGTAGTACTGGTTGCCGGTGATTTCAGCATCCACGACCAGTTCCACGCTGCCCGAAAAGATGTTCACGTTCGAAGTCTGAGTGGGCTGGATAGCCATCAAGAACTTGCGGGCTTCCGTCTCTTTATCCGGGCCACAGATCAGGAACTTCGGAGTCAGGTTCAACGGATCCAGCCCGCCAACCGACTTCTGCTTGCGCATGAACTTGAAGGCTTCAGTGAAGGAAGCTTCACCGATAGCGGCAGCGGTACCGAGGTTACCGTGCGTAGCGTGATAGAGGGCAACGCTGTCCTTCATGGTCTTGTTCGTGGTCAGAGCGGCGTAGGCCTTCTTGTTTTCCAAGCGGGCGGTAGCAACGCCACTTTCCGAAGCGACCTTCATGATCATGGACAGGTCGTCGTTGACCAGCATCTTGTTCGTGAAGGCGTGCTTGATACCGTAGTCGGCCAGCTGCGCCACTTCGTATTCTTCACCGAAGGAACCGTGCTGGTATTCGCCGTTCTCTTTACGCTCCAACAGAGACGAGAAGTCACCAGCGCGAAGCTGAGTGGCTTCCTTGTAGTTCCGCAGAGTAGCGGACTTCGTCCAGCGCTGGAAAGTACGGGGCTGGAGTTCATAGCGCTTCTGAGCAGACTTTTCGGCCACGTTAGCCAGAATCTGCGGCAGGTCCGAGGAGCCCATGGCACGCTTGGCCAGCTGAGCATCGGTTTCTCCGATCCGACGACCAACAACTTCTTCCAACATGCGAAGCAGGGACTTTCCGTAGAAAGGCTTGGAAGCTTCGGTCACCTGGAAATTAGAACCGTCCACGCGATGCAGGAGGGCCTGCTCCAGACCGTCACGCTTCTTGTCGGCATCGGTCTCGCCGATTTCAACGCGAGTAACGCTGGCCACGCGGGTGGCTTCCTGTTCCTTGGCATACTTAGCGAACAGGCTGATGTTCGTGCGGGCTTCCTCAGTGGAAGTGCCACGCTCGATATATTCATTGGCCATATCTTCGGGAAGGTTAGCTTCCTTCACGGCCTTGCGGATTTCGAGAACGCGGGCGCGCTCTGCGGCAGCGGCTTCCTGAGCCAACTGTTTCTTCTGTTCTTCCGTCATTTGCGGAATCTCCTCTATAGTAGGTTCTGCAGAACGGGTGCTGATAATCTCGACCTCGTTCTCGGTTAATTCGTCGTTTCTAACTTTGGCTTGGGCATCGAAGCCGATGGGCACGATGCTGAGTTCAGCGGGCGTCCAGCGCGTAGCCCGGAATGTCGGATATTCGTCGCCTTCCTGGCTAACGTCGGTGTATTCCTGAACCGAGTAGCCCACGCTGACGTTTCTAAGGATGCCGTCCTTTACCTTCTGGAATACGCGCTCGCTAATTTCGTCCTTCGCGAACCGGACAGTGGCACCAGCCTTATCGCCTTCCAGCCATGCGCGCTCGACAACACCGATAACCGAGTCAAGGCTACGGTCGTCGTGGGCGGCTAGAAGCGGATGAGAGCCGTCGTTCAGCCGAGACAAGTCCACGTGCTCGGGAGCCAGCGACAACTCTTCGTAGTACCGCTCTCCCCAACCAGAACGAAGCCCCTTGGCTCCGGTCGTCCAGGTCAGGTCAACGGTGCGCTTTTCTTCGTTTACCGAAGACTCACTCACCGCTCCCCTTATCTGGTGACTGGGGAGCATCTTCTTTATCTTCATTGGTTGAGTTTCCTTCCGGCGTCTCGGCCGGTAATGAACTAGCTATGTCAGTGTCGAACTTGAGGCCTGCTTCCTGATCCTTTTCGCGTTCCTCGCGAATTTCTTCTCGAACAGTATCCGGGTCGTAACCCGACTCGCGAATCACCTGAGAACGCGACTTAAAACCGGCCTTAACCGCTTCCTTGTCGGCGCCTATCTCTTTGGCCGGGTCGATCATTACGTGCGCAGGAGGTACCCACTCGAAGTAAGCGCCCTCGACGTCGTACCCACGAAGCTTGGCCCACTCTAAGAACCACTTTGCATACGGATCGCAGAACTGCGGGATAAGCATATTCCAGCGCCAGCTGTCGATGTTGCGACGGAACTGAATGTGTCCCATCCGACCGCTGGAGAAGTTGACCTGGCTATAATCGCCAGTCATCGCTTCGTAGGAAATCCCGTAGCCAGCAGCGGTGGCGCGCATCGACTCGCGAATAAACTCCGCGTATCCGTCCACGCCCGGAGGGCTCGCATACTGGAACGACTCGCCTTCGTTTAAGTACCGAACAGTACCCGGTGACAGCTTCATTTCAGCTTCACGCAGGGCCTTTAACTCACTTGCAGTAAGCGAAATGCCCGAATTATTGGTGGTGATAAACCCACTAAAACAGGCGGCGATCTTACAGCGCACAAGCGTCGCATACTGATAGTCGGCGAAGTCCTTAAGCGTCTCCATCACCGCGTGCGACCACGGTACGCCTCGAAGCTGGCCCGGCCTCTGTTGCCGATATACATGCGCCAGATTCTCAGCCGGAACGGCCATCGACTCCGTAGTGGAGATGGCGTCTCCGGGATGCTTCTTGTATATGTGATACTTGAGCCGGCGCCCTTCGGCGTCCAGTTCAATCCCCTGCACCTGGGTCTTACCGTCGTCCTTCGAGGACACGATAAAGTCCGATTCTAGTAGCTGAATCCTAGGCGCGTCTGGCGATACCAGCTTCTTCGCGATAACTTCGCCCGACTCCACAACAGAACGCATGGCCAACGCCTGAAGCCCGTAGAAGTTGTGTCGGCCTTCGGCATCACATGCCGATGTTTCCGCGACTTCCTTCCACAACCTAGCGAGTCGCTTTTCTTGGGTCGGGTTACGCCCCTTGATGTTAGCAACGATACCCGATCCAACCGTCTCCGCGACGATCACGTCCAGAGCCCGAAGCGCATACGGGTTATTTCGAGCTAAATCGCGTGATTTTTGCTGTAAAACCGTCTGAGCCGAGGCAATTTCAGCATTTGCCGACGTTTTTTGAGCCGTTACCCAGTCACTGGAAGCGTATGTTTTAGCCGCTTCGTAGCCCCGCTTTAGCAGTAAGTCCTGGGCCATGCGCATTTGAATACGTCGAAGTCCACGGGCGGGACTGGCCCAGAGGACCAATTTATCCAAGAATGTGGGCTTCATGGCTACTTCTCGCCCCGTGAGAACCCGGCTTGGATCATGCGTGGGTTATCAGTCGTACTATCCACGCCGTTCAGGTAGTCTTCGATCATGGCGATCAGTTCGAGAATCTCGTTCTGACTACGGTATTTCACGCGCCGGTCGCCGATCTGGACTTCCATGGCACCGGAAGTAAGCGCGGCCTTAGCATTCGCCAGATCATCGGACGTGAATGTTAAAGCCATGATTTACCCCTGCCCTTCTGTCTCGCCCAGAAGTCGCTGTTATGGTCACCGCCCTTCGCGGGTGGTGTTACTACTCTTTCGTCACGCTTCGGCTCGCCGGGCGACTTCGGTACTTCGAACTTCCCTTCCAACTCGTCCCAGTGAATGTCCTGGAAGCGGTCCATGCCGAACATGGCCGCCGCTGCGCGGGCGTAGATCCGACAGTCGAGTGGTTCGTTCCGCTCGTGGATCTTTATCCAGCGATAAACTGTCCGACCGTTCACCGTCTTCTTCACTAGCTGTTCCGAGCACAGGCGCTTGAAGTATTCTTCGTCGTATTGCGGATAATGGCAGAATCCAGGAAGGAACTTCCCGTCGTCTCCCGCCCCGTCTAATCTCAATTGGTTGTAAAGTTCTGACTTAATGACGGACACTCCGACAGGCCATACCTTCGATGCACGTCGGAGTCGGCCGCCTTCCCGAGCCAAGTCAAATTCCTTTGGCTGGCCGAAGGCCATCTGTAGGGAGTCGCTCCCCTTCACTGCCCGAACTCGCGTCGGGTCGTGCTTCCGTACCCAGTCGTAAACATGCTGGGTGTTGTATCCAGAATCCACGCAGAGCATGCGTAGCTGAATCTGGTTCCCGTGGGCCGTCGTCCAGGTCTCGCCTAAGACCTTGTCGAGTTCCTTCCAGGGCGTCTCCGTTGCCGTCTCGCCCATTATCACGCGGTAATCGACTGACCACGTTTGCTTATCGCGCCCCCACCCGACTATCTCTAATTCAAGTCGGTCCTTCTGTACGTCCACACCGCCGGTTAAAAACACGACACCGGGCTGAAGCGTATTCGGAGCCCAGGTCTCGCGCCGCTCGTACAGTCGCCTGTACTCGGGCACTTCGCCCTTCTCCACCCAGGTTTCTGCAAGCTGAGTGTTCACGAAGGTCTTTAACTTCTCGGGGCTCTCATTGGCTTCCAGCCACTTCTTGACCAGAACACCAACTTCCTGCCAAGGCGAAGCCAGCTTGTTGCAGTGAAAGCCCGCGTGCCCGTTGAAGGGCGCGGTGGCAATATACTCACCGCCCGCTATGGCCTTCAATCGGTCCTGTTCCGTCCACGGTGTGGCACACTGGCCACATACGTAGGCCGCCGTTTCTTCCGGCGCGGTCTCGTCCCACTTAACGTTTTCCCACCGGAGGTGGTCTAACTGTTTACAGTGTGGGCACAGTCCGTGGAAAACGCGCTTATCGCTGAGTTCAAATTCCTCGGCGATGCGGGAACGGCCTTCAATCGTAGGCGAACAAACTCTAACTTTGAGTGCGTTCCAGAAGGTGTCGGTACGTTCCTCAATGAGTTTAACGGGATCGCCTTCTTTTCCCGCCGACTCCGGGTATTTATCGACTTCGTCACACAGAACCACGCGAACCGGACGCATAGCCAAGTCGCTAGGACTATTAGCGCCGACCACAGTGATATGGCCGCCAGGAAACGACTTATGTAGAATCGTATTGTCGCTATCACGGCTCCGCTTGTCCTTTACTCGCCCGGCCAGTGCGGGCGTATCTCGCAGCATTTTATCGAGGCGGTCTTTCGACCATGCCTCAGCCATCTTACCCGTGGGCTGCATTACGATCATGGGTGCTGGGTCTTGGTGAATGAAGTAACCGACGATGTTGTTAATCAGTTCGGTCTTCAGTAACTGGGTCGGACCCATTACCGTGATCTTCTTCACCTTAGGGTCGGTCACGGCGAGCATCGGGCCGCGTGCGGCCTCAACCGTTGTCGTCTTCCACTTACCCGGCGTTGAGCTGGATTCAGACGAGAGATACCGATAGGTGTCAGCCCATTGAACCAAGTTAAGTCTAGGGCTCGGCGCGAGTGTATCCTGACGACTGCGCTCCAGCCGCTTCTGCAGGGCTACACTCATGGAATATTTCTCGCTTATAAACCTGCTAAGTAAGTATCGATGTTCGTGAGCAAGGTGGCATCGGCCGTGGCCTTCCATAAGATGCCGGCTTTAATTTGCCCGGCGTTAAGCGAACCTGCTCCCGAGTCACCTGCACCAAGCTTAAACGTACCGGTGTTGTCACAGTTGACCGCGCCGCTGGCTCCGCCAAGCATGCCGGTTTGGCTTACACCGTCAATTTTGAGTTCGAAAGCACCGCCTACTCGGTACATTATGTACCTGCGAGCCACACCGTCATTAAGACCGCTGATATCGTAAAGCCTGTGCGCCCCGCTGGATGCGCGAATGGCCGCGCGCATGGTGCCGTTTAAGTTGTGGAAAAAGTAGCCAGACGAACCGGCGTCCTTGCCCATGATGCCTTGGGCGGTGTTGCCGGTGAATTTGAATATGGCGGCGTAGATGAAATCCCCGGTGCCTACATCCAAATCATTATGGTCAGCAGTTTCCAAGGTCCTGCTGCCACCTGTGAAGTCAATGAAACCGGAACCAAAGGTTGGTGCGGTTGCAATCGGCGTACACGCATGACTCAATCCAGAGAGGTCTCCCGATGAAGTCACGTTAGAGCCGGAGGTTTGTACACTTGAGGGTTCAAAATGAAAGACGAGGCCGGGCTGACTAGCCGGGGTCCACGGGCCGGATGCGCCAGAGCCCGGTGGGCGTCTGCCCATAAGTTGACCAATACGGCAGATCATAGCTTTAATCCTACTTAGCAGCGCAGATAGAAATGTTGCCACTTGCACTCACTTGAAGGTACGCGACCTTCTCACCGGGCTCGATCCCATAGCCGACCTCGGCGCCACCGCGCACGATTTTGCTAGCCGTTGTAGCCGTGGGATTAGTTCCAATTGCAATGTATGTGTCCTTCTCGGGAGAAATGATGACCAGGCTGCATCCGTCGGGCATAGCGAAGGACTGAGCGCTTGCAGCGCCCGTTGTATAGTTCGTATTCGAACCCAGGTACGGCGCCTGGAAGCCGTCGTTAAGTCCCTTCTGGGTCGGTGGCATCTTCGATGGCATTAGTGGTTCCTTCGGCCCGAGGGGCCGTATCCAATTCGGTAGTTTTCTCGGCGACCTGCTTTGCGTACGTCGCATCCGCGGTTAGCTCGGTCAGGCATTCGTCCACGGCTTCACTGATGGCCGCGTGAACTTCGTGTGGATCCGTAACCATGCTGAGTGGCTTGGCCAGCTTGCTTGGAAGCTGACGTATGTGAGCGCGCACGAAGGAGTATTCCTTCTCGACCGTCTTAGCGACGTCTTCAATCGCGACCACTTCGCCCTTGATCTTCGCTATCTCTATCTCCAGCTTTTCCTGCTGGAGCACAGTCAGCTTAGCCCGCTCAGTAGACAGGTCGCCGACGTCCGCGTAGATCAGTGCGAGCGCTTGAGCGGAGTCGTATAACTTCGCGCCCTTAGGGCCCGGTGTCGGCGCGAGCGTCTCCAGCTTCTTCTTAATCGTCTTGTCGCTTTTGCGAGTGATATCGATTAGATCGCGGATGCTGAACAGACGTGACATGAACACCCCTTCCAGCGTCGGCCTAAGTATTTGATTTCTCTAGCGCGATTTCGCGAGGCTCCCGCC
>Ga0196964_10000231_pt1 | contig 41443 bp, 59 predicted proteins | sample S1_10metaG_FD_148615 | JGI IMG/M metagenome (GOLD analysis project Ga0196964, IMG submission 148615) | Soil microbial communities from Anza Borrego desert, Southern California, United States - S1_10 | ecosystem: Environmental > Terrestrial > Soil > Desert | place: USA: California | collected...
TACAATTCTTTCTCGCTCCAACTTCTATTCTGCCGTTCACGATATTTACCAAGAGCTTGTTCATTTCGGAACCGGTACGATGATCATTGATGAGGATCTTGAAGAATACCTTCAATGTCGTCCGCTCACTGTTGGTGAATACTATCTCAGCTTAGATGGCCGATATAAACCTGGCAGCCTTTACAGGCAATTATCTCTTACTGCTGGTCAAATTCGAGAGTTGTTTGGACAGGGCAAAGATAAGTTAGACGGTCTTCCCAAAGAAGTCGTTACCGCGATTCAGAAGAATCAAATTGATCAGAATTTCGAGGTCGGTCACGTCATCGAAAAAGCTTCGTTTACTCAATACGGAAAAGCTGATTATCGAGGCTGGCCTTACAAGTCTTGTTATTTCCCGCTGACTGGGGATGAAAACGTTGTTTACCGAAAACATGGCTACCGCTCGCGCCCATTTATCGCGGCACGTCTTATGGGGCATCAAGAAGATGCTTATGGATATGGCATTTCGATGGAGACGCTTGGCGACATCAAAGGTCTTCAGCAAGAAGAAAGAGATAAATTAGAAGCTCTCCGCAAAATGATTCGTCCGCCGATGAACGGACCGGCGAGCATGAAGACCCAAGGCGGAAGTATTCTTTCCGCTGCAATTAATTGGATCCCCGATAATCACACGGGCAAAGGCTTTACTCCAGCCTACCAAGTAGATCCTCGGATGCATGAAATTCGCCAAGAGATCGCTGCAACAGAAGAACGAATCAGAGACAGTTACTACGTCAAAATGTTTCTTGCTGTTTTGGGCCTCGAGAAGCGTGATGTGACTGCCTACGAAATCGCGAAGCGTTATGAAGAAAAGGCGATCGTGCTTGGTCCAATGATGGAACGCCTAGATTCTGAGGTGCGAAGTCCTACGATCGAAAGAGTTTTTTCCATCGCAACAGAAAACTTCTGGCTGCCTCCTCCTCCTCCGGATTTGCCAGTCGGTACGCCAATTCGAGTCGAGTACATTTCTTCTCTTTCCCAAGCGCAAAAGGTTGTTCAAGGGCAACCTCTTCAAGAGTTTATTGGCGTGGTCGGTGGCATGATCGAAGCGTTTCCTGAAATCCGAGACAAGATCGATGCCGATGAAGTGGTTGATCAGCTTGGCGTCAATTACAACGTGCCGCCAAAGGTTATTCGTTCTGATGATCGCGTCATCGAAATTCGAACGGAGAGAGCAAAGGCCGAGCAAGCACAGCAACTTCTAGAAAGTGCCAAGCCCGTGGCCGATGCCGTTAAGGCTCTAGGTAACACGCCACAAGGTGAAAGCACTGTTCTCGATCAACTCACTGGCCAATGAGCGATACTTTTCACAAAGAGGAGCATGCTGAGGACATAACAGCGGATCCGAAACAGGTCACTAAGTCTAAGAAGGCAGAAAAGAAAAAGAAGATTGAGCGCATTCAGCACTTAAAAGATTTGCGCGACATATGCAATACGCCACAAGGCGAGCGGTTCTTTCGTAAATTCTTAAAAGAAGCCGGGCTCTTTAGTCAGCCTGCTCGTTCACGTGATGCGGACACTTACTTCGCTTGTGGAGAGATGAATACCGGGCTTCGTCTTCTTGCCGATCTCGATGAGGCTTTAACACCCGAAATGATGGGCCGACTGCTTTTTCGCAAAGTCGGGAATGAGGTGGATGAGTCCGAGTGATAAAACCGAAGCATAGCCACATTCGATGGAAAAAACTGTAACAGCCCCGAGCGCAACTACTGAACCAGCAAAAACTTCTGCTGGCGCTGCGCCTCAAAATCCACCGGCTAACACGCAGCAACCTCCTCCCCCTGCTGCTACTTCTACGGATTCCAATGTTCAAAAGGCAACCGATTCCAATACTCCGGAAGCGAAGGCTGCCGCAGAAAAAGCTGCTGCTGATGCTCAGAAGTCGGCTGATGATAAAGCAAAGAGTGAAACTACCACTCAGAATTATGAATTTAAGAATGCTGAGAACTTAGACAAAGAGGTTCTTGGCGAGTTTACGAACATTGCCAGGGAAGCGGGGTTAAAGGGTGAAGTCGCTCAGAAGATTGTGGATTTGGCGCCGAAGCTTATTGAGAGAGTTACTCAGGCCCAAAACGAAGCATTCCAAGAGCAACGCAACGAATGGGTCAAAGAAGTTCAGGCTGATAAGGACGTTGGGGGGCCTAAGTTTAAAGAATCTCAGGAATTAGTATTTCGAGGCGTCAACTTCCTCGATGCAAAAGTTCCAGGCTGGAAACAATTTTTAGATACGACTGGCTGGGGAGACCACCCCTTATTTTTCAAAGTCCAGCGCGTTATCGGTCAAGCTTTGGGTGAAGACAAAACAATCAATGGTACTGGAGAAAACAAATCCCTCACAGATGCCCAGCTCTTTTACCCAAGTATGAGGAAAAAGGAATAATTTTAACCCCAACAAAATCAGGAGAAATATATGGCTGCTTTAGGTGCTAATTACGTAACGCTTTTGGATCATGCAAAGAGCATGGAACCCAATGGCAAAATCGCAAAAATTGCTGAACTTTTAAAGGATACGAATGAGATCCTTGAGGATATGCCTTGGTTGCCAACCAATGGCCCTACAAGTCATCAGCACAGCATTCGTACCGGCATGCCTACCGGAACTTTCCGCGCAATTAACGAAGGTGTTGCGGTTGAGAAAGGCACTCAAATCCAAGTGGAAGATGGCTGCGGTATTTTGGAAGGGTGGAATGATATTGATAAAGACAACGCTGAAATCATGGGCAATGCCGAAGATTTCCGTCTTTCTCAAGATCGCGCGTTCATCATTGGTATGAACAAGACGATGGCTTCAACGATTTTCTACGGAAACGCGTTGACTGAGCCCAAGAAATTTACAGGGTTTTCCCCTCGCTTCAATTCGAGTACGGCAGAAAATGGTGGAAACATCATTAAAGCTGGTGGCTCTGGTTCCGATAACACCTCCATTTGGTTGGTAGTGTGGGGACCCGATACTGTTTTCGGTTTATTCCCGAACGGATCTAAGGCTGGATTACAGCATGACGATCTCGGGCTTCAAACTGTAACTGACTCTAACAACAAGAAGTTGCTCGCTTATCAAAGCCGATTCCAATGGAAGGCTGGCTTAGCGGTCAAAGACTGGCGCTATATTTGCCGCGCTTGCAACATCGATGTAAGTGATCTCACCAAGAATGCTGCTTCTGGTGCGGACCTTATCGACATCATGGCAGATATGCTCGAGCGAGTTGAAGATCTAGTCATGGGTCGCCCTGTGTTCTACGCCAACCGAAAAGTGAAAAGCTTTTTGCGACGACAGATCTCCAACAAGTCGAACGTGAATCTCAGTCTTGAAAATGCTGGCGGAAAACATGTCCTGCATTTTGACGGTGTTCCTGTTCGCTTGTGTGAAGCGATCACCAATGCGGAGGCCGCAGTTTCCTAAGCGTTAGGAGCTGAGAACTTTTAAAACAAAAAACATAAGGATTCTTTTATGGCAATTCTAGATGCACAACATCAGCTCAGTAACGCGCAAGCGATTACTGGTGACGCGGTTTCAACAAACAGCTATGACATCGGTTCCGGAGCCAAGGACATTGGCACCGGCAAGCCGATTCACGTCATTGTTGTTATTGATGAGGCGTTCGATAACTTAACCAGTTTGGCTTTTGAACTGATTAGCAGCGCAAGCTCTAACTTGAGTTCGCCAACTACGGTTGCAACGCTGGGAACGGCTCTCTTGGCTGGCCTAACGGCTGGTGCCCGTATTGATCTCGGGCCTCTGCCTTCTGGCATTTCTCAGCGCTATGTCGGTCTTAACTATAACGTGACTGGTACCAACCCTAGCACTGGTAAAGTAACTGCCTTCCTGTCTCCGATGGGCAAGGAACGAAACGTTCCGACATCTGACGATTAATTAAGTGGTTCGGGCTCCTAATTACAGAACGTAGTTAGGAGCCCTGCCTCAATAACTCTTTTACCTTACACTTTTATGCCTAAGTATTATTGCAAAACCAATTCAGGATGTTTTTGGCGTGATCATTTTTGGGCTAAAGGTGCAGAGATCAATATTCGGCCTGAAGATAAGCTTAGTGACCTTGATAAGAAGGTACTCTCGCGTCATTTTCAGACTGATGAAATCGCTCTCAAAAAGGTAGAGGATGACACCATTGCTCTAAGCCAAATGGGCCGAGGGCAAGCTAAAGATTTTGTGACATTGATGCGCTCTCGTCCGCGATTGGATGATGAGATTCCAGTTAAAGAATCGGTAAAAGAAATCAATCAACCGTTTAAAGCGCCTCCAGGTAAGGCTTCCTAAAACGGGAGGTAACCCCCCGTGGCTAACGAAGTCGAAATTTGCAATGCGGCCTTAGATCTTATTGGGTGTTCACCCATTGAGAATCTAACGGATCCTGATAGCCGGGAAGCAGAGACTTGCAATAAGCATTACGCCATTCAGCGTGACGCTACTCTGAGAGAGTACAATTGGGGCTTTGCTCGAACAAAGCCCATTGCCCTGACTCAGCTTTCCGAAACAAGCGATGAATACGATTATGTCTATTCGTATCCTCTTGATTGTGTCGAGGTGAGAGAAATCTTTAACCCGAATAAAGCACATGATGATGACTTGTTGCCATTTGCTAGGGGGATCAGCGAGGATGGTAGCACGCTCGTCATATTTACCGACGAATACCAAGCAAAAGCAATTTGCACCCGCCGAGTTACTAACGCCGCTTTATTTGATCCTCTTTTTGCTGACGCTTTTTCCCTTCGCCTCGCTTCTAAGATCGCCTTCCCATTAAAGCGGGATCCTGAATTGGCGAGATCTCTTTTCCAGCAATATCAGCTTTATGCGGGTGTGGCAGCAGCCAAATCGCTAAACGAGCAATTCAAACTACCTGAACCCTCGAATGGTTACATCGATGCGCGTCAATGAGTGTTTCATTAGCTCAAGAATCATTTACTGGTGGAGAGTGGGCGCCGGCACTTCATTCGCGAAGTTCGCATGCCAAGTATGGCACAGCTTGCGCGAAGCTGCTTAATTTCATTCCGCTGCCTCATGGTGGAGCGCAAAGCCGTCCAGGGTTCGAGTATATTGCATCAACAAAAGATCATTCGAGAAAGGCTCGATTAAGGCGTTTTCAGTTTAACACCGAGCAAGGCTACATTCTCGAGTTTGGTCATCAATACATTCGCTTCTATTTTCAGGGCGCTGGCCAGATTACTTCGACAAAATCGGTTACGGGTGCGGTCAACAATGGCTCTGGATTAATAAGGCTGACTGTCACGGCCCATGGTTTTGCTACGGGCAACACTGTTACCGTTGCGAGTGTCGGGGGCGTTCCCAACGCAACAGGCACTTGGATCATTACGGTTATTGATCCGAACACGATTGATTTACAGGCTTCTACTTTCGCCGGAACATATACGTCTGGAGGAACAGCCGTCGCGATCGTGGAGGTTGCTAGCCCGTACAGTGAATCCGATTTAGCGCTTTTGAATTTTGAGCAGTCGAATGACGTGCTCTATATTGCACATACCTCACATGCTCCAAGAAAGTTAACCAGAACAAGTCACTATGCTTGGACATTAAGCACGATCACTTTTGGGGCCGGTATTGCTTCGCCAGGAAGTCCCGCTATCGGCGGAGCCGGAAAAACTTTTGGTGTTACGGCTGTCAGCGAAGACGGCATTGAATCCGTCCCTGCTGAGGATGAAGGCGATTATGGAAACACGTTTACGTGGTCGGCTGTTACTGGAGCGGTTGAATACAAGGTCTATCGCAAGGTTGATGGCCTTTGGCAATTTATAGCACGAACGGGATCAGGGACCACTTCGTATGCTGTGCCGGCTTCGCCTACTCTAGATCCTGATATTTCGCCCCCTCTTCCTAAAAATCCATTTGGTAGCTCCAACAACTATCCGGGGGCAGTTGGCTTCTGGAAGCAGCGGCTCGGATGGGCTGGAACTAATAATGACCCGCAAAAATTTTGGTTAAGCGTTGGGTCTGATTTTGAGAATCTAAATGTCTCATCTCCGGTTCAGGATAATGACGCTATTTCGAAAACTCTCGATGGTGGTGGCCAGGTAAACCGTATCAAGTGGATTGCTGAACTTAAGTTTTTGGCAATTGGTACCGCGGGAGCGGAGTTTCGAGTTTTCTCTGATGGTGCAGTTACCCCAAGTGCTATTGATGCAGAAGTGGAATCTGATTGGGGCTCGGCGGATATTCAGCCTATCAGGATCGGGAAATCTCTTCTGTTCGTGGATTCCACTCGGGCAATCGTGCGAGACATGTTTTATACGTTTGATGCCGAAGGTGATGATGGATATGCCGGCAATGATCTTACGATTCTTTCAGCCCACTTATTCAGCGATTCTAATGGAATTAAGGAATGGTGTTATGAAAAGGGGCAAAACTCATTGATCTGGACTGCTCGGGATGACGGAAAATTTCCTGCTCTTACCTATCACAAGGAACACGTGATCTATGGCTGGCATGTGCATGAAACTGATGGCGTTGTTGAAAGCATTGAATCTATTCGCACGCCAAATGGCACAAGTGAGGTTTGGGCCATCATCAAGCGCACGATTAACGGAGCAACCAAGAGATATGTCGAGCGGCTACACGATCGAGATTTTGAAGATATTGAGGATGCGTTTTGCTTAGATAGCGGTCTTACCTACGTCAATTCGATAGCAACAACTTTGGCTCTTGGTACTGGTGCAGACGTTCAGGGCACCGAGAATGTTCTCTTTACTGCCGGCTCTGGTGTTTTCGTTTCCGGAGATGAAGGGCGCTTTATTCATCATCGGTACTATCATGAGAAAGAAGATGAAAATGATGAGCTAGAAACAGGATATTATACCGCAATCATTGAGATCACTTCTTACGTTTCAGCAACTCAAGTGCGCGGCCTAGTTCGATTACCATTCCCATCTTTGACTACGATCGAATCCGGTAAATGGCGAATGAGCGTAAAGACGGTTACGGGGCTAAGTCATCTCGAGGGAAAGAAAGTTACTGTCTTGGCAGATGGGAGCATTGTTGACGGACTAACCGTTTCAAGCGGATCGATCACCCTGGAAGATCCGGCAAGCAAGGTGCATATCGGGCTTCCTTATGATTGCGATTTAGAAACCTTGGATTTTGTCTACCAGGCTAGAAACGGAACAGTTCAGGATCGGGTGCGAAGCATTCCCAGTGTTGTTCTGGCTCTTTCAAAGACGCGAGGCTGTTTTGTTGGCCCCGATGAGGATCATTTGAGGGAGGTTCATTTCAGAACAACAGAACGCTATGGAGAGCCCACTCGGCTATTTACAGGGCTGACGAAGGACAAGGCGATTGATCCCGGAAAGCAAGAACGGTCAAGTCGCATTTTCATTCGTGGGGTACCAGGTTTACCGATAACCGTCCAAGCCATTTATCCGCGCGTTGTTCACGGAAATTCATAATGAGCTGCTATAGCGTAGTTCCGGCAGCCATAGAGCACGTCGAAAGCTTCATGGGAAGGTTAAGGGCATCAGATTTAATGGAAATCGAGGCAAGCTCCGGAAGAGATCCGAACGATGCTTTGATCCTAAGTTGGAAGAAATCTGAAGCATGTTGGGTGTTTCTCATGGATAGCTTGCCAATCGCGATTTTTGGCGTTGTGCGGCCGTCGATCGCTTCAAGTACAGGATCGCCTTGGATGCTCGGCTCAGAGGAGCTGAATATGCCTAGGGTCGGGAATGAGGTGGGTAAGAGGTCGAGATATTATGTCTTAGAAATGAAGCGCCACTTTCAGCGGTTGGAAAACTATGTCGATGCGCGGCAGAAGAGATCTATACGCTGGCTAAAATGGTGCGGCTTCACAGTCGAAAATCCTAAACCTTGGGGAACGCTTGGGCTTCCCTTTCACCAATTTTGGATGGAGTAAAATATGTGTTTACCGGCAGTCCCAGCAATAGCGGTCGCAGGCTTGGCTTTGACGGCAGGAACAGCGGCATTGGGCGCTTTTTCATCGTATCAACAAGCGCAATCCAACAATAAGGCGACGGAATGGAATGCGAAGCTTTTGGAGCGAAATGCTGACATTGAGAATATAAAAGCCAGGGATGCCATTGAGCGTGGAAAGGTGGCAGAAAATGAGCAACGGCAAAAAGTTAAACAGTTCGCTAGTTCTCAAAAGGCAGCTTTTTCAAGTTCCGGCTTATTGGCTGATGAAGGAACTAACCTTGATATTATCAAAGACACGGCGGGCTTTGGTGAGCTTGATGCTTTAACGATTCGGCGAAATGCTGGGGTTGAAGCATGGAGCTTTAACAATCAGGCAGAGGATTTAAAAGCCCAGGCGTCCCTTACGCGCATGCGGAAAACCAATCCTCTTCTTGCAGCTGGTGGATCTCTCATCACCGGCGGATCGCAGCTGGCAAGCCAATTGTACTCTTACAAGGATGTCTTTAAAGGCCGCACCTAAACTATTATGCCTGCTGTCCCTAGATACCCCACAGGTCGCGTTGAAAATGCTCCAGTTCCGGGTTTCCGGTCCGGAGCTTTTGCAAATGCCGACTCGTTTGGTGGTGCTCAAGCTGAAGTGCTCGGAAATGTGGCTGCCGGCATGGGGAAAGCTGGCTATATGCTTTCAAATCGAGCTGTTGAAGAACAGGACCAGCTTAATAAGTCATTGGTTCGTGAGGCTCTGAATCAGGCAAAGATACAAACGCGCGATTACCTAACGAGTGACGTTTATTTGCGGCAGGGATCGAATGCAATCAATGTCGTTCCAGAGGCCCAAAAGAAGTTTGGCCAGATTCGCGATGGCTTACTAAAGAACCTGCAAAACGATGCTCAGAAAGAAATGTTTCGCCAGCTCTACACCGATTTGGAGACGGATCATATCGGTAGCGTGATGACCTTCCAGATGCGTGAGCGCAAGCAATATGAGCATCAAACGATTTCGGCGGAGAATCAAAACGCAGTCGAGGATGCGGTTCTGAATCGGTCAAATCCGGAGGCGATCAAAAAAGCGGAGGAAACGATTGCGTTTAATACTGCGTACCAGCATCGCGGCTTCGGTCCAGAAGTTCGAAAAACCGAGGCAACGAAGGGCCTCAGTGTTTTGCATAGCAAGATTCTCGAAGCAACAATGATGGAGTCCGCAAGAGCTGGGTTGGCTTACCTCGAAAAGAATAAATCTAAGTTTTTGCCTACGGATTACCTGAAGTATCGGAAGACTTTAGAGCATGAGGTCATGAGCGAAGCGGCAAACGAGATGGCTATCAGCCTTGCGAGCCAACCCGATATGACGGCTGATAAGGCCCGCTTTGTCATCGATGAGCAAGTTAAAGATGAGAAGCAAGCGGCTCTTGTAATGTCTGGTGTAAAGGCTCGCCTCGCAGAAAAGGAAGCTGCCATGACGCTGCAGCAAAAACAATTTGTGGAGTCTTCTTGGAAAAGTTTCATTGAAAATCCTTCCCAAGAGATTCCGAAAGCTTTACCGGCGGATGAGCAAATCAAAATGCAGGAGTACCGGGAAAAAGCTGCAAAGCGAACAATCGGACAGTCTCAAGAAGATTCTTACGGAAAGCTTCTAAGTTTTCCGGCGAATGAATTTGTAAACCTCAATCTCTTCGAGCATAGAGCGGAGTTGAGTCAGCATGATTTCAATTATCTATTCAAGCTTCAGGAAAAGATGCGAAAAGGGGGGGATCAAGAGACTGATAATTTTAAAGAGGGTCTTCGGTTAGCTAAGGATCAAATGAATTTAATGACCTACTTCGATACGAGTAAGGAACGTGTTGAAGCAGAAGCGGATCGATTAAGAAACGAAAGGCGGCAACAGGAGTTTCTCGCTGTGTTTTCGAGGCGGCTCCAAAAGCTCCCGGACAATCAGCGTAACGATTATAAGAAAGTTCAGGAGCTTGTGAGCGAGTTGCTTACAAATGTTGTTTTAAATAATACCGATAACGACTGGATTCCGTTTAACGAAAAGAAAGCGAAGCAATTTGAAATTGAAGCTGGCTCTGCGAGCGTTCGAACGTATGCCAGCGTTGCTGAAGTCCAAGCGGATTTCAAAGCCGGTAAACTTACACGGGAACAAGCCCGCTCGGAATTGATGAAGCTGGGCTATAAACCATGAGTGACAATCTAGATTCACTGTTGGACGAATCATCGGCGTCCAAGCAGCCTAGTGATGCGCTGGATAGCATTCTAGATGGCAATGCTGCCGAGCTTCCTGAGCCGATCAAGCAAAGCGCTTTTGCTCAAGATATTGTTCCTGAGCTGTCTTCTCGCGGCCACCAAGGATTTGATCAGGCCGTTCAAATTGCCCGCGGCGATCTGCAATGGGCGCTCAAAACATTTCGTGGCGTCAATCCAGATGTGGCTGCTCGCGTGCAGAAGCTCGCCAGACAAAAAGGCGTGCCTGTCGGTCTCGTGATTAAAAACCAAGGAGAGTTTGAACAAGCGGATGAAGCTGAAAAACTTTTGCAGTCTCTTCACGAAAAGGATGCTGATGGGAAGTTTAAATATCCGAACACCGTTAATTGGATTCGGGATCCGATCAATCTAGCGAAGTCTCGGGACGATGTTCAGGCGCTCAAAGAAATCGAGGGTGCAATTCGCACTAGGAAAAGCAAGGCTCAGGGAGAATTGGGTCTTGGTGAAGAAATCAGACGCGGTCTCGTTCGCGGAACTTATCAGATTCAATCATCAGTTGGTGGGTTGGAATCTGCTCTCGCGCGTACAACCGGTCGATCAGACGCGATGGGCAAGTTTATCACCCGAGATGCGCAAAAGGAAATTGAGGCAAATGCTCCAAGCGAATCTGTAACACAAGGAGTTTTTCAGCCTGGCAATCCTGCATGGTGGGCGGCCCGTGGTAGCGAGATTGTTCCTCAGATTCTCGGGCAAACTGCTTTGGCTGTAGGTTCACGCGGCGGGTCCTTAATTCCGTCTATCGCTTCAGCAATGGGTGTCAGTGGATCGCTTATGGCTGGCGATGCCTATAACGAATCTTATGAGGATTTACTTAATCGCGGATTGTCACCTGAAGAAGCAAACTCGATTGCGCTTCAGGAAGCGTCAATTGTTGGTGTGATCGGTGGCGGAATCGAAATGATTCCCGGAAACGAATTTCTGACTGAGAACCCCGCTGTTAAAAAGGTCCTATCTCAAGCGATCAAGAACAGATTTGCGCGTCGCGGCGTAACTGGTTTTGCGGCGGAAGGACTAGAAGAGTTCGGCCAGGAAGTCGTGACTGACTTGGCTGCTCTTGGCCTGCGTGATGACAGCGAGCGCTTTAAAGACGCCTGGCAACGTTATGCTGCTTCTTTTGCTCTCGGTGGAGTCGTTGGCGCTGGGATGAATGTTGCTACACCAAAGGCTGATGATTCGGCTCCTAAGCTGAGTTCTGAAGCGGATGCTGCGCTGCAAGCGAGTCTGAACAAAACCGAAAATCTTAATCAGGAAATTCGGAAAGCAAGCAATGATTTAACGGGCTTGGAGAAGCTGGAGGCGATTTTGGACAAGTCTGCTTTAGCCAAAAGGGATCCAGATGGCATCGAAGCATTCATTGATCAAAATCTTGTTGCTCAAGGCCAACCTGCGGAAGTGGAAGTTGATGCTCAGAAGGTCGCTGAAGTGTTTTATCAGGATGCTCAAACGCCAGATCAAATTGAAGAAGCAAAAGCTCAGTTAAATCAATTTGCTCAAGAGGTTCTCATTTCTCAAAAGGAGATGGAAGACATCATTCTTTCGGGTGGAACCGTTTCGATTAGTAAAGGCAAGCTCCTTGCAAAGTATCGCGGCACTCCCATGTACGAGGCTATCAAGAAAAGTGCTCAAGAAACGTTGCAGGGAAAAAAGGAGGAGCTGAGAGATCTGATAAAAGAATCGCAGGATGAGATAAAGAGAGTTCAGCGCGACGTGGAGCCAAAGCAGGCTCAAGACATGCGCTCGAAGCTCATGCTTCCAGTAGAGGAAGGTGGCCGAGGCTTTACAGCTCAAGAAGCTGATCTAAGCGTTAAGTTTTTAATGACTGGTTTGCGAATTGCGGCAACAAAGCGCGGGCAAACGCTTGAGGAGTATTTAGAACAGAATCCAGTTGAATTGAGCATTGGAGAAGATGGGAAAGCTTTCATTCAACGGAGTGGGCGCTCGCCATTACCTGCTTACGTACCTCCTCCCATCATTGAAGGTTCTGTCCGGGACCGCGATCAATTAACTCCGGAAGAGTTGGCTGCGATCGAAGCAGAGCACCAAGGCAAGCGGGCTTTAACGCCGGAAGAACAAAAGATTCTGGAACGTCTGGCGAGACAGGAAGAAGAGAAGGCGTTGCGTGAGCACGTTAAACAAGGCGCTATTCCATTTCGTGAAGCTCTTAAAAAGAGTGGCGGTCTTCCTTCGGTCAGCGCATTGAAGGGTGCGAATGATCCACTTTCTGGCGATCTGCGTATAGCTTTAGAAAACAAAAAGATTCCTGGCTTAACGCGAAACGATGCTCCTCCTCTCGATATTGTTCGCAGCAATCTAGAAGGCCTGGGCTATCGCTTCGATACTCCAGCTGAACTTTTAGATGCTGTGAGCGAGTGGTTGAGAACAGGAAAAGATCCTGAGTTTAGTGGTTTCAATTCTCCTGACGCTCTTTTTCAGGACAAAAAGGCTCCTCGTGGGGCTGTTGAATTTGTTGGCACAAAGAGAGTTATTCATCTTTTTAAAGACGCTGACTTTTCTACGTTCCTGCATGAGTCGGCCCATATTTTCTTGAGGGATATGCGAGCGTTGATCGATGCAAGTTTGGCAGACGATCAAGCGATTAAAGATTACGAATCTGTCCTCGAGTGGGCGGGGGCTAAAAATGGAGTCGTGACAGAAGAGATTGAGGAAAAGTTTGCCAGCGGGTTTGAGGCATATCTCATGGAAGGGAAAGCCCCTAGTGTGGATTTGGTTGAAGCTTTTCGCCGATTCAGAAAATGGCTGGTAAATATTTATAGAACCGTTCGAGGATTAAACATCGAGATCAACGATGAAATCCGCGGGGTGTTCGATCGCATTCTTGCCTCTGAAGCGGACATCATGGAAGCGCGGGAGTATTACGGCAATCATAAAGACCTTTCGGAATTGGTCACTAAAGATGAGAAAGCAAGGGCGAAGATTCGCGCAAAACACCAAAACGCACAGGAGACAAGCGTAGAGGCTTTGATTCAGCAACGGCTTTTTGCCTATCAGAAAACTTTGGGCGGGATCAAAGGAATGAAGGATTTGGCAGCCCAGGAAGTGGATGCCGAGCCATTCTATCAGATGCTTTCTAAATCGAGGAAAGAAAAAATCTCTCTCAATTCAATCAAGGAGAATTACGGAGAAGAGACAGCAAGTATCATCCAGGAAAAATTCTTCGATTACGTGAGCGAAAAAGGAAAGCTCACGGTTGAACAGCTGGCTCTAGATCATGAGTTTGAAAGTCCTGAAGCCCTGATTGAAGCTCTGACATCTCAACCATCGAGGGATCAGGCAATTCGAGATAGACTGAACGCGATCTTAAAAGCGAAAGAAGCTGAGATTGCCAATGAAGTACAGGGAATAACGAAAGCTGATGAGGCTACGCATACAGATGAAACTCTGGCGGCTCTGGCTGCCGAGGCTCAAGTGCTGCAAGAAGAAGTGGAGAAGCGCAAAGTTCTTCGGGCTGCCCAATTAACGGATAAAGTTTATAGAGATCTAGCGCGGGAAGAACTTGCGAAGATGGAAGTGGGCCGGGCCGCTCGCTACGATCTATTTGCAAAAGCTGAAGCACGTCACGCTCGTCGAGTGATCCGGTTTTTACGAGAGAAGAAAATGGCTGAAACGCTGGAAGCTCGAAAGCTGCAACTCTTCAATCATGCAATGGTGCAAGAATCGATTCGCTTCCGAAGCGAGTTAGTCAAGATTCAGAATCGTTATGCTCCGAAGAAGTTAGATTCAACTCTCAAGGGGGTTGAAGATGCCTTTCAAAAGCCAATTATCGAAGCTCTGAACCGATACGGGTTCACACAACGGCAGAATGAACCTGCCTATGATTTGAACGAGATCAAGGAGCTGGATGAAGATTTGCCCGCTATGATGCCGGGTTTTGTGAAGCGCGGAGAGAAGCGCGCCGGGATGGTTGAGGTCAATGGCAAGCAGGTGTTCCGTGATTATCGGCAGCTTTTGACGGTCGATGAATTGCGAGACTTGGACGGCTTCGTTCAGTCTATCATTGCAAGCGGTCGCGATGAAATGCTTTCGCTCATCGAAAAAGATGCGATGAAGTTCAGTGAGTTTCGAGATAAGGCCGTTGAGCGAATCGGCCAACTTAAAGTTCGTAACGTACCGCAAAAGGGAGACAAGTGGCTTGGCTTCATTCCGAGTTACTTTCCAAGAAAGTTTTGGGATTCGCTTACGGGTAGCAACATTCATGCTCAATTCATTTTCGAGATCGCTGATAACTTCCAACTCCGAACAACCGGAAAGATGGGGCCGCAAAGAAAATTGTATCAGCTCGTTACCGAAGCGGACACCAGGCAGCTCGAGCTTGAGAATGGTTTCTACTTAAAGGCGAAGCCTTATTTTGAAGTTTTAACTGAGGCGGCTTTGCGGATCAAAAAGGAGAAAGGAACTAACTTCGACATCGAGGGATTGCCTCTCCCGGAAAAAGCAAAAGCAATCGGAGAGTCCCGTTGGACGGCTGAGAAAGCAGTCATGGTGATGCTCAATACAGGGAACGCCCAAAACTATAAGGCGCTCGAAGATGGTCTTGCGATTACCGAAGACAAGCTCCGTTTGATCTCTCAACTCTTTGAAGAGAACGAGATTAAAGCGTTTCAAGGTATTTGGGATTTGATCAATGAATTTCATGCTCCATTGGATGAAGTCCATTTCGCAAGATACAATCGACATATTGGCAAGGTTCAGCCCAAAGAACGCACCTATATCGTCAAGGGTGGAAAGCAAGTGAAGCTCGCTGGTGGATATTTCCCTCTCATTTATGACAGTCAATTGAGCGATAGGGCTGCGATTCTTGAGGAAGAAGACATCATGCACAAGCAGGCAGTCATTCGTCCTAACAAACCTGCGGACAGTTTTACAAAAGGCCGCGTAGCAGGAAAGAAGGATGCCCCCAAGCTGAATCTCAATGTGCTATACCGGCACGTTTCGGAAACAACACGCTACATCACGCATGCGAAAGTCCTACACGACGTAAACAGGTTAATTAAAGATCCTTCCTGGAAAAGCGTCTTCATTGACAATGTCGGCAACCTGGAATGGAAGAACTTAAAAGATTGGGTTTCAAAAACTGCCAACCCGAACATAGCAGCAAATTTTGTTGAGAGCGATGTTTCAACGGGCCTCGAAAAAGCCGTTGAGTTCAATCGTAAGCTTTCAACGTATTTGTTGCTTGGGTTCAAAATCAGCTCGGCGGTAGTTCAAAAGACTGGTTTGGTCGTGGCGGGTCGTCGGATTGGATGGCGCTGGATGTATGAAGGATTTAAAGCCTTTGGTGTCACCGGGCAGCTTACGACTACCATAGGGGTTAAAACGGAAGCATGGGATGAAATAACCAAGCTTTCGAGGTTTATGAGAACCCGCGAAGAAGCCATCGATCGCGATGCGTATGAAGCATCTCAGAGCATTAAAAGGGTCGGTGGATGGAGGTTAAAGCTGGGAGATAAAACCTTGACGCTTAAGGATGCTCAAAATTTCGGGTTTAAGATGATGCAATGGTCTGATCGTGGTGTTGTCGGGCCAACATGGATGGGAGCATTTCAAAAACATCTGCAAACCCAGGCTGATCCCAAGCTGACTCACGAGGAGCAAATTCAGGAAGCCGTAAAATTTGCGGATACGATCGTTCAGGAAACGCAGCCCACGGGCTTGACTTCTGACCGAAACTGGATTCAGAGAAGTCCGAATAAGTTTTTGAGAGTGTTTACCATGCTCATGACATGGAGGTTTAAGTATGGCTCCATTCTTTTTGCTGAGCATCGTGCATGGCAGCAAGGAGCGATCTCAACAAAAGAGTATGTAAACCATCTTGCTCAATCGGTGCTCTTGGCTGTGATTCTTGAAGAATTGATTCGTGGCGCGTTGCGTGCTGAATGGCCTGACTGGTTGAATGTTTTAGTAAAGCTTTTTGAGGCTCCAATTTCTTGGATCCCTGTTCTCGGGAATCTTCCTTCAACGCTCTATCGAGGTAAATCCATCGACAGCATCGACAAAATCACGCCTGCCGGGGCAGCTCTCAAAGAGGTTGGTAAGGAGCTATATAATGCGAAGAAAGCTTTAGAAAAAGAAGAAGGTGCGTGGAAAGAAGTCATTTGGTCTGGCGCTCGAGCTGCTTCTGTGGCTTCTGGTGTCCCTGTTGGAAATGCGGCCAAGGATATTAATCGATTTGTCGAAAACGCTTCAGAAGAAGAATAAGTCGGGAATGAGGTGGGGTTTAGCTCGGTTTAGTATGGCATCGTGGTCGAAACCGAAAATCCGCATCCCCAGTATACCGGCAACGGCGTTGTCACTCAGTTCGCCTATAATTGGCCGATAACAGACAAAACCCACATCAAGGTTACCAAGAAGGTTTCAGGGGTTGAAAGTGTTTTGGTAGTCGATGTCGATTACTCAGTTCAGGGAGTAGGAAATCGTGACTCAAACACTTGGAAAATCACTTGCCCGATCTCTGGTAGCCCACATGACAGCACTGTTCACCTAACGCTTACTCCGAATTTACCATATAAGCAGAAGACCAATTTTAGAAATCAAGGCGGTTTTGCTCCTGAGACGCATGAGAGTGCTTTTGATTATCGTGCTGTTGTAGAGCAACAGCTTAAAGAAGTTACCGATCGATGTCTTAAGGCTCCCGTTTCCGATACGAGCCCAACAACCGAACTTTCAACTGCGTCAAGTCGCGCGAACAAAATGTTTGGCTTTGATGCTAGCGGGAACCCTAAATATGTAGCAGACGCTTCTGATTCGGCAGTTGCGGCGGCAGCAAGTGCAACCTTGGCCCAAAATTGGGCGATCAAAACAGACGGCTACGTTTCCGGAACGGATAATTCTTCTAAATCTTGGGCAATTGGTGGAACTGGAAATGGTCAGCCATCAGCGGGCGATGCTAAATCGTGGGCCACGAAGACGAGTGGAAACGTCAATGGGTCAGAATTTTCTGCCAAAGAATACGCTCAAGGGTCTCAAGCTTCGACAGGTGGAAGCGCTAAAAATTGGGCGCAACAAACTGGAGCTGATGTCACTGGAGCGAGTGCAAATAGTCGAAGTGCTAAATCTTGGGCTCAAGAAGTTATTACTGGCGCGACACTTGGAGGATCCGCAAAGGATTGGGCTCAAACTACTGGCGGCACGGTTAACGGCACTGAGTTCAGCGCGAAAGAATATGCAGTTGGTACTTCCGTGACGGCTGGCTCGGCTAAGGACTGGGCAACGAAAACTTCTTCAACTGTAATCACAGGTGAGTATTCGGCGAAGGAATGGGCTCGCGGAACTCAGACGCGTGGAGCTGCAAATGGTGGATCTGCCAAAGACTGGGCAAACTACACCGGCGGGACGGTGGACAATGCAGAGTACTCGGCGAAAAAATATGCTCAAGATGCGGCGGCAAGCGCGGCTTCTTTTCCTAGCACTCCATTTTCTATTGCTAACGGAGGAACGGGTCAAACGACCGCAACGGCAGCTTTCGACGCCTTAGCTCCTACTACGACTCGCGGAGATATTATTTATCGCGGAGCCTCTAACAATCAGCGCCTTGCCAAAGGATCTACTGGTCAGGTTCTCGTTCAAGGAGCTAATGATCCCGCATGGTCTGCGGTTGCTGCGGCCCTCGGGTTAACTACTCAAGGCGATCTTCTTTATTACGATGGTTCTGCTTTACAGCGCTTACCGAAGGGAACATCCCTTCAGCAATTGAGGATGAACTCAGGAGCAACGGCTCCTGAATGGGCGACTGTTTCTACTAATAATGATTTGATTGTAATAGAAGATCAAAAATCTTCTGGAACCGCTGGTGGAACTTTTACAAGCGGTGCTTGGCAAACCCGGGATCTTAACACTGAAGTGGTTGATACTGGAAACAATGCTTCGGTTGCTTCAAATCAGATTACATTAGCAGCTGGCACGTATCGTTGCATTATCCGTGCTCCGGGTGGCGTGGACTTTCATCAAGCTCGTTTGTACAACGTTACTGATTCGGCTGTTCTGCTTTTAGGCTCTAACGGGGATTCTCGTTCGGGCGGCGACGCTTCAAGCGACTCCATTATTATGGGGAGATTTACGCTCGCAACTTCAAAAGTTTTAGAAGTTCAGCATCGGTGCAATAGCACCGTCGCGACTTATGGTTTTGGATTTCCTACTTCGTGGGGAACTGAAGTCTATACCACAGCAATGTTCTGGAAGGAATAATCCATGATGCCTTTACGTGATGTCGTTGAAAAAATGTTTCCTGGGGAAAATGTCTCTCCTGATTTTTCTTCTTATCAAGCAATGGTTGCAAAATGGAGAGGCTCTAAGCCTGCTCCGAGTGAAGCGGAAATTGAATCGAAGCGAACAGAATATTCGGCTGAATATCAAAAGACACTACGAGACGCTGCCAGGAGAAAGCGCTACAACGAACTTGGTGTAACTGTCGAGGCTTTGGTCATAGCCAAAATCGAAAAAGACGAAGAAGGCCGTCCGCAAGAACTTCAGCGCCTCATGACTCTTCGCCAACAAGTGAAATCCGAAATCCCATAACTTTTATGAAGAAATATATCCTCTCAATCTTAACCGTTCTTTCTGTTTGCGCGTTCGCTGGAGATCGCGTCTACCAGGGAACTCTTTCAAACGCGGTTCAGTTTATCGCTGCAACCAGCACGAACGAAACCAAAGGACCGATTCTTGATCTTTATGATCCTCCGAATGGAGTTGTGCTCGATGGTATTTCTATTTTTGGCCGCTGCGCTGGCCATACCGCTGGAGCGACGAACGCGACTGGAAATGCAACTGTTATCGTTTACGTAGAACGCTCCTGGGACGGAGTGAATTTTGATACAGCTCTTAATTCAGATTTGAAGCTCACGATTCCGATCAATGGCGTAGCAACAAATCAGGTAAGCATTTATAAAAACGTGGGTGGAGCTCGCTATCTCCGTATCGGCAGAACCGAGCATATCAGTCTTGGAATCGGCACTAACTTCGCTTTCGGGGTCTCTGGCGTCTATAGGCGGTAATCTACTTCATATCCATCTTATGACTAGCAACTTAAGATCGGCGGCTGACAAAACATTAAATGAAGTGCTCGATGCAAAGGGATCGCTGATCTCGGGATTGCTCGCTCTCACTCTCAAATACGGCATGGCTCCATTATGCTGCATGTTCCTTGGCTGGGTCTGCCTGGAGCAAAATAAAATTATTCGTGAGCAGAATGCGCAAATGGTGAATCAAAGCAATGCCTATGCGGAACGGTCTATCGAGGTGATTGCTAAAAATACCGAGGCAATTACCAAGTCGGTCGAGGTTCAAGCCAACCTGGTAAAAATCATCGAAGATCGTCGAAGAGTTCTCCCGTGAAATTTTTGAGCCTTCTTCCTCTTTTGCTTTTAGTCGGCTGTTCCAGTTACGGAACTCGCTTTGAAGTGGTCACGCCTGATGGAACAAGAGCCAGTTTAGAAATTGAAAAGGAGGTTGATGCCGATGATCCGATGTTCGTTTATGACCCGAAAACGGGGTTTATTATTTTTTCTGCAACTAAGTGGCGCTCTCGAAATGCAGAAAGCATCAAAGCCGATGGAAAGCGAGCAGAGGGCGTCTTGGATAAAACCTCCAATCTCGTTGAGAAAACCGCCAAAGGAGCGGCTGAGGGTGCTGCAAAAGGTTTAATTCCAATCCCATGAAAAACATTCCGGTAAAATTTCGGGAGTATGAATTTTTCTTGGTAAACGGTATTCGAACCCGAAAGGATATTCATGGATGGTGTCCTCGCTCTGAAATTTGGATTGAGCATCGTCTTGGTCATGCAACTTGGTTCCACTATCACGCATGGGCTTCTACGCGATGGATGACACAAGGAAAACATCTAAGAGAGATGTGGGAGGAGCTGGCGAAGATCAAGCGACCCATTATCTACGTAGGCCATTCAAACGGCTGCGAGCTTTTCTCACGAACAGTAAAAGAGCGACCGGAGTTCAAGTTTGCCGCGGCTCATTTATTCGCTCCAGCATGTCATCAGGATTTTGAGGAGAACGGCTTTAACAAAGCTCTCCTTGATGGTCAGGTTGGTAGGATTTACGCCTATTGCAGTAAAGGAGATGGAACTTTGAAGTATTGGGCTTCTTTCTCTCGTGTAGCGAAATGCGTCGGCCTTGGATACGACTCAATGGGGTATTGCGGTGCCGACAAAGAGACCATTCATCCAGGCGTAAAAGCCAAAAAGCTCTATGTCGAAGAGTGGTATCCCGATGATTACGATCATAATGATTGTTACGAGCGGGATTTTGAAAAGTTCAATGTAAGCATGCTCCGGGTATGATTTCTTTGGCGCACGCTGCGGCAATCACTAAAGCCAAACTGGATACGCTTCAACCTGAGTTTCGGAAGAAGGCCCAAGATTGGTTTGAGGCCTGTGTTCAGGCTGGTCTTGCTCCGTATATTTACGAGGGATTTCGATCAATGCAGCGGCAAGCAGAGCTTTACCTAAAAGGGCGCGGTGCTCCTGGTAAAATCGTGACAAATGCTGAACCTGGTCAGAGCTTCCACAATTACGGCCTAGCCTTCGACTGGGTTCCTCTTAAACGAGTTGAAAAAGCTGAAGGTATGTACGAGGCAGATTGGGGCAATGAGGCTGCCTATGCGCTTGGTAATTCGATTGGTGAGAAGTTAGGAATGCGCCAACTTTCCTGGGAGCGACCACATCTTGAAGACGCGAGGTTCAACAACTGGCGAGAGCTGAAAGTTAGTTTTCCCAGTAAATCGTAATATCTTCTTCGGTTGCTAGATTCGCTCCACGCTCAAGCAACCATTCAGCAAAAGTTTTGTATTCCTTATCAATTCCAGTGTGATATTTCGAGTAACGCCATTCAGTGTGCAATTGGTTTTCTGTTTCTAGGTTCATTCCTTCAGGTATGATGAGATGGTCGACGCCTGCATCGTTCCAATCGCCTCCACTTAAAAGAGCAACAAGTTTGATTCCAGGTTTGTTCATTGATTCATCACTACTTTCAAAGCAGCTCGGCAAATCGCGAGGGGGGCGGTTTTTCCTTCACCCGATAGTTCAAAGGATTCATATTGCAACCACCCTGCCAACCAATGGTTTTCGCCAGTCTCTACGATAGCAAAATCCCAGTCTGGTTTTTGCTTTCTGAATACGTCCTTTATCTTTTCAACAACCTGCCACGCCGCAGCGATGTCGGTGCTATAGCTTGGAACTCTTCTAAAAGAGCCGTTTTGTAAAAACGCATAATCCCACTGTCCATTTTCGTCATAGCGAGCGTCATCTAAAAAACAATCAAAATGATCAAATCTATCGACGTATATCCATTTTTTGTAAGTATCGAGGTTAAAGATTCTATCCGCAATAAGCCGATCCATCTCCCTGCCAGCTTCCATTGTGTCTATTTGTTCTTGAGTCATATTATTCATTCCTTCTCGCTGCCGCTAGCCGGAGATAGTTCAGCGTCGATTGCTACTATCAGTCCATCAAACGGATTCCATAATTCAATCTTGTCTCTCGCCTGCTTCAAAAGTTTCTTTAATCGCTTTTCTCTTGTGCGTTTGTTCCAAGAATCTAAAGCGTTTTTTTTACCACCCTCCATGTTGGTAGTGTAGAACTCGGGACTTGTCGCGTCGCACGTTAGGCATTCAATCCAAGATCCAAAATGATTCCCCTGATCAATACTAAACCAAGTAGCTTCTTCCCCACAGAACGGGCAAGGCAATGGCTTCAATTCTTCGCTCATGTTAGTCCTTCAGCTTAGAGTATTGTATCGTTAGTCCAACCTCGTTCCACACGTTACTGAGTAGCGTTCCGCAAGAACCGGTAGCTCCGTTTTCATGGGTGATATTATCGAAGCCGGGAGTGTCTCGATACCACTGAATCTTTTGATCAAAGAGTTTCATCACATCTTTAAAAATAGCTTCTTTTAGCAAAGCATTCTCCCGCTTGAGGTCGTCAATTGCAGAAAACAAAATTTCAATATCTTTACCATCGATGCCGACCTTGGGGTCTAGTGATCTTTTCTTGATGTCTTCTATCGCTAGCTCCTCAAACCCTCCTCCCTCAGTCTCAACTGGCTTGCTCATAGAAGTTACTATTGGTGGGTTCTTAAAAGTATATCCGACAATCTTCCCATCCTTTACATAAGGCTCATATATCGGATCTTGTTCCTTCTCAACTGGCTTGCTCAAATTCACTGGTTTCATGGCTTTAATTTCCTGAGCAACGTCTTTCTTGAGCTGCTTAATCTCAGCATCTAATTGAGCCTTAGACTTGCCGGGTATCTTCTCAACTGGCTTGCGTGGGGTCATACTCCTTGCTTTCTAACAATTCCCATTAGTTCCACAAATTCTTTGAAATGAGCTTTGATATTGATTCGCTTAGAGAATGCTGGATAAACCACTTCGCCATTCAGAACAGCCGGAGGCACAAACACCTCAACATAAGGCCGTGGGTTCCTCGTAAATGGCTTCTTAACAGCCTTCCTCCTAACGCGTCTCATATTTCCTTTCCTTCCCCTGCCGTTGTGGGTCGACTTGAAAGAATTTGAATTATTTCCCACCCTTCGCCCCTTAAATCATTAATCCATTCCTCAGTTGGAACGCCGATCAAGCACAGTGCATTCTTATCGCTCTGTTGCCTTGCTAGAACGAAAAACCCAAGGTCGAAATCGGGGTAGAACCTTACTCCAATTCCATATCCCATTAGCATCTGAACCGTATCCATCAATGGATACTTATTGTTGTTCGTGTGATTGCCCTCAATTCTGGCACTATTGCTTAGAATCTTCATCTCTACCTCTTCTTTCTATTCTGTTTAAGGGAGGCGTGCTTGGCGACGATGCGAGCAGCCTTTGTTGCAGCGGCCTTCCCAAAGATTACCTCGAAGAATTTGCTTTTAGGCACAGTCACGCCGTCAATACTGTAAACGGCCTTCTGCTTCGCTCCTGCGCGGGGTTTAGGGGTGGTTTTCATATCAATAAATAATGCTAGTTGAGGACATGCATCCACCATTCGAGTAAGGCTCCTCAGCTTTTTTAATTACTCGGTAAATTTCCAAGCAGTCGTTCCGCTCGTAACATTCTGTAAGATAGCCCCATTGATCAACGAGCTTGTCCCAAATGCGATTGAATCCCCTCATGCATTCTATCTTTATTTCAGGACACTTTTTTAGAAGCCGGTAGCATCTTCCAAAATCTCCTGAATCATGCGGGTATCCAAAAGGCTCATTGGATTTAAGACCATGCCAAACTCTAAGAATCTGCTTAGATGAAACTCCTGTGTCGTCACTTGTTACCCAATCAATGATTTCAGTATTCATTTGTCTTCCTTCCTTCTACGGGGGCGGTTCATGGCTTCTTCTCTAATGCCTTAAACAACATTTGCCATTTCTCGCTAGGCTTGATGTCGGGAGAATTGGTAGCCATCGCCTTCAGATCTTCGGCGTATTCTTCAGGGAATTTGAAATAGATATCCGCGTAGGTGCAATCGAAGTCGTCATCCCGGTCGTAGAGGTAGCAAGGATGTTTTGCTAACTTGTCGATCGTGTCTTGATAATCCTCTCTATTTCCACCGCCATTTCTGGTGTGGATAACGATTTTATCACCGTCGATGTAGCAATCACGGAATCGCCCGCAATCACCTCTTGTTATGCCGAGGCATGCCAGAAGCATATCGGCTTTGTCGTTTGTTCCGAATAACATGTTGTACATACTCATAAATCTTTCTCCCGTTCAGGACTTGCAGCGGAGGGGGTAGATGGCGGCTTCTCTTCATATTTTCCACAAGCTTCCCATCCCGCTTTATGGTCGGTTCCGGGGCCATTGGTATTAGGTCGCAATCCGCATTTAATATATGTTTTGGAATAGCGTTTCCTGTGAAGATGGGTGCAGTGTTTGCAAATCTTCCCCTCTGGACCTTTGCCGAATACAGGAATACAGGGATTGCCTTTTGGCTTAGTCTTAACCAAGGCACCGTCATATACTCGGTAGCCATGCTTTGCCAGTTGATCAGCAAGCCATTCGTCTGAAACTAGGTGTTTCACTTCTCCTCCCCTTGTCGTTGCTCAGAGGAGCGGGTGGGGTGCTTCCATAAATTATCATCTTCTATTGGAAGCCAACGAATCTCGTCCTTGCGAAACCACCGTCTCTCAATAATCCATGCTTTATAAAGATAATCATCAATAACTCTAACGTCTCCAATGCTTACTCCATTTTCATAGCTTAGCCATTGCGGGAAATGCTCTGTCCCTGCTAGTTGGTACTTACCATCTAAAATAACCTTCTTCATTCCTTCCCTCCATCTTCCCCTTTATCGCCAGAGGGGGACTTGAGGGTGTCGTAGGCCTGTTTCGCTTCGGCTATTCTTGAGAATCCTTTTTGTTTCAACCAAAAAGGTTGATATGAGCCTACAGCCTCCACAACCTTCCTAGCCGCTTCCAGCTCAGTTCTGAGATTGTAATTATCATTATTTTGATCCAGAAGTTTGTTATGCAGGTCAGTGTAGTCCTTACGAAGCGCGAGAAGGTCGGCTTTCAGTTCTTCCTCTCTAAGACTGGTACTAGTCCCGGTTATCCCGCATTTCTGGCAATACCACTTCTCAGGACCGTAGATTATTTCGTGACAGCATTTGTTCATTTCTTCTCCTCGCGGGTTAGGTCTTCATAAAGGAGCCTTCTGGCTTCGGTTGTAGCCGACTGACAGTCTAAACAGTAATCATCGCTTTCTGCGAAGCATGTACAACCAACTTGTGACAGCAACTTTTCAACAATATCTGCAAGCTTCTCTACTCTATTTCTTTCGTAGTTGAGGCTTAATCGAAGTACATCTATAGCAAGTTGCGGATTCTTTTCCCCCTCGCATTGGCAGGGAGTGGAGAGGGCTTCGTTTATAACCCTCATTTCTGGAGAGTGTTGGTATTCTTTCCACGCAATATTGCCATGCCATGCGTAAATCGTCTCTTTGGCCTTCTTTAACGCCTTTCGCAACTCTTTGCAGCAGTTAGTCGCTGCTTTTTCCTTCTTATTAAAGAACTCAGGATTCTTGCAAAGATGATGATCCATGTGAATCTTGGCATCTTGCAATGTGTAGCCGCAGCTTGGGCATCTACGCTCGTTATTCATTCCCTCGCTCCTTCCTTGGCCTCTACCCACTTTCCGATAGTCCTTAGAAATGCTTCTGCTCTTTGGGCGGCGGTTGCTTGCGCAATATCGTAATATCCCAATCCATTCGGAGAAAATTTCTCTTCAAAGAACTCTTCCCCAAAAACTAGGACGGCCAACTTGTCGCCATACTCGAACCTTTGCTCATCGGATAAAAGGCAGACAGCCTCATTCATTGCATTTAGATCGTTGGGGTAATCGGGTATGCCCTCCATTGGGTTTCTCTCTCTGCTCCATTTTGATCTGTAGGGAGGAGGACCATAATTTGTATGTTCAGTCATCTGCCACCCGCACGCCTCTGCTATTGCTATTCGTTGATCTTCAGGACTCACGGGACGCCTCCTTTTCCTCGGGTTCGAACCATCGGCCACGTCTACCGCAGACACCCATAAGAATATCCCAAGGCCATGTCTTTAACCGGTGAGTATCGCAGTAGATCCATTGGTAACTAGCTCGGCCAGTAACAATATTGATATCACTTTTATTTTGTGGAGCCTCACATTCTCCAAAAGTCCTAAGTCTATACCACTTACAATCAGCGCAGATCTTCATTCCCCCTCCTTCGCTTCAGTGCCAGACAGGGCGGCTTCCTTTACCTTCGTTAATCCCAAGAACTCCTTTTCGCTTATGTCATGATTGATTGCCTCAAGATACAGAAGCTCAATAGCTTGATCCTTCCTCTCTATGGCCTGCTTGAGGGAGGTGAGTTCTGCTTCTAGCTGATTCTTCACCATTAAAACCCTGTCGTAAGCTGCCGCTATCTTGTGATAATCATGGGCAATCTTTTCACGCTCCTCCTTGAGCCTCTCTAATTCTGCTACGTCAACGCTCTTAACGTTAGCCATAACTAAGTTCATAGACGAATGAGCGGTCTTCGTAGCTTCGTGTAATTGCTTTTGGAGCCTCTCTATCTGTGGGAGGTAGTGGGCAACTGCATATTCAATACCAACTTCAACCCAAACAGAGTCGCCTTTGCCAACATATCCTCCCGGCTGAAGAAGACGATTTCTCCAAAGATCTATAAGCTTATTGCGTTCGGCTTCAAACCGCTCTTCCGAGGTGGTGGGGGTGGGTGAGGTCATATCCTTGCCTTTCTCCATGTATTCCAACTAGTATTCCATTCACCACTCTCAATGAGCCTAATACGTCTTTCGTTTGCGATTTTAACGGCATGTTGTGCATCTTTAGCCCACATACAGAAAGCAACGTGCTTGTTGTCATCATAAGGACGCCATTCTTCTTCCCATTGGTCTCGACAGTCACGCACTGAGACTTCTTCGGTATTACCTTCTTTATCCATGATAACGACGTAATAAAGCATTCCCCGAGGGTGGTCTGGAATGTCGTCTAACTCGATTTCTTCAATATCATTCAAGGCATGAAACAATCTTTTTGCATACTCAGCTTTCTCTCTTGTCGAGTAAATGCCCTCAACGCGATAATCTGAATAATCACCGTCTGTTACCATATATAATTTCATTCTCCGCTCCGGTTAGTGTTCATAAAATTCTAAATACGATTCGATTTATAACGGCATCGTATCGGCATCCATTAGCATTGCAGAAGAACCCGATGAATTGCGCTGGAGTCATCTCTGGAAAACCTTCGCGGTTCACCTCTTCTTGAGTGATGGAGTCCAGCCGTTCTGGTGTGTTTGAGATGCAAACACATTCACCGAGCTTTACAACCTTCTCACCTTTTTTGAGGCCCATTGCTTTTTCAACTGCCATGAAGTGATCTCCGGGCTTTAGATATTTCCATCCAAGTCGACGAGTAACGTCCTTTTCTCTAGCTTTGAATTGTCGCTTGGTGAGAGCGAATGACATCATTCTCATTTGGTTATTCCTGCAATGTGGCGCTCAACCATTCTGATGTGCTTACATGGTTTGGGTTCTTCTTTTTCCCAAGATTTCGTTTCAAACCATCTACAAAAGCAGCAATGTCTTCCTGGTCCGAAGTAGTTCAACTGTACGAGGTAAGCGATTTCTTTGTCCTTAATCACAAGCCAACGCTTTGGATTGTCGTATGGCTCAACTCTGTAACTCATGATTGCGCAGCTAAAAGTTTTTCCATCTCTCCCGAGAAAATGAAGTAGTGGCAAAGGCGAATGTCGTGATGCGCTACATCATCGAAATTGATAGCGTTGTCGCTAATCAATCCAAGCTGGCCTTGTAGAACATTCATAGAATCGAGGCCTCGCTCTTTAAACCAGGCCTCGATCCTCTTCTTCATTTCCTCGATCGGCATGCTAGTTGGCCGGTGCGGGTTCAACTGCTGGCGCTTCTTCCTTGGGAACTACTGCTAAGGCAGGTGCCTCAACTCGAAGCTCGAGAAGCTTGTTCTGCTCATCAAATTTCGATTGAAGTTTATACCCTTGAATTTCTTGAAGCTCCGCATCGGGAATGGTGAGAGCGCCCCCGTTTCTTCGGATTAAAGCGATGAGAATGTTGTAAGAGCCTTGCAGTCTTGTCTTAAAGTCCATCGCGGCGACTTCTGCATCTCTCGCGGTTTTTACTAAATCCAGTTCTTCGACGTGAGTTTTAGGCAGTCCCTTGATGACCATTGATTTTCTGCCAATGGAATCTACGCGGAATTTTCCGCCTTTAACGGGAATCACTTCGCCAAGGTGAACAACGCAATGCCCATCGGCTTCGAGTTCTTTGGCTAAAGCTGCATCGGTTACTGGTTCCAGTTCTCCTGTTTGTTGGTTCTGTATCATTTTATTTTGTTTGGTTTTTAAGGTTTCGCACGTGCTCAATCGCCTCGATTGCTTTTGTGCAAATGAAATAGGGGGTTCCGCTTTCTTGGAGTAAGTTTTGGAATTTGATTTGTTCCTCGGACTGCGTTTCTCCTGGCATTTTAAATTCGATGCAAATGGCCCTGCCTTGGTGCATGACGGTAAAATCGGGCGCTCCAACCGCGATTGTGCTGCGTTTGTCGGTGCGAGCGTGGATGAATGGAGTTCTAGAAAGCCTGAGCCAATCACCAAAAATTTCATGCATTTCCTTTTCCTTGCGTGCGTTATAGAGCTTGGTGACTTCTTCGGCTGTGAATCCTGAGTTGCCCAATAACTTGCGATCTTCCGGGCTCATGAGGCGCAAGATGTGTTCTGGAAGAACGGGAGCGCTCACTTGATATGCCCCCCGGCTTTGAGCATGTCATCAGCGTAGGCGTACTTAGCTTCTGCTCTGGTTCGCTGCCTTATTTGTATGATCATGCCATTTGCGTCCGTTATTTCTTCATCTCGGTAATTCTGAACGTCGAAGTCGGTCGCATGTGCTGCGAAGTAATCCCGAAGAGACATGCCATTAGCGGGAAGATGATATTCGATATACTCCCCATTAAAATCGTCGTACTTTTTAAATTCCTTGAAAGCCGGGAAAGCTGGTCCGCCGTTATTCATATTTCTGGTGGTAGGATTAGGGTTGGAGAATCGAGTCCGGATCGAACAAGCTGGCTATGCGCTTGATTGAGTCGCTTAAAGCAATCCATGCAGACAAATATTTGTAAGTGACAATCCCATGCCGGAAGCTTTTTCCACTCTTCGCCTAGGCCACACCCGCCTTCTTCTGGTATGTGTTCCATAAATCGTTTGCGTTTATAAAAGTGAGAGCTGGGGATTCCGCTTCTCCTCCTCAATTTGTTCTAAAATTTTTGCGCGCTCCCACGCTGGGATTGCTTTGACTTGCCTGACCTTTTTGCCAGTAACGGGATCAGAAACGTTGCCGACTTCTTTTGCCCAATGCTTTTGAACTAGCTCGGTGATTCGAGGTCGGACCGCATTCATGTCCGAGTAGCCAAGGGCTTTCATAACTTCCCTGTCCGTCATTCCATTGAAGCTTTGATGAAGCACCCCAAGAACTTCTTTTTCCCTCCGGGAAAGATTGTCCTTTTCTTCTCTCAGAGTTTGCTTTGAGTTTTCGTGTACGGATTTCATTTCATTTTCCTAATCATTTCCTGAAGCTCCTTACTCTTGGCTTCGAGGTCTTTGATTGCATCAATCGCTTCCTGTTTAAGAACCCATGTACCCATTTCTGTCTGTTTCTTGTTTTTTGGGTCGGCCTTCATCCGATTGATTTCTTTCTGACATTCTTCGAGAGCGATCTTTGCCTGGAATGGGCTTTTGATGTTTCCACCCTCCTTTGCCTCGGTTTCTTTCCGCTTGTTGTCGTGCCACCAAACGACTAACCGAGAACGCCAGCTATCGATCGGCTGGCCCTTTACCGTCCACCCGATGCTGTTGTAATGATGGTAGAACTTGTCGGCGTCTTCTTCCGGGATGCTCTGTGAAAGGGCATGTTTTTTAACTTCTTCCAAAGTTGGCTTTTGGAAGCCTTGCGCGTGTGCGCGCGGTAACGCACTCGGTTCCGATAACGGTTTCTGTAACGGTAACGGTTTAGGTAACAAATGCTTGCAGCTGCTTGCATCTGTAAACATTTGCTCGCAAGTGCTGTCAAACGCTGGGAACTTGCTGGCTTCTGCTCTCGGCTTATTAGTCCAGTTAGTGAATTGGAGATACTCTTTTCCGTCCGCCTTGTAGAAGATCGCAAGTTGAGCTTTTGCCAGGTCTTGGCATAATTCAAGAACCTGCGATGTCCTAATATCTTCACGGAGGGGAAAGGCGTGGTTACGAAGCAAGACAGGGCTGGCTTCGTAACGCCCGTAATCATCTACCAATGTCAGTAATCGGATGTAAAAAGATTGAGCCATCCAGTTCATTCCATCCCACTTTTCGCTAGTCGTGATCCCTGGTTTTAAAATCCTTTGGGGCATTGGCTAGGCGGTCAAAAGTTTGAGCGAGATTTCTTTCAGCCTAAGTCTTTGACGCTGGCGCTGAGCTTTCGTGATTCGATGAAGTTGCACCGATGAAGAAAGAACAGCTAAGGTCAGAAGTTTTCTCAGGCTTCGATGATTCATGCTATTTCAGTGGCATGATTGCGCCCCTGCATCCTGCCTTTGTGGTAACTAAAACAGCTGCCGATTCGTTTTCATAAAACGAAAGCCTTATTTCTTCGGTGCCCATAGCCTGGGCTAGATCAAAGAGGAGTTTGGCATTTAACGTTACGGAATGAACCGGCTTATCTCCATCTTTGTCAGGGAAAACCTCGTTTACATTAGGGAAAGGTTTTTCAATGATTGGGCGCTCGCTTTTCCAGCCGTTGCGGAAAGCAATTTGATTGTTTGCTGTCATGTGGATATGCGTTTTCTGTTTTGATCCACCTTCACGAATGGCCGATCTCTTTCTTCCGTAGGTCAACTGTTCTGCTGTGATGAGTCCTGGAAGGTCATCAACCTCCATTTCTATGGGAACAACAGCTGCAGCGATCCCGTTTGTTGCGACTGCCTTGCCTTCTCCGACATAAATGTGATGAAGCAAGGGACGGTTTTCGTCCTTCGAAACTAACTTCTCTAATAGAAAGTTCTTTTTGATTTTCATGAGTGATTATTTGTGAGTTTGTTTTTTCTTTTCCTCGGCTTCGATGCGGGCCTTGGTGCTCGGTCGGTCGCCTATAGATTTCGGAAAATGTTTTCGGTTCAGGATCTTTTGCTGACGCTGATGTGCTCGGCGGATTGATTTTTGGGACTTATTCGCCATGGAATTAGGTTCTGACAGTGGTTGAAATATCCTCGTAGATTCGAAGGCCGGGGCACTCGCGCATCCCCCCAGAGATCATTCCGCGAATAGCCGCGTTATTCGGAGTGATAACGCACAGATCAGGCTTTGCTTTGAAAAGCGCATGGATATCGATGACTTCAAACTTCCATGATTTTTTAACGACCATTCCGGCGGTGCGGGCAGGAGCAATTGAGTTTTCAGCTTGAGCTGTTTGGCGAACAGCCTCTTCAAGCTTCTTTTCCTCGGCCTCTTGCTGTTGAAGTACATCAAGCTTTTGAGCGGCTGTCTTCGCGGCTGCTTCCTGGGCTTCCAGTTGTAGTCGTTTCTCTTCTGCTTCCTTCAAGGCTTTAGCTCGGATGGCTTCTTGTTCCCTGCGAAGCTTTTCAGCCTTTTCGATTTCCTCTTTTTGAAAACTTGAAATGAGTTTTGAGAGACGTGAGATCTCATCAAGAACCGGTCCTACAAAATTTTTGGCGGTGTTATCGATTAGGCTGCCGATTTCCAGGACTGGCTTCTTTACAAGAACCCGACTAGCTTCAACGCCCTTTGTAATGGACTTAAGAACAGCCATCGCCTTAACAGCGTCCTCTTGGCTCTGAGCGTCCTTAACAAGAAGAATTTTTGATGACTCCTGAAGCGCATGTTCTTTACGCTCCATTGCCGATTGGCTGATAATAATTAATGGAGTTTTTAGTCCATCAACAATGATTTCGGTGTTGGTTTCGATTACTTCGTTCATATGCATGATGATTAAGATTTAGATGCTTGTTCCTTGGCGGTTTTGAGATCAATCGCAGCGGCGTCGAGAGCTGCTCTTAAAGCGAGGTCTTCGAGTTTGTGCTTCCCTTCAACTTCCTTGGGTTCCCATAGAAGAAGGACTTCAAACGCTTTCGGGATTTCCTTCTCAATTTTGCCGAGAGATTTGCCTTTGATCGCAAATAGCGCCGGGCCAGCAGGAAGATCAAAGTGAACCTCTACCTCGCGCCAGTTCCAGGCCTTAAAACCATCCAAAAGTTTTTGATAAGATTTTGCTCCGCGAAAGCCGATTGGTTGAGGTGAGGCATTAACTTCTTTGGGTTCAACTAGAGAGCAATTTTCATCGAGCGGATACTTTGATGGATCCACTCTAGTAACGGACTCGGCTGGCAAATCAATCACTGGCTCATGTACGGCCATACCTTTCAGAACGTCCGAGAAATTGTCATCTAAATTGAAACCTCGGGCTCGATACATCAGCATGCGGTCAGGATATTTTGCCCAAGTGTTAGTTCCCCAAAGACCTGCTATCTTCGCGTCTTGAACTGAAAACGTAGTTGTTTTCGGATCGCTCTCTCCGCGGCGTTTCGTGGTACAAACTGCCTTGCGATTATCGCCCGTTCCCTCGATTGTTTCTTTGATCCATTCTAGTTGGCCGGAAGCTCTAACTAGAGCCAATGGCATCGATCCGTAAATCTTTGGCTTTCCGTTAATGACTCCGATATTTTGGAGTGCAGCCATCGGTGAAATTCCCAGCTCGAGGCCCATTTGGATTGCGATGAAAACCGATTCAGGCTTCTCTAGTCCTTTTGGGCATAGTCCTGCCGCAACTACGGCCCTCGAAAACCTAAATAAATCTTCAATGCTTGTAAGCTGGACCCCATTTCTATTGAGTGGAATTTGCGAAAGCGCAGCGGGGGCCTCTTGCTTGACTACTTCGTTTGTTTGTGGTGTAGTGCTCATTCTTATTGTGAGTTCGTTTTAGCCTCGAGTTCGTAGCTCGAGGCTTTTTCTTTTGGTTTAAGGTGTGGCGCCCAGCTCCGTGGTGATTTTTAACGTTGCTGTTTCTCGCGTTTGGGAAGTCACTGAGGCATTCCAAGCCTTCACGTGCTGAGCGGAATTTTCAGACTGATGCTGAAAGTTGTATGCGTCTTCATCTTCGCAACTGCTGAGCCATGCGAAGATTGTGAAAGCGGTTAGGTAAACGCCTAACGCTTTAAAAATCGTACTGAGCCAAGTTTCATTTTCGTTGTGGTGGCTGTCCGTAGAATCGGGGTGCATGTTTCTCCTTGGTTTTTGGGAAATTCTTGTACTGAAGCTTGATGCGTTCGATTTCGCACTTGGCGCATGAGTAATAGGTGCTGCTTCCAATCTGATAGGGCCTGAACTCTTCGCCCTGTACATCGCATGTAAAACATGTCTTAGTTTTCATGCGGCTTTAGACTTTCCGTAGGCGGTTCCGCCAAAGGTGTGGGCTTCGTGATATTTATCTGCCCAATCTCGTCGAATGGCGTAGTTGCTTGCTCCCTTGGGTTTGCCCTTATCGGTTTCCTCGGGGAGCGTCGATCGACTGTATTTGACTTTGCCTTTTTTAAGGATGGAGACCCGGACCCACTCAGGATGCTTCCCAACTTCAGCTGCAAACTCCTTCAAACTAAGCCAAGGTTTGTCGAATCGGATCGTCATAAATAGTTGCAGCTTAGTGGTTTCCCCGATTTTTCTTTAAATTTATCAGGGAATTGCCGATACTGAGGGTAGGTCCTTCCACTGGCCTAACTTGTGCTACCTTGCATTCCAGAGGTGTCCCTTGATTGGGAGACCACCGATTATTCAAACGACTACCCTGTCGCTTGCCCTGTCGTTTCCACTGAGGCCGGTAAAAATGGCTCGCATGGAAGCGAGCTAGACTTTTTGAGCCCCCGAGCTTTTGGCCCGCAACAGGACTCACGCCAGGATAGCCATTTGAATAATCAGATGCGTTTTTCATTTTTACCTTTGGCCGTGGAGGCCGCCTGTCAGCTCCCTGATCTGGGGATCAGTGAATCGACGGTGAGTTTCTATACCGCATGCGGTAGCATGTCAATACCGCAAGCGGTATTTTTTAATGAAAAGATTTTATGGTATCCATAAAAGATATTTATGGATTGCCTTGGCGTGATCTGATTCTGAAGTTGCTCGAGGAGAGAACAGAAGATCAGGTTGCAACAATTTTAGAAGCTAGTCAGGCTGCGGTGAGTGACTGGAAAAGCGGAAGGAGACCGCTAAACAACGCAAAGCGACAAGAACGTTATCGAAAAAAACTTGAAGCGTCTCTTTATCCGACTGAGGCATCGATCAAAAAAACTTTCGCTGATTCACTATGGGAAGATCTTGAAAGGCGATGGATCGAGGCTGACGATGAAAAGCGATCCATGATTGAAGGCGCTTTAAAAATGCTCTGGCGTGACAGGAGTTCCGAAATTCTTCGTGAACTCCAAAAAAGGGGATCGAGACGTTTACAAAAATGTACACCAGGTGTTCACAAAAAGGTCGCATGAGGCCGACAAACGTTACCTACCTCTCTCGACGCGCTTTTTTAGCGGGTGTGTCATACATTGTCCGACACCAAAAAAGCAGCAACTCAATTCGGGACTCATTAAAGCTCGTGCATGAAGAAGCAGATGCGGATCAGCGTGCGCTTGAGCGACGAGGAGAGAGAAGATCTAGAACGGTTGTCCCGTACGACAGGACTACCTTTATCGGATTTAATAAGGAGAGCAATTCTAGCAATGATTGAATATTCCGAAAAACACGGAGGAAAGCTTGTATTGCCACTGAAATTTGAAAATAATTTTAAATCCAAATCAAAAAGGAAAGATTAACATGAAATATGTTCTTTTATTAGCGTGCTCGGTTCTACTTGCATCATGCGTTGGTCCTACTTCTTACACTGGCGAAAAACCTCTCGCTGAAAGTGAGGTCACAAAAGACTGGAAAAAAATTGAAGTGGTTCATCTTAATCAATTGAAAAAGGATTACGAAATCATTGGTGAGTGCCGCGGTGATGCGTGGATGGATAACGCTGTGAGTTTGAAAAAGCAGGCTGCACGACTTGGTGCCGATGCGATTAGCATCCCTGTCAATGATGGGGTGTATGTGACTTCGCAAGCAATTCGATATAAAAAATAATCAAAACGCGTGACGAAGTTCTTTTGTCTTCTGGTGGTTGTTTTGCTTGTTTGCAACAGCGGATCGCTTCTTGCAGAGCCTTCAGACAAAGAAATCTTAAAGCAAAAGCTAACTGTCCGAGATGTAAGCGGGTCTCTTCTATATCCAGAAACCTTCGAGTGGGTTTCAAAACATTCGAATCTTCATCTAACAATTAAGGATGTTGAGGAGCTTCAAGAACTAGAGGCAGAAAGGAAGAAGGGGAAAATAGCTTCTAATGAGCGTTCCGATTTCGATCCCTTCAAAGACGGTCGAGCCACTGAGATTAAACCTAAAGCGCGGGATGTAATTGACGATTTTCTGGATGGAAAAATAACCGCTGAACAACTAGAAGCGTGGCGTGTTAAAAAGCAGGCGGAACTAGATCGCCACATTGAGATGAATAGCCGTCCTGCAAAAGCTGACGAGTGGGGAGAGTTGATTCCAATTCAGTCTCAAAAACAAAAGAAGGATCCACTGGAAGCAGCGATAGCGGGAGGATTTGCGGCTTTGATATTATCTGTCATTATCTCGACAATTATTTTGATTAAGAAAAACTTTGCAAAAATTAAAAATTTTATATGGGTGCGAGTGCTCACGGTTAGAGCGCTAGTAATCGTAGTAAATATCGGTCTTTTTCTTTTGGGGTTGTCAATGTGCGCTAGTGATTCAGGTTTCGAGAATCAATCATTTGTCGCCGCGCTTATTATGATTCCTCCCACGATTTGCCTTACAACGCTTACTGTGAAACATCTTTGGCCGCAGGCATGAGCCTTCAATCCCTTTCCAGGAAAAGCCATGCGCTTCCATATTTCTCGTCACCATGCAGAGCGTCTCGAACTACGAGGCATCTCCCAAGAAGACGTTAAAAATGTTGTGCGTTACGGTCAAAAGTCACCGGCACCTGGAAGACCAAAGAATGGTGGAAAGGTCTATAAATTTGAAAAGAAGCACGGGGACATTACCTTAATTGTGATTGTTGAAATCAAAAGGGAGGAGTACTATCTTGTCACTACATATGAAAGGAAGTAGGCATCTCATGGTAGTTCAAAGCAAGGAGGCTCCTGTGATTACAATCGATCATGGAGTTGATGCAATTTATGTCTATTTCAAGAGAAAAGCTAAGGTAGCTCGAACTATCGAGCGCGAAACCAAAGATGCGATTGTAAATGTTGATCTTGATGAAAATGGCGACGTGATTGGAATAGAATTGATTGGCGTTGGAGAAATCGAGATCGGTCAAATCTTAAAAAAGGCCGGCGTAAAAGCACCTTCCGTCAATTGGGAAAAGGCTGCCATCGCGGCTTAAGCAATAATTTCCCAAAACTTCTTGCCCTCGCTTTTTGGGATGGGTCTGCGGTAGTTTTTCCGTAGGACTTTTACATCATGTCCTGCCAAGTGAGCGGTAAGGGCTTCGTTTTGAAAGAATGCGAGATGATAGGAACAGTAGGTATGTCTCATTACATCATGCGGCCATTTCATCCCGTTTGGATTTTTATCCCTGATTCGAAAGCCAGCCTTTTCTAGAAACTGTTCCCACCTTCTACGCCAATTCCCAGAAATCATAGGGCCTTCCCATTTAGGACTTAGGAGTGCATTCTTGACGCCATTCTCCATGCGAACATAGCGAAATTGCGAGGTCTTCGAGGATTGGACCCTAATGTCTCCGGTTTCGCGAATATCTTCCCGTTTGAGCTTCATGGCTTCAGCTTCCGGTCTTAATCCTGCAAACATGCAAACCGTGACAAAGCGCTTAATGTCCGGATCTGAAGCGCAGGCGGTATGATAAACTTTCATTGCTTCTTGTACGGAGAAGATAGAGACCTCGATTTCTCCGATTCGGAATTTTACGCGCCGGATTGGATTAGAAGAGATCCAGTGCTGGGGGAAAATGCACCACTCAAAAAACTCAAGAAGTGTTTTTCGATAATCGAGCTTTGTCCAGGTGGATCCATCGAGATCATGAAGCCAGGAATGCGCGATGGTATGAGTGAACTGATCAACGCGAGTCTTCCCATGTAGCTCGCAGAACTTTTTAAGCCTATATTTGTGACCTCGGAGGGTTTCCTCGGAGATTTTCTCTTTAGCTTTGTAAAGCTTCCATTTTTCAGATGCTTCCTGAATCGTAGGTAGCGGCTTGGCTTGTCGATTTAAGTGCTCAGCATAAAATTCGCAGGCCTTTAGGAGATTTCCACCATAAGGTTTTAAGAGATCCAACCCCCGTTTAGCATCAAACATCACATCCGGCGGAAGGGTTTCTATTTTTAGATCCGGATTAAAAATCTTATTAAAGAGCGTTTCCGCTCGCCCTTGGGCTTCTGCTTTGGTAGGGAAGTACTCGCGCTTTTCACCATGATAGCGGCCGTCCATAACCCAGCATTTTGTGCCGTGCATGGTGGTTTCAAAGACGTGTGGAATCTTTCTTTTCATGAAAAGGTCTGAATTAAGTCTGAAATTTAGTCTGAATATATCGTTTTTGGGTAAAACATATCCGTGAAAGGGTGGTGAGCTAACCGCTACTCCAAGGGGTCAGAGCTCGAAAAATTCCCTCTGAGATTGCGCTTCCACGAGGGAAATTCAGTCATGGCTTTCTTGTTCCACGTTCAACAATATTACCAGCAATTTAAAGGGTTTCAAATGCTTTCAAAGGTATTTTAGTCTGAAATAGTCTGAACTTCTTGACGTGATTATGATCAGTTGCGGTATGCGTCGGATAGATGCCCCATGCTTGTCCGGCTTATGAGCCGAATGAACCTGAAGAACATGAAGCGCTGGTCGATCCATGCATTAACATCTTGATTCATGTAATCAAGCAAACGGCTGACGATTACCGTTTCGGCAAGACGTGCAGAATTAAAGATGTCCGCAAATATCGATCGGTTCAGTTTTGGGCACGTGACGCAAAAGAATTTATCGATCGCAAGGAACATGGCTTGGCGGATCTATGGAGAATTATGACGCATGACGGAGATGTTCACGTTGATCGTCTTAAGCGCGCAATCGAGTCCAGTGATGAGCGGCTATTTCACTTCGAGAAGCGTTTGGGCAGGGCGTATTCCCGAATGGTTCCAAAAGAGCATGTAGAAGAAATAGGAAAGGAAGTCTAATGGCAAAATCAAAGAATCCAATTTGGTGGGAAGTCTTTATCAGCGAGTACCTTAGGAATGGGCAGAACGGCAAACAGGCGTACCTCAAAGCAAGGCCAAAGGTATCGGAAAGAACTGCTGAGGTGGAGTCTGCAAAACTCCTGAGAAAACCTGAGTTTGAGAAACTTCTCAATAAGGCAACTGAGCAGGTCTGCAAAAAGATCGGAATGAGCAACGAAAAGTGGCTTGAGGAACTGATTTCTGTTGCTGAGACAAAAAAGGTAAAGGTCAGTGCGATTTCAAAACTAAAGGCTTTAGAGATAATCGGCAAGTCACTCGGTTATCTCACTGAAAAAGTCGAGCATTCAGGAACGATCGATCTTGCGGCGCGAATTGTTCAAGCCCGCAAACGGGCAGGAGCTCCAAGTCAGACAGAAGCACAAGAGGGAGGGTCATGAAGAAAATCTTAACGAGTGCCGCAGAAAAAGAATGTCGCTTTAGACATCTTCATCCTAACGCCGTGGTTTATTATGTTAGCGCCGATTTGGCCAGAAAGTCTCGTGGAAGGTTTGTTCTCTTTATTAAGATCTGGAAAGAGAAAATTGATGCGAGGTGTTTAAACCAATGATGCAAGTGGATCCTGAAGCCCAACTTGCCGAGGACATGGGGAAGTTTTACGATGATCCTCTTGGATTCGTGCTTTACGCTTTTGATTGGGACACGGACCCGAGCTTGCAACTCGTCAAGCTTCCTGAGCCGTGGGCATCTAAATACAATTTGAAATACGGTCCCGATCAGTGGGCCTGTGAATTGTTGGAGCAAATCGGTGATGAAGTTAAGAAGCGAGGGTTTGACGGAAAAACTGCTGTGGACCCCTTGCGCGTTGCTGTCCGGTCAGGTCATGGTATCGGGAAGTCAGCGATGACGGCATGGTTAATTCTTTGGATTATGTCCACTCGTCCGTTTTGCCAAGGAACAGTGACGGCAACGACTGCACCACAATTGCAGAATAAAACATGGGCGCGAGTCGCAGATTGGAGAAAGCGGTGCATTACCGGCCATTGGTTTGAAATTTCGACTGGTCGCGGCAACATGAAGCTTTGGCATAAGGAGCATAAAGATACTTGGTTTTGTTCTGGCCAAACGTGTAAAGAGGAAAATTCGGAATCATTTGCTGGTCAGCATGCAGCAAATTCCACTTCGTTCTACCTATTCGATGAGTCATCTGGTGTTCCGAATAAAATACCAGAGGTAGCGGAAGGAGGATTGACGGATGGTGAGCCGATGATTTTCGCGTTTGGCAACCCGACGAGAAACACGGGCTGGTTTTATGACTGCTTCAACAACATGAAGCATCGATGGATGACGAAGAGTGTGGATAGCAGGAACGTCCAGATTTCAAACAAGAAGCTGATTGAGGAATGGATTCGGGATCATGGGGAGGATAGCGACTTTGTTCGTGTGCGTGTCAAAGGCGTAGCTCCATCGGCAAGCGTCAATCAACTTATCCCTCGCGCTCTTGCGGAAATGGCGTCAAAGCGCCAAATACATTCCTCGCAATACGAGTGGGCTGCGAAAATCCTCGGGGTCGATGTGGCATGGATTAATGGGAATGATAAATCTACGATCGTTTTGAGACAGGGTAATTTCTCTAAGGTTCTCGGCGTTTACTTCCATATTGATAACATGGCTCTTGGCGCCTTGGTCAGTCAGTTTTGGGAACAATGGCAGGTGGATGCCTGCTTCATTGATGTCGGCTGGGGAACTGGTGTGATCGACTATCTTCGTCTAATTGGGCGTGAGCCGATTCCTGTAAACTTCGGTGGTAAGGCGATTAATCCGCTCTACAAAAACAAACGTACTGAGATGTGGTGCGACATGTACAAATGGCTGCAAGATGGTGGAAAGATTGATGATAATACCGAGCTGATTGATGAACTTTGTGCTCCTGAAATTTACGAGATGCCCAATGGTCAGCGCATGCTTCAACCAAAAGATGACATGGATGTTCCTTCTCCAAACATTGCTGACGGTTTGTGCTTAACTCATGCCATGCCAGTAAAGCCGATGAGTCCTGAAGAAAAACTTGCGCGACGATTTAAGGGTGGCTCGGAGATGTGCAGGGTGGATGACAACGTTTTGGATTAAGAATCTATGAAAAAGAAATTTAATTTTTGGAACATGAAGCCCTGGAACAATGGGCTTGTTCTTGTTCTTCATTCTTCATATTTATTTAAGAATGTATCAATAGCTTGTTTTGCAGGGCATTTATGATCTTTTCCTCTTGAGCAATAAAACGCTTGCGGGTGAAGAAGATCTCCTAAAGCTAGCACCAAGTAGCCGATACACTCCGGCGTAGCCCATGCTTTGCTCTCAATTTGAAAAATCCAGTCTAGGATTTCCGCACTAGATTTGATGGGCTCAAGATCAATCTCATAAACTTCGTCAAGGTGGGTCAAAGTATAGTTCCGTTTATTAAATTTCCAAGGACCCCATTGGAGGCGTTTAACTTTCTTTTGCCATTCCTGACGAGCGTACTTGTCGAGATCTGCCATCGTCATGATTTCGGGAAGCGGCTCTTTAAATACCGGCGATAGTGGAAGTTTCCTAGATGGCATTCGGAAACCATATACGCAAAAGCGTGACAATGCCAAGTCGGGAATGAGGTGAGCGGTTCGGCATGGGAATATGGGGCTTTAATTACCTGAACATGAATTAAAGGTCGCCCAATGTGTCTTCCCAAACTTTTTCAAAGTTCTTCTCCAGCTCCGATGCCTCAGCTTCCTCCGGTGCAAGCTCCTCCTCCTGTGGTCGATACCACGAAGGACAATGAGCAATCGAAGAAAGCGCGCTCTGATGCCGAGAAAGCGGCGAGAGCTGCTAAAGGCCGGCAATCGACGATTTCAACCACTCCGCTGGGTCTTACTACGCCGCCTGAAACCAAAAAGCCCGAAGTGCTTGGGTACTAATGCAAGAGACGGAAACAGCGTGTTATCGTCGCAGACTTAAAACCCTGCATAACGAATGGGTTAGCAAAGGGTGGCAATCTCATTGCCAAGAAGTCGTTGATTATGTCGCTCCTTTCCGTGGACGTTATCTCAATGGAACTTCAGCCGATCAGAAGAATGACGGCAGCAAGAAGCACCAAAAGATCATAAACAATACGGCTTCTCGCGCCGCGATGATCTGTGCGAATGGCCTAAATAGCGGACTAACTCCGCACTGGAGTCCTTGGTTTCTGTTCACTCTACAGGATGAGGATCTCGCTGAGTTCGGCCCGGTCCGTGAATGGTTGCACAATGTCCGCAATGCCATCCTTACAATACTTTCTCGCTCCAACTTCTATTCTGCCGTTCACGATATTTACCAAGAGCTTGTTCATTTCGGAACCGGTACGATGATCATTGATGAGGATCTTGAAGAATACCTTCAATGTCGTCCGCTCACTGTTCGTG
>Ga0196964_10000232_pt1 | contig 41362 bp, 61 predicted proteins | sample S1_10metaG_FD_148615 | JGI IMG/M metagenome (GOLD analysis project Ga0196964, IMG submission 148615) | Soil microbial communities from Anza Borrego desert, Southern California, United States - S1_10 | ecosystem: Environmental > Terrestrial > Soil > Desert | place: USA: California | collected...
GTCTAGGGCTTTAATTCTTCTGTTTTGCTTTTCTGGGTCGAATTGCCAGTCTGCTGATACTCCAAATTGAGTTGAGGTGAACATGTTTATTGCGTCGTAGACTTGCGATACTTGGTCTTTCTTTACAACTTTTGTGCTATCAGTGAGGAACATCTTCTTTTGCTTGAGCTTCCAAATGTAATGAAGAAACTCTTTTGTAACTGGTATTTCCCAGCCTTTGAGGTGATCAATGAACATTTTCTGGTCCACTCCTGCTTCATTGAGTGCATTTGCTAGGTCTTGGAAGTATTGGAACATTGAGCCTTTTTGGTTCTCAGTGCGTAGGTTGGTTACTGGGGTTTTCATACAAATAACAAATCTTGTTTAAGTCGTTCGTTGGCTATATCGCAGTACTTTTGAGAAATTTCAATGCCTATGTAGTCTCTGCCCAATTCTTTACAAGCTACTGCAGTAGTTCCTGATCCTGCAAAGGGATCAAATACTATTTGCCCTACATTTGCTGAAATAATCGTTTTAAGAAGTTCGACGGGTTTTTGTGTAGGGTGCAACTCATTACCCGTTCTATTGGCAACAATCACATCGGGAATACGTTTGGTAAACTCATGGTTTTCTTGTGGATAGAAAAGGCACGCTTCCCATTGTCTTCCATGCTCATGTTTTAAATCACCCATAGACCAGTTGTTTTTTACCCAAGCTATTACACTCTTCGGGGGGGGTACGGAAGGTAGATTGTCCCAACGGCAGAAAATATATATTCCGTTTCTAGCTATTCTTTTAAACTCTTCAAAGATCCATAAAGGAAATTCAATGTCATTTGCAATTTTTTCATGTTTAACTTGGCGATAGTTGCTTTGGAAATCCATTCCATACGGTGGATCGGTAACAATGAGGTCAACACACTTATCAGGCATCTGTTTCATTATTTCCAGGCAGTCTCCCTGTATTATTTTGTTGAGGTATTTATCCATTTTTCAAAGAACTAAGTTGCTACTACTGGCCTTAAATTTGCTCTGATCGCTGCTTTCCTCGCTTCTATCTTTTCTTTTTCTTCTGGGCTGATCACTTCTTGCTGCGGTGGTGGTGTGGCGGGTTTGGTGTATGGAAATTGTTGTTGAAGCTGGATTTTGTCTTTGTCTAATGCGTTTGAAAGGAATGATTTGTAGTTTTTGTACTTCTTGCCTTTGCTCTCGCAATAGTTTTTAAGCTGTTTTGCTTTTGCCTTTACACCTTGAGTTGAAATTTTAAATTCTTCTGATAGTTCAGTGAGGTCTACTAGCGGTATGTCCGATAAATAGTTGATGCTTTTCTTACCAATTACTTCCTTGTCTTGTTCTTTATCTTTTTCTTTGTCTTGTTCTTTTTCCTCAAGGGTATAGATACCCTTTAGAAACCCTTTGTTTTTATAAATTTCTAACAATCCGTAAACTGGCTTGTGTGGTTTGCAATCAGGACTTAGCTCGCCATATTGGAACCTAACGAAATCTACCACCTGTAAATAACTCTGATGGTCTGCAACCCTTTCCTTGCCGTTGTTCAATTCATTTAAATGCTCATCAGTTACTTCAAACCCACATTGGAAACTTGCCATCTCATAATCTTTTTTCCAAAATCCAGCAACATCACAACGGTCTAAAAGGAATCTCCAAAATATCTTCGCTTCAGGTTGCAATTTTCGATACCATGGATCGTTCCATATCTCGGTATCTGTGAATCTTTTTGCCATTTTCTTTTAAATTAATGAACTAAGGTACTGGTCTTCATCGTTTCTTCATGTGCTGGGCTAAAATTTTTTATGTGCTGATAGCTCCTAACGCCTCGTCGATGGTCTTGCCGTCTGCTAAGTGGTCGATGAAGACGTGTTGATACGCCTGCCGCGCTAAACCATCTTTACCGGACGGCACCTCAGCGGTGTTCGGATACCAGCCTTGTGTCTTGTGTATTCGTGGCATCCCTTCCTCGTCATAGAAGCTTCCCCACCCCCGCGTCTTCCCCACTGCCTGCCATGCGAGAGGGTCGAGGAGGATGTAAGCGTAGCGCGTTCCATGTCCCCACCCGAGCATGAATCCTGTGTGTTCTGAGTGATCTGGCTTCGGACTGAGAGTAGATAAATACCGCTGGATAAATTGCTCATCATCCCCAAAGGGAAGACCATACATTTCTCTCATGTACCCTCCCGCTATCGCGTCCTCGATGAATTGTTGTGTTGGTGTTTTCATATTTGTGCGTTGTCGCTTGGCGACGTTAGTTGAATGAGCTCCGCTGCTTTCTTGAGTTGCTCGATTTTTCTCTTCATCGTGTCTTCGTCCTCCGCCATGACGAACGTGATGAAGACGCCCTTGTGGAATGGGTATTCGCGGTACTGCCTAGTTAATAGGTTCTCAGGGATTTCCAGACCTTGAATGGGAACCGTCATAGGCTGTCGATGTGGTTTTGCATATAATTTCGACCGAAGCCTGCCTTCCACATCCGTTTCGTAATGCGCGTCCATACCCAGTGAAGGACTGTTTTGTAGATTGAGTTGTTGCTCATAATTTCGATTGTTATGCGGTCGGGTACAGTGAGGCTAAATGCTCCGCTACCCAGTCCTGACCACTTAGTTAAATGGTCAGAGTGGATTTAGGATTATTTAAGCTTAGTGCGATAGGTAACAGCTTCTTTTAACTCATTGCAAATCAAAGTTGCTGTTGCATAAGGTGAAGGAACTTTCATCTTGTCTAGTTCTCGATAGATGATGAAATGCGCCATATCTTCAAGTGTCAAAAGTTTTTGTTTCTTCATATCTACTACTTATTAATCGCTTGTAACATCTGTCTCACTTCTTCCTCTGGTATTTCGATCTGTCTTCCTATATTCTTGTATTCCTCGTCTAGTGCTTGGTAATAAGCCGTCATAAGCATTTGGTCATGTATTTCCCGTGTCCGTTCTAGTGTTGAAGTGTTTACTACAGGCTGTTCTTTTTCGTAGCTCGCATAGGATGTAGGGATGAACTGAATGATTGTGTGGTGTGCTACAGGGGCTATGAGTGCAGATACAAGCGAGAGTGTGAGGATCAGATGCTTGTGTCGCATGGGCCAGCTGTTAATGATTGTGTTGATTTTGTTTTTCATGTTTATGTGGTCACCTCCTTGAATCGTTCATATGCAATCCCGTTGATAATTTCGTAGAACGGAACTCGTCTTGTCTTTTGTGCTTGTTCTTTGAATCTGTAGAATGCGTGGTTGTCTCTGTACTGGACCTCAAGCAATCCGTCTTCTGCAAGTTCCCTAAGCCGTCTACCCACGTTTTGAGGCGTGTATGTAGTCTTTTCAGCCACTAACCTCTGCAGCGTTCCTGAGGCGATCCATTCACCTTTGTGACGCTCGTAGTAGTTGAGTATTCTGTTGCGTAGGGATGTTTGCATGGTTATTGAATTGCTTGTAACGCCTCGTCGATGGTTTTGCCGTCTGCGAGGTGGTCGATGAAGCGGTGCCAGTAGTGTTCCCAAGCAGTCGCATGTTCATTGCAGTTAGAAATCCACCCCCGCGTCTTCCCCACTGCCTGAAAGAATGATGGGTCAAGTAGCAAGCGCTCGACAGGCACTCGGAAGCGATTGGCACTGCCCTTTAGACGAAGGATTACATCTAGACCATCTAGGCTATCAAAGAGATGCTTCGTTCCCTTGTAGAGCCACCCTCCCGCTATCGCGTCCTCGATGAATTGTTGTGTTAGTGTCATGGTTAGAAAGGTATATCTTCCGGCTTAATTTCTTCACTACCGTCTGACTTTGATTTGTCTTCAATCGGAAATGCGTATGCGGTCAATCCAATAGCAGGGATCTCAACTATCTTCTTTTTCTTGTCTCCATCAATGATCGTGAGTGTTCCTACGTTCTGCCATTGAGTCTTTTTCTCTCCGTCTTTCTCGTACTCTTTTGGTACTGAGAGGTTGTATTTTTTGATTTCCATGTTTAGAAACTTACTGGTAAAACTATCTCCTTCCATTTGAGCCAGTTCTTTCTAAACTCGATCAACTCAGCTTCAAACTCTGCTAATGCCTGTTGCATCAATGGGTCTGATCGCTTAACGGTCACAATGTAGAGTCGTTTGTCTTCTTCAATGAATCGTGCGTCATAGAGTAGAAAATCAAGCTCTTCCATTTCTTCGATGACAAAGAATCCGTCCACTACTTGCCACTTGTACTCTGAAGGAATTCCGAGAAATGATTCATCTGCACTTGGCTTGAACGTACTCTCAGGATTGTTCTTTGTTGGCTTTGACCAAGAACCTAAACCAAGTTCTTCCATACCAATTTCGTTAATCATCTTGTCGAAAATTAATGTGTCGCTATTTGGATTCTTGATCTCAATTCCCCGCGTGAACTTTCCTTTTGTTGCAATCAGTCCATCTGGCGAGTACTTAACCCAAGGATGTTTTGCTGAAGTGCATATACCTACTCGAGTTACTTTGCGTCCTGTTCTCTTTTCATACTCTTTAAGTGCAAATGGTTCTTCTTGAGTACCGCGCTCCATTTCAGGAGTTGAGCGATTTATTTTTGTCTGTTCTGTCCCCTCTTCAGCAATAAACTCTGCTATGAGTTTGGCTTTTGAAAGATTTGTACCCATTAAGCGAGATGCTTTTGAACCTGTTAAACAAACTCGTCTTGCTATATGCCATTCTGGTGAGCCTTGTTCACAGTAATCAATGTGCATTTTTGGCAGTTGTGTTGCTGTTGTCATGCTAGTAGTGCCTTAATTTCGTTTAATCGTTCTTGACCTATTGCTGTTCGCTCTGAAGCCTTTAGTGACTCCCACAGTGTCTTTAATTCAGGTAATGTGGTTGCTGTCATGAGCTTTGCTATGCACGCTGACATATTTTCAATTTGATGTTTTGGTTTGTAGTCTCGGATTCGCAATGCATCTTGTACTTTTCCAAATGCTTTTACTGAAGCTGCATAAACCTGTATTTGCTTTCCTATCCAATCTTCAGGATGGTTGCCATAGAGTGAAGCTAGGGTAGTTCCGTTTGTGACATTGAGGATCATCTTTGCTTTATCTTCTTGGAAGTAGAGCACCATTGATGTTTTCTCCCCGTCTGCAGTCTTTACTTTTTCTTCTCCTTCAAATTTTGCGATGGTGAGTAGCATTTCTTCGCCTTGCTCTAGGTTGTGACTGCCGAGATAATCTTTATCTTGGAAGTTCTTCCAGTGGCGATTCATTGCCTTTACTTTTCTGCTAATTAGTTTTGTGGTCATGTTTTTTTCTGTTTAGCCGCGCTTCTTCGTAGCTTGTTGCTAATAGATGCTCTACGATTCTTTTTCCTAGATTTGGATGTGGAAGCTTTATCTGTTCTGTGATGAGGAAAGGTTTGTATGTGCCTTTTCCGATAGAGTTAATATCTGCCATATCCCTGAGCATGTGCGTAAGCGAAATCTTGTGTTCGACCTTTTTCTTCTTCCATGTCCTGAGCGTTGTGCCACTCACAAGTGAATCCTTGCGCTAGTTCGATTCTTCCTTGAGCCACTAATTCGTTCATCGCCTGTGTGTGCATTGTTATGTCTGTTTCTTCAAACGCCAGTACAGCAAGACGTAATGTGTTCATGAGTTTTACGTTGCGCTCTGCTGGTGTGATATGCCTTTGAGTTTCCATATTTAGTTCTTATTGCTGATAATTGTTCCTGTTTCCTCAATTAACTTATTTGTGCCTTGAATCATTTCTCCAAGTGCAATGAGTGCGATGCAAAAAATTGAGAGTAGTACGATGAGAATTCCCTGCATTCGTCTTTTTGAGTAATCTTTTCTGACTGAGTAACATTTGATAGTTACTCCATCAATAGTTTTTGTTGTCATGATTTTTAATGTTGGTGATGTGCTGTTTAAGGGAGGCAAGGATTTGACGAGACGATACGCCTTCGTACGAAAGCTATAAGCTCGTTACTCGTATAGTCACCTTGCAGTGAGCGAGTAGCTTCTACTTTTTCCTATACGCTTCTTTTCGTCAGCTTGGCGCGTGCCAGCTTTCGCTGAGGGCATCTCCTCTGACTGCTACTTTGTGACTTTACCTATTCCGCCACTCCCTTAAACAACACATCACCTATGCAGTTTTGCTATCTCTACCCACGCTTGAATCAATCACGGTGTTGAATCACGAACGTGATAAAAGTTGCACCCGATGTTCTTGCGCGGGTAGAAATAACAAAACCGCCAGTTTTTAAACTGACGGCATGAATGTCGTTAAATACTTGCGTAAAATAACGTCCCTATAATTTCATCTAACTAAGCTTATTGTGCGACGCTTCTTAAAATGAAAAAATAAGGCATTCCCTGCCCGTCAGTGTGTTTATAAATTGTGATGAACTCGTCCTTCTGTTATTACTATACTCTACCCCCCACACTATGCAAGTCCCTTCCCTCACACTGCTGTGGATAAAGTATTCTGTCGTTCTTTTTCTTCCTCATAAATTTCCCGGACTCGTTCGCGGCTAATATTGCATAAATTAGCAAGTTCGCCCCAAGTCCATTTTTGAGGGTCTGTACTGCGCTTTGTAAAGATCTCAATATTCCGTTCGGTTTTTGCTTTTGCCATACTTCCCTATTTTACCACATCTGTGAGGGTTAAACGAATCGCCGTAAAATTTGGCGTTGTTCGTCCTCATTTAGTCTGAGGTATTGGAAGGCTGCTCGCGGGTTTGTTTCGGAATGTCCGAGTACAACTTGTATATCTTTTACCGTTGCCCCCATTCCTAGCATTGCGTGTGCTTTTCCATGCCTGAAACTATGCGGTGATATTTTTTTGTTAATGTGCGACTTTATTCTAATTTCCTCTATCCATCTTTGCACACTTCTTGGTGTTACCCGTTGGTTAGTTGTGATCGATAGTAGAAGTGCATCGTTGTTTGTATCGACACAAACACGAACTCCCAAGTACTTTACTAATAAGCTATGGGTCGCGTCACCCCATTGAATGTATCTGAACTGATGATTTTTTTTAGTTCTGATACACGCAGTACGTGACTGGAGATCTATGTCCCCAAGATTCAGCCCAATTAATTCGGATACTCTGATACCTGTATCCCAAAGAAGACTCAAACAGAGTGCCTTCCTTACCTCCCACACGCTTTGCATGTTGAGCGAATCCATTAGCTGACCGAGATCAGCTTTCGTAACGAACACTCTTTGTTTAGGAGCATACCGCAAATGGCGGATTAGTGACGGTGGAACATCACTTTGACGAGTGTCATGCAAATATCGGGCCAAGCCCTTCAATGCAGATATGACACCATTCATAGTTGTACCGCTAACCCTTGCCTGCTCGCTGTATATGAAAGCCGTATAATCGGCTTCGCATATTTCAATTTTAGAGCCTATGTATGTATCAAAACGGTTTAACACCACTTGATAACATTCTGAAGCTCTTGGAGCGTGTGTTCCCTTCCATTGGACAAAATCATTAAATGATTTTCTCATACAATAAAACCGTTCTACTAATAATGCGCTGAGAGCTACAGAATCAGACGAACGGTCCAGAGAAAGAATTACTCCTTTCACTTCACATTGTCAAGCGGAACAATAAATACCAATGCATAACTCCCCACGCAAAGCATACTAACATGAAGATAATATGAAATTTTTTAGCCTTATAAACATACCCACAGTTTTTTGTGGGTATCTATATTTTTAACAATTAAACTTTATGTTTTCTTTATCTCAGAACTTTGTTTTTTCCTGTAGCGGTGAGAATAATTTTTCTAAGAATTGCGAATACTGCTCCCAAGTGTCCAAAAAGAATTAGAAACAATAGAACACTGTTTGCTATTTCTGTCACTAGCACTTCTAGGGCAGTCACATCGGCAGTGATGCATACAAATCCAAATGAACAGGACAGTCCCATTGCTTGAATAAAGTATGGAATTGATGCAAGTCCGAGCATTTTAATTGAGAGTGATACCTTCTTTGGATCTTTGGATGAGTAGACGATCCATTCTATAATTTTGTTTAGCGTCATATTATTGTTGTTACATCAATTAAGTGTTCATGGACGTTCTCTTTGGTCAATATAGCTATGTTGGGCTCCCCTCTCCATAGACGTACACAGCAATGCGGTCCAGTGGATTTAGTGCCTGAGTTGCCCGTATACCCAAGCACTTGTCCTTTCTTGTACTTCCCTTCAGGCAGGCAGTGGCCTAAGTGCAAGAATTGAAATGTTCCTTTTTTAGTTTCAAGTGTTGCCACAAGTCCTGTTTCTTTCCCTATGCTTTTAGTAAGTGTTCCTGAAAGTGGAAAGTAGATTAATGTACTTAAAGGCGTACCGTAGTCAGTTCCTATGTGCGTTTCAGTCTGGGTGTATATTTTGTTCTTTACGCCAAAACGCTGAGTGATCGGATATGACTGTGCAAAGAAGTGCTGTGGTTTTTCTTCTACTACAAGATTTAAAAGCCCTTCAATAATCTTTTCTAAACGTGACTTTTCTTTAAGCAATTCTCGGCGTAGAGGCAAATAATCAGCCATATCCAACTGCTTGAATTGGCCTGTAATAGTTCCATGTTTTTCATGAAGTTCATGAGTGTCATCTTTTACACCAGTCCCCCTGCAAATTTCGTGTCGAGCCTCATGTAATCCTGTCTCAATAAATTGATTAAATCCATTCCGTTTTGTATGCTCATCAGCACAGAAATACATCTCCCCTACAAAATCAGTATCTTTTTGTGAAGCACCGCGCAAAGTAGGCTGTATCCCACACTTCTTCTTTTGGGCTTCACTCATATGGAGGTCTACAAAGTCATATCCTTGTCTATAAAGAGGATATGAGAACGTATTGAACCAATTATGCGCTATCCTACCGTTCACCACTTCAGGAATGACATCCATGTGCATCACATCAACATCAAACTCTGCGTTCTTCATTGAGTTGAGGACTTTTTCATACTCACCTACTTTCTTTGGCAGTGATTTCCACGAAAGTGTTTTTTTGTCTGTTGTTATTATGAGGAACTTTTGCATGTGAATTACAGAAAAGGCGGACTCAAAAAGAGTCCGCCGTGTGTATGCACAGTATAACACAGTATTGCTTCCTTTATAAGGTGTGGTACAGTACGAGAAACGGAACAGTTATTACTTAGCTACAATCCATGAAACATTTAGTTATTATAGCCTTATTTATAGCCCTACTTTTTCCTGCGTCTAGTGTGAAGGCACAGACTATTGAACTAGATAATGCTGCTTTACATACTCTAATTTTGTCACTACTTGAACAAGTTATGACACTTCAGGCGCAACTAAATGTGATTCAGGAGAATGAACATGAAGACATGCAAATAGCAGAAAAAAGTGAGGATCAAAAGGAAGATATAAGATCTCAAATTGAAGCTCTTGAAGCTAAGCGTGACGCAGAAATTGCAGAATTAAAATCTAATAATAATCCAAGTTCAGTTATCTATACTTATGGCCCTAAAGCTATTGAAAAGAAATACATGGTCCAATTAATGGGACTTCGAGCGCAATTAAGTAATATTTAAGCCTATAATGACAATATTTCTTTGGATAGTAGGAATATGCGTCGCCTGTTGGATACTTATATTTCTTTTTTGGATAGTAACGCAGATTGCTGAATTTTTTGGTATTGATACTCAGAAATGGTTCACTGACTAATTACCTACTTTCTGAAGAATACGTTGTTTGAAATCTACCTGTTTTTGGATTAGCTGAGACAGTATTTTTCTTTGCAGTCGTTATATTCATAGGATACTTGCGTAATGTTCCATCTGAATTATGCTGAACAGGATCAGGAAGTATAAATGGTTTATTTACTGAACCACTATTTGAAGCAGGAGGCAATAATAGGGGAGCAGGTTTCTTACCTGCATCAATAATAAATTCTTCAAGAGCTTTTATTATACTCTGTTCTGTTACATTTGGATCTGAAACTTTTTGAAGTGACTTAAGATTTTTTGCTAACCTTTTTTCTAGATCAATTGCATTAAGGGTCTTAAGTCCTCCACCTCTAGGTATTATTAGAGATCGTGTAGCACTTCCCAAAATTCCTCCAGAAGCAATGTCAATTACTTGACCTAACAATCTTCCGACCCGCTCTCCAAATCCTCTTTCCTGAACACGCTGCTGGAGATCATTTACTTTTTCAACCATTTCCTGCGCTAGATCTCTTACTCTAATTAGTTTTGTTATTTCAGCATCTGCTTTTTGTGAAATTTCATCACCGAAGTTAGTACGAGAAGTTGCTTTGAGTCCTGCTCTGGTATTCTCAGTCGCCTGTTTGGATAGTCCTGAAGCTAATTCTCCATTGAGATTGTAAGCACTTAAGTCTTTGCCGTGTTGTCTTGCAATATTGTTAATTTCTCGCGTAGTTAATCCTTGTGCTTTGGCTTTTTCTCGTAACTGTCGTATTAATGTAGCATTAGGAATATCGTTGATCTTAGTATAATGCTGTTCCATTTGATCCAGTGCTTCAGCAACGTGGTTCTGCTTAATTTTTTGTCCGCCAACAGTAGTTTCGAGACTGAGATTGTCAAACGTTTTTATATTTGGATTCATTTCAAGTGCATCATCTAGACCTTTTGAAATTAATCCAACCTTTTCATCCACCCTATCAACCAAGTCTTGATATGTCTTAATATCATCGTTATCTATTTCAGACAGCGTTTTTATTAATGTGTTTTTGTCTTTTGTTTCACCTTGTAGTATCTGACCTACTGTATTATTTATTCTGCTTTTGCGATCTGTCGCACGCTTAGCTAGTGCTTGGCCAGCTAATGGGACACCTGCACCTAACAAACCTCCTGTTGCGCCACCTACAGTAGCCCCAGTTAAAGTATCTTTCAATACATCCCCGAAACCTTTTTCTTCTTTTTGAATGGAGTCTCCAAAACCATAAGCACTGCCAGAGATTGCACCTGTTTTTGCTCCTTGTATTGCAGTTTTAGCCACTTTTCCTTTAAGTCCCTCTGAAGCTATTCCGGGAACCTTACCGCCAGTATAAAGATACGATGCGCTTTTTGCAGCATCTCCAATTATTTGTTTTCCTCCTCCTGATCCTAAAGCCTTTTGAGGTTCTATTTCAATTCCAGCAAATGATCTTGACTCACCTTTTCGTGACATGTCTTCATAACCTTGTTTAATTGTTTTCCCTAAAATTCCAGTTCTACCAATAGTTTCAGCGATTCTATCAGCTGGCTTTACAAGCAAGGTCTTAATGGGATCTGACACGATAGATAACAGTGGGTTAGATTCTGTTTCTTTGGGCGAAACTGGCAGATTAGAAGTAGCTGTCGATGAAGCAGATTTTGTTATGCCCAACGAATTAGCAACCTCATCAATATCTTGCTGAGTTGGTGTTCCATCAAATCTTACTTTTTTCCCATTTTCAAATTGAATTGTTGGCATATTAATCAGGAATTATTGTATAACCTACACCGCTTGAAGTTGTGCCTGAATTCGTTGTGGCCTGCGGTGTCGATGATTGTCCCCCGCCACCTCCGAGATCTACTTTTAGTTTTGCGAGTACAGTTCTGAAGTCCTCATCTTCAAGATTTCTTCCGAGAGAAGAAGCCGCTTGTTCAAGTACCTTAAATTCATAGTCAGATATTGCACCAGAACCTTTAAGTAAAGTTCTTTTTTCAAGTGAAAGCAATCCTTTAAGTTGATTATATAGATTCTTTGTATACGCATCTTGACCGGCCAAACCTCCTGTATATTGCTGAAGTAAACCAGTAATACCTTTAGTTTCTCTGCTAAGTAACTCATCAACCAATGAAGATGCTTTTGTTGAAGTTTCGGACTGCTCACCACCACCAACACTTAATGCTTCAGCAACTGCATTCTTCAAGTTCGCAGGTACACTTGTTATCTTAGACTGACCACTTTTAATGAGATTCACCCATGAATCAACAATTGGATTTTCACCTGCAACATATCCGCTTCCTCCACTTCCTGTGCCCGGCGCATATGTCTTTCCTCTTTGAGCAATAAGATTGCCTTGTGCGTCATATCGTGCTTGTCCTTCTGAAAGGCTGAATCCCTCACCCACTGTTTGTGGAATGATACCTTTAAGACGCGCTTCACCTACTGTAGTTCCGTATGGCACTCCCAGCGTTGTAGCTTCTTCAAGAGTCAGTACTTTCTTAGATTCCTCAGATGCAGCTAATTCAGCTTCTTCAATTGAAGCTCCTGCATCCATATATTGTTTTACAAGATCAGTTGCAAACTCACTTGCACCGACAGCGCCAAGTTGTCGCAATGACAAGTCAGCAAGCTCTGAATTAGCGCGTCTGCGTTCTGAAGAGGCTCCTGCTTGCGTACCGTCTTTAAGTCCACCTGCTTGGTTTATAGTTCCTTCATAATTTCGTCTCGTTTCTGTTGATTGTTTCAAAATCTCCTGATTTATGTCAGACAAGTTTTTAGCTGCAGCATTCTTTTCTTCCATCGCTAACTTTGCTTCATCAGGATTGAACATGGTTTTGAGGTATTGAATATATGCACTGTCTTTTGGCTTTTCAGGTGTAGTAGGTGTTAAGTTTTTTATTCCAGCAGAAATACCCTCAGCTTGTTTCTTTGCGTCTGCCAATTGAGTTTGTAAGAAGCTATTGGCTGCAGGAGTCTGTAATGCTGGGTTCCTTGGTGGTGTATTCAATGCAGGAGTCGTTGTATTTGTCGCCGAAGGAGCAGAGGTTACTGCAGTAGGTTTTGTTTGAGTTGGTTGCACCACTGGTCCTTGAACTTTTGATTTTGTAAGATTTCCTGAAACAACATTTGTACCAGCAAGAGACTTCTTAAAAGCATCAGATGGTGAGTTAGTTTTGAATAAGTTAGATGTATTAATCATATTGTTTTAATTAAATCCACTGGCATCTTGAAATGGCAGATAGTATGGCGCGTTTGGTAAGTTGCTTGTTCTTCCAAATGGCGGTAAATAAGCTCCTTCCTCAGTTTCACCTTCGTTAGCAAGCATTTGACCGATAAGACCTCCATATACGTCTGTATATCCTGCTTCGTTGCCTCCGTCATAAAGGAGCCACCATGCTTTTGCTCGCGCAAGATCGTTTTCTCCTTGCCAATAAATTGCAGTGGCACGAAATTCAATAGCAGGTTGATATGCCTCTGGTACTACTGGAACTTGTCCAATAGTGTAGGAAGCTGATCCTGCAGATATTGCTGTTCCTTCATAAGGCTTGGTCAAAGTTATGTGTGTAGCATCCGTCCACGCGCCGATCTCATACCAAAATCCATCTCCGCCATTTGCGGCTGTGGTATTCATGATTTGAATATATCTGCCTACCATGTCGGCAGTCCAAGTAGTTCCGCTACCTTCTACTGCTGTTCCTTGATTAGCAACTGAAACAATAGTTCCGGTTGTATAATCCGCAATAGATAGATTCCTTACATTCAATCTTCCTCTTAAAGTAATTGTATTGCCTGAGCTTGCAGGAATTGGCTGTATATAGAACTTAGTATTTTCTACATACGTGAAATATGGAACGTCTGAAGTTCCAAGATGGTATTGCTTAATAAGCTTCCAGCGTGTTGGGTCAAATATCATTTCAGGAGAATAGACGGTATTTTCGCTTGGATCACCTGATCCGTTAATAACATAAAGATCGATCAGTTTTCGGAATTTATTGGGAATTTGGTATCCTTCCTGATCTGCTACAGTTTCCATATCCTTAGTTGCTTCCAAAAAGCGCAGTTTACCGCCTTGAAGATTACAAATTGTGAGAATACTGTCATTTATGTTTGAATCAACAACAGTCATTGCTGCAGAATCACTTGTAGACACTTTGCAGTTTTTTGCTGTTTCATTTCTTAATGTTGTATATGTTTTCATATTTAAGAGGTTATTTTGATATCTTCATTGCTTACGAGCGACGCTCTGTAAAATTCACCGTTTCCTGTAAATGTCATGCATCCTTTCAGCTGTATGCGTATGCCCGTGGCATTTACTCCGTTAGTACCGCCAATCTTCATTTCTGAGTAAGACAGTATTTGATTTTGAGCATTTACAGGGTTAAGTAATATCCACTTTTGGAATCGAGCTTTTGCTGTTCCCGTTGTTACACCTTGTACTGCTTGATTGAGAGTTACCGTATATGTACCAGCGTTATTAGTCACAGAGGTCACATGAACACAAGATCCTGAACCTGTCCCCTGTATGATTTCAACTTCATAACCCACAGTATCAGGAGAAGTAGGGGCATATGCGCTCACGTCTGTTGTGGTGGTGAAAGATGTTGTATTTACCCAAGTTATATTTGCATACACTGGATCTTCTTCAGAAAGTCGATACTTCATTACGATAGAATCTGTTGCGGTCAGAAACTTCCTGTACGTTGTCCAAAGTTTTTGCCATTGATCCTGAATCTCTTCAGAATAAAACCAAGTCGTTACAAAATAACCCTTCTTTTGAACTGCGTTTGTTGTGTCGTCGAAAAAAATGGCGTTAGTTGTTGATGATCCATTAGTATATATAGTTGCACCAGCTAAAATCTGCCCATTCCAACCTGAAGCGCCGTGTTCAAAAGGTGTAGCATCAAACAATGCTCCCGAAGCTGAAATTCTATTTTGCCCGTAATCTGTAACTGTAGTATTTGAATTGGTGTTATATGTGAATGCATATTTATGTACAAAGCCAAATTGTTCTGACCATTCCCAAGTTCCAGAAGGTAGATTCTCATAAATAGAATTTTCATTATCTCCATTGAGATTATTTACATTTACTAAAATGGTATTATTCTCAGTTGCAATCATTCCGTTCATCATTACAAAATCGTCATCAGGATTTTTTGGGTTGAATGGTAAACGTCCAACTTCTTCAAAAGAGTAACCAGTAAATTTGCTTAATATCCCGTTATTATCCATAACATAAGGGACACTATTCATAATTAATATAGATTGAATTTTGGCTGCGCCTTTTACAGCGTATTGCTTAGTTAACTGATTTGAAATTCCATCCCATTGAAGAACTAAAGCCTCTGGGTCACCATCATCACCTAAAGTAAAATCTGTGCCTACCCATATATCACTGTCAGTGGATTTCATACAAGATGGCACTATATCAATGAGATCAATGCAGTAATCTTCGACTCCCGGATCATCAGCGATTGTAAAATCAGTTGCAATTGACCATATTTCGTTACTTGTACCAAGGTAATATAAGCGGCCTCCCGGTACATTCTCAAAATATGCAAGTGGCAAGTATTTAGAGGTCGAGTAATTATCCCGATCTGTCCAAGCACCGCTTGAACTATTGGCACTTACCAAATTTCCGCTTGAAGTTGCCCATATTAGACCTGCAAAGATTTCCAAATCAGAATATGCAGTAAAGTCTGTTGGAACACCTACACCAGCATTTTCCGTCCATGCTCCGTTTGCTCCTGTGGTATTAATAAATAAGCGTGAACCACAAATCGAAAAATATGAACCCTCAAAGTATTTAAATGCCACAGGCAGACCAAGATTAGCAAGATCAGAAGTTTGCGAAGCTATCCGCATACGCGGCGCAACGCGCATAGTTCCGAGATTACTCTGAAAATCTAAGCCAAAACTTGACCAGATACTACCTAAATTATCTCCTCTGTTTACTTGGAGATAACTGTAATCTTGTTCTTTTGGAGGGAAAAAATTGTTCATGTTTTAAAATTCAGCCAAAACCATTATTGGCACATAATAATTTGGTGTTCCCTCCAATAAAGCGTATCGCCACGGAAATGCAGGAACATCAATTACCTGAGGATCTCCTGTAAGAGTGATAGATGTACTGAGCGAGATGTATTGCAGAGGATCGATATCCTTATATGCAGTTTGTTTGAGAAACCCACGCCCAACAAAAGAACGGCTTATATCTAGCGGAATCGTACTTGACTGTTTAAGGGCATTAATTTCCTTCTCTAAAGCCATGATTTTCTGCTCCATTTGTTGTTGTGAGAGTGCCATATTATTTTTTTATTGAATTAGAAAGTAAATCCCGTATCTTTGTAGTCAATAACGTGAGTCCTTCAACCCCAAGATAACCGCCTGAACCTGCGGCCGCTAATGTTATGTATTGATTGTCGAAGAGGTAGAGTGCAATAAGAGAAAACAATACCCCCGAAAACGAAGAGAGTATTGTTAGCATCAGAAAGTCTAAAATACCCTTACTTTTACCCGATCTATGAGCGTTTATTGCGTGTGCAATTGCGCCAAAGATTGCTAAAAAACCGTGTTTTGCTACGAGGTCTATATTTAGAATTGAGTCGAGTTCTTGCATGTCTATTAATTTACTTAAGCCAAGCCTTGCCATGTTTTTACACTTGCTGTTGCTAAACCGAGTCCAGTTTTTACAGATGCTATCGCAAGTCCTTCTGCTGTTTTTACTGCTGAGGATACTGCGGATTTAAATGTCGCAGATACATAACCAGCCGCAGGTTCACTTGAAGACGGAACGTATGAGATACTCGTTGAACCGATGTTCACATTTGTCGTTGTACGGATATCGACATAACCAGCTCCACCCGCCTCTTGAACAAGAGTTGTATTGGCTCCAGCACTAGAGAAGTCGCGGTTTGTACCAAAATGAGCAATCTGCATAACATCATTGGTCGCTGCAACTACTGTAGCAGTGAGAGTAGTGCCTGATACTTGCCCCTTTGAACTTACGTCAACAGGTGAGGCTGTATCACCGCCATCTAAGTCCATCGCTACCCCACGCGGATTTTCTGAAACAGACGTTGTAATAGAAAGTGTGTTCGTACCAGTTGCAGGGTTTGCAAGATAATAAAGATATGCCCAGATAACATTTGCGCCATTTATCTGTCCATCTATTCTTGTCATAGCAACTCCGTTATAAGTTATACCTGAAAGAACATCCGAAGCGTTGAATACGGTAACTCCTACAACTAACACGTCAGTTGTTGCATCTGCTGTATGTGAGAAATTTGAAACAGTATTAGAACCTCCTGCCACAAATTCTGTTGAATTTACCATTGATACTGACATATTATGTATGAGTTATATAGAAGCTATCTGGACTAAAGTAGATACTATCTGCTGTTAAAGCTGTACCTATTACGCGAATGACAACATCAGTTGTAACAGGTTGAGTTTGCGTAATGGCTCCTGCTGTTTCCGAAACATACAGAGGATTATTGATCGTAAATGTCGCGAATTTTGCATCAGCTCTGATGTTTCCTTGAAGAAGGAGCGTGCAAGAGTTTCCGTCTGTACCTGCTACAACGACCATTGCAAGCATTCCGCGTGCATCTCCGTCTGCTCCTGCAGCACTGTTTGCATCGGCAAGCTCCCAGCGTGAATCAGTTGGGTCTAAGTACACCAAATCGCCAAAGGCTTGAGTGTACCCTGCTGTTCCTGTCATCGTGATTCCAGACCATGTTCCATCTGCTGAAAGAACGGGGTCAAGTGCAACTGAACCACCCTCTGCAAGGAGTTGTGCGCCTGAATATGTACCTGTAGTAATTGCAGGAGAAGTGAAAGTTTTAGCTGTTAGGGTCTGTGTGCCTCCTACAGTCACAACTGATGCTGTGTTAGTACCTGCAGTCGTCACTCGAAGATCACCAGTTGAAACGGTTAAGATTCCTGATGAGTGCGTTGCAACCCAGTTTCCGTTAGCGACGTTTATTAATGCGCCTGACGCAAGGAACAGATCGGAAAATGAAACCGTAGCTGAACCTAGTGCTGCACCATCGTTTGAAGTTGGAAGAATACTTGTACCTACTGTCGGCGTGTTTAATACAGGCGATGTAAGCGTTTTGCTTGTGAGCGTTTGTGTACCGCCAACTGTAACTACAGAAGTAGAATCTGATCCAGCTGTCGTTACTCTTAAATCACCTGTCCCCACCGTGAGGATTCCTGATGAATGTGTGGCCAACCAGTTGCCATTATCAAAATTGACTACCGCACCTGTTGCAAGAAATAGATCAGACCACTTCACTGATGCCGTTCCGAGAGAGAGAGTATTGTCAGTGCCCGATGTAATCGCTGTTGTAGATATGACAAATATAGGATCAGCTGCAACAAGGAAGTTGAAAGTATTTGATGATCGCGCATAAGAAATTGCATCGCTGGAGTCAAATTCAAGAAAAGGAATAGATCCAGCTCCAAAATCTAGTCCAAAGTTTGCATCCCCTACTTCAATTGCGTCTTCCGTTGGAACTCCAACAAATCCAACTCTTAACCCTTTTGATATCGTCAAATCAACTACACCTGTAATTTCATTACTGTCACTTATTACAACACCAGAGTTTTGCAGTAGCTTCCCTGTTATACCGTCATAGCGTGCAACTGCATGTTCTGTAGAAGATGCTGGACCAACAACATCTCCTGTACCACTTCCTGTTACTGACAGCGTTGTTCCGTCATAAGTGAGTCCTGAACCTATTGTAACAGCTGAGATAGACGTACCGTTGCCTTTTAAAATTCCAGTTATGGTTGTAGACAGTGTAATTGCTGGGGTTGTTGTTTCAGTTGCAACTGTTCCCGAAAAGCCATTTGCTGAAACAACTGAAACTGAAGTAACTGTTCCTGAACCTCCTGAATTGTCCGTTAAAAGTCTCCCCGTAACTGGATCAATGAGAAACGGTAGTGTTGTCACACCATCAGTACTTGAAGTTCCAAGTGCTGAGGTTACGTGATTTTCGTCTCTAATTGCGTTTGTCATATTAATAAATTTATTCGTCCAATAAAATTGCTCCGTCTTCTGTTACATAAATTGGCGATGGTTCGCCTGTAACTGAGTTTTGACCCATCCAAACAGGAACGGCATTTTCATCGCGCGGCGCAATAGTTGCAGGATCAAAAGTTATTGATAAATCGCAAACACATTTCACAAATCCGTCTGCATTTACAGCGATAGGAATAGGGGTTATACCATCTGTATATAGAAGGCCCATTCTTGCAGTTACATGATTTTGATCTCTTGAAACTTCCATTTTATTTTTGTATTACGACAAGTTTTGCAGTCGCCGCTTCCTCTATGAAATTTGCCGCCAAAGCACTGTCAGGCCGTACAAACAGCCGTGTTTGATTTGCGCTGATGAATTCGTCGAAATCACCAGATGAAACTGTTGCATCCCATTTAAGGAAAACTCCTTTATCAATAGCTGATACTTCAATTACGCTTGTCTCTTCGTCAAGCACAATTTCAGTAGATGACGAAATAGTCGCATCGTAAGTTGCTACGAGTGTTGGAGATTTTGAATTTGTGAAATATTGCGTTGTCATACTTTTCCTTCTTTTAAGCGATTAATGGCGCGTTCAAGTGTCCCGCGTTGGTCTTCTATTCTGCGAGCTTTGATCTCTAACTGTTTCTCCTTTGCTTCAATGTTTTTTTGTGCGCTTTCTATAAGTGATTGCTGTAGCTTGATGTTGTCTTTTTGTTTACTGATTTCAATTTCTTGAATTTCTATTGTTTTTTCCCATAGATCAGCTTTTTCATTAAGCTTTTCGACTATTGTTTGAAACTTTTCTTGTGCCTCAGTGAGATAGTCAGCAAATGTAGCGGCTGTATTAAGTAATGTCTGCACTTCTTCATAGTTTTCCTGCGTATTTTTCAGCAATTCTCTGCTGTTATCGAGCACAGAATTTATACGGGTAAGCGCCTTCTTTTCTCTGCCTTCCAAGTACTCAGTTTCTATTTCTTGAAGCTTAGAAAGAGCATTTTTTGCCTCACCAATCTTTAAATTGGTTGCAGAAAGTGCCTGTAAAGCGTCCATATGCTGTTTTTCTACTACGATGTGTTCCATAAGGCTGTGTAGGGGCTTGAACCCTAAAATTGTCCTTGCACACAGCATTTCGCTGTTATGCGAGCAATTTTTCTAAAGTTTCCTTAGTTTGTCGTTTGTCGTGCTTGATGCCTCGCTTATCGAGTTCAGCAAGTACTTCCTGCTTGTCCTGATACACTTGTGGTACTTCAACTACTGTATTTTCAACAGTATTTGCTGACTCAAGAGTCGGTTCACTCGCAGTTGTCGACACTTCTGGTGTAATAACCGGAGTGACTACAGGTTCAATTGGTGTGCCAGAGTTCTGGCGTAACAAATCCTCTGTTAATTTTCGATATTCTTCCACCTTAGCCATGAGCTTTTCTGTCTCTGTCATAGCCAGTGGTTTTTGTTCTGTATACAGCTCTTCAAGGTATGATGACTTTAAAGCTGTGAGCCGTGCTTCATCCCAAAGCGGTACTCCTGTAGGAATTCCAGCAGGATCCGTATTTGGGGCTGATTTGGTTATTGCGATCTTTGCAAGGTTGCGAGCAATTAAGTGCGCAACATGGTATGGCAATACCATACTTTCACCTGCATTGATTCCGGGTGCTCCTGTGATTCCAGAGATGGGGCGGCTATCATACATGCAGCCCATTTCAGGAGTGAACCCGAAGTCAGTCTTGTTGGTAAACTTAACGACTTTAAAATCATTTGGGTTAACTTGTTTCTCCATTTTGTTTATTTACTTTTATAACTAAGGCTCTGTCATTCCTTAGGCGATACCGTACCGCGCCCTTTCTCCCTGAAAGAGAGAAAGAAGCGATACGTTATCTGATGTCGTAACGAACAAGTGCGCCCATGTCTGCAGCCGCGTTTGCAACAATTGCATATCCGAGGTTCTGCGCGTCAAAAGGTCCCTTTGCAGTTACTCCAACAACTACTTGTCCTGCTGTGTCGTCACCTGTTGTGAAGCCAGCTCCAACAACAAGCGTGTCACCTGCTATTGCTCGTCCATCGCCGTTAGTAAGCAACCAACCATAGTCACTCGCTGATGCGGCAACTTGGTTTGCTCCCTGTGCCATCTGTACTTTAGAAGTAACTGCAGCTGGATCTACTTCGCTCATTGTCATAAGCGTGAGGTCAGAGTCAGCTACTGCAAGAGCAGTTGAAAGTGCAGTTTCAGGATAAAGTGTCAATGTTGTTGCATTGTTCGTCTTGATCTTGAATGTCTGTCCTTTGCCTGTTCCGTCATCTACTACTCCGATGCCGTCTTCAAATGCTCCTGTCGTCATAGTAGAAGCAGCTCGAGTTAGGTATACGATTCGTCCTTGATTGTCCGTTGAAGAACTCCAAAGATCAGCAGAAGTAACTGCGTTTGGAACGCATACAGCACCGTTTTCAGCTGCTGTATTGAATTTCACAAACTGCCATTCACGTCCGTCTGGTGTACTTGCTCGTTCTCCGAGTTTGAATTGACCGCGTGCGGTTGTAGTCTGATATGCGTTTTGAAATGATATTGTGTCCATTTTGTTTTTTCAGGGTTAGAGGCTCTTAACCTCCCCCAATTTGTATTAGCAATACTTGTAATTTCCCTTTTATGGTGGGTAGGATAACCGTGTGTTTACGTTGTAGCTGTCCAGTTTGTTGTTCCTGTACAGAAATAGATCTTGCTTGCAGGACCATTCAGGAGCATGTCTCCTGCTGTTCCTGAAAGCGTTCCATTTGGGTCAGTTGCATCCTGTGAAAGCCAGATTGTGCAAGTCTTTGTTCCATCAGTCATAACGTAGTGCTTTGTAAACTTACTGTTTGAAACAGCTACGTTTGATGAGACAAAAGGTCGCGCCAAAACTGCTGCTGCATTAGTAATGTTCACTCTGATACCGTCACGCGCTGAAGTGTTTGCTGAGCTATCTACAAGCAGAACTTGTGTTGAACCAGCCGCACTTGTGGTACTAAGGTCAAGCAATACACCTGTAGTTGTTCCTGTATCAACTCCTGTTGAAGAAATGCGTACAAGTGATGTACCTGCTCCTAGAACTGAAGTAGTGTGGGAAACTTTAAGTGCTGTACCTGAACCGACAGTAAGCGCGTTATTTACAATGCTTACCTGATCGCCTGCTGTAGTGTTCACTCCAGTTACATGCAAAGCACTTCCTGAACCTGTAGTACTAGAAGCGGTTATCTTCACAACTGAGCCTGTATAACCTGTAGTTGTTCCTGATTGCGTTACGCTCACAAGAGAACCACTAGTCTGGCCAGTGCTTGTTGAAGATACTGCAACTGCAATACCTGTTGTAAGTGCATTAGCTACCACGCGGACAACTCCTGTTGAAGTTGTTGCCCCAGAAGCAACTACGTTAAGCAAGTCACCTGTTGTCACGAGCACTCCGCTTGAAGTGATTGTGATTCCATGGCCTGAAGTGAGTCCATTTGCTGTAATAAGCCCTACTGTTCCAGTTGTCGCGCTGTTTGCCGTGATAGCTACCACGCTTGCACCTGTGAAGATGCCAGTATTTGTTACAGAGAAGGCTGTAGCTGTAGTTGAACTTGAAGTAATATCTCCAAGAGCAACAACTGCTGATCCTCCGATTGTTGTTGTAGACGGAAGCGTAACTGTTGAGCTATCGCCAATATGTACGTCCTTGTTTGTTTTGAGTCCCTCAAATTTTACGCACGGTACGTAATGTTCTATGAGTGATCCTGTTGCGTCTGCCATATATTTCCTTTTTGATTCCTGCCTCCCCCGTAGTCATTAACTCGGGGTAAAAGCCGAAATATATTAGTTGTTGGTAATCTCCTTGATCTTTTCCACAAGTGTTTTCTTCTTTGGTACTGCAGGCTTGTCCTCTGTAAGCACTCCGTCAACGATTACTCCTCTGTAATTGATGACGGTTTCAGTGCCGTCAGAGTAGTGGATCACCTGTTTAACTATGTGAGCCTTTTCCATAAATTATGAGGCTCCTGCAAGCTGTCCTTGGAGTCGTGGATTTACCGCTACGAAGTTTCCTGCGTAGAGTAGGTATCCGACTTTTGTAAGCTGATCTACTGGACTCATCATCTTTCGGAATTGGAAGCCACGAGTTGACTTCACATTGCCCGGAACTCCAGCCGGAACTGCGTCAGTTGTCTGCTTGAAGTTTGCTGCGATAATGTTTTCATCTTCATAGTTGAATCCTACGAATCCGAATCCCTTTGTATTGGTCAAGAAGAACTTTCCTGAAGGTACTTGTTCATCCTTTGCAATTGGCATACCTCGGAATGTGAGATATACGAATCCTTGGCCACCTCCGTTAGTTGGACCTGTTGGAACTCCACCCCATGCATTCATTCGTGGATATCCAGAAGTTGAGAAGTTAGCTCGAACTGATGGAGTCAAGAGACTTTCGTATGTTGACCAAATCGCCTTAGTGGTAAGACCGAGATCCGGGCTGTCTACTCCAACTGTTGTTGCGTCATCTGCTGTTGCAAGTTTTGCAAGAGTTACTGCACCTGTCGAAGCAAGGTAATACCCTTCAAATGCAGAATATGTTGATCGTGAAAGATCACCGTATGTTGCATAAAGAGTAGAGTCAGAAGCAGCGTTCGCAAGAGAGTCCCAATCGTTGCCAGTTCCGTTACCTGTGTAAAGGTTCTGTGCCATAACGTTCATTAGAGACTGACCTTGTGAGTCAAACTCTGTAGAAAGAAGGTCAACGATCTGTTCATCTTCCATGTTTGCTGTAGTTTCTGCAATAGCTACTACAACTGGCTTGTTTGTCGCCTTAAGATTGAATGTCGCTTTTACACGGTTATTCTGTCGGTCGGTATCAAGTCGGTCTGCAATTCCCATGTTTCCACCGTTTGTGGTGTCTTGGTATTTGATTGCAAACTGGTATGTAACGCCTGATGTCCATGGCTTAAGAATTTGTTTCTGCAAAAATGTCATCAAGCCCGGTGTTCCCGTAGTAACTTGGTCATACACTTTTGGCACTATATATTCACGGGTTGTAGTCGTGACTGCTTGGTTAAAAATCATTTTAAATTAGGTTTTTAGACTGCGCAGAAAGTCCGTAGCTGTAGCAAAGCTGGTTCTGTCCGGTACTGCTCCCCCTGAACTATTCGGCTGAATACTTACAGGGTCATTTCGCTTCTGAATATTGTCAGCTGTCGTTTTCTGAACATTTTTTGCTAGATTCGACATGTCTTTCATATTCTGATGTGCGAGCTTTAAATCACGGAAACCGTACTTTGTGGCGTGCAGGAACAGTGCATTTTCATTCAGCGTTGGTTCGGCTGTCTTGAGTTCAGTAAGTTGTGCACTTACTGCGTCTTCAATAGCCTGTTGCTGGTTGAGCGTTTCCTGTTGCTGTTGCGCTATAGCATCGAGAGTCTGTTGCTTTATCTGATTTGCCAGTTCCTCATAGGTTTGAGGCACATAGTTTGGATCAGCTAAAGGATTCTGCGCAGGTTGATTTGTAATGGGTTCTTCTTTGGCTGCAAGAGCCTGAGATTTGCGCGTATAGTCGGGATAAAAGTTTTCCTTCCATTCCTTACTGAGTGTTAGCGCATCAACTTTTCTGCCATCTGGGAGTTCAAATAACTCTGGTTCTGGCGTAGCAGTTGCTACTACCTCCGGTGTTTCGGTTGGAGTTTCCGTTGTCGGTTGTTCACTTGGTGCAGTTGGAGCTTCCGCTGGGATATTTCCATCTTCACTGGGTACAACTTCAATTGATGTATCTGGCGGCATAATGTTTTTACGACTGCCCCTGTCTGACTTGGCCTTTCGGCTGACAAACATTGCTTGGTCAAAAATTATTTATTTAAATGAACGTGTAGGATGCGCTCGCCCCGTATTTTTTAGACTGGAACAGGTTCTGCTTGCGGTTGCATTTCTTCCTCAGTTATTGGCGAAGGTATTGCAGAAGGTGCTGTGCTCGCTATTTGACTTGGTGTTAATCCTCCAACTGAGAAAGGTACAGGCATTTCTTCTTGCGAGATGCCAACAGCTTCCATTGGATTCTGCTGATACAAAACTGCATTCTTAGACAACTCTTTTGCATTGTCGTAATTGGCGATCTCAAGATAATCAACAGGTGAGATATATCCTTTCTCAACATCGTTCTGTGCCTGTTCAAACTTGAATTCGTCATCAACTGGCAATGTTTTACCAGCAATGATCTTTACTTCGCTTCCCGTTTCAAAGTCATCCTGAATAAGTTCGATCACTTCACGCGCTCCTTCCTTTCCCATCCATTTTGCGTAGTGATATTCTGTGTATCGTGTCTTTGCTAATTGGAATCCCCATGCAAATATTTCTCCTGATACAAAGTCGACAACCTGCACAAGCTCGTTAAGTCGAAGATATGACTGTTGGATAAGCGCAAGACGGCCTGCTTTTGTTTCCTGTCCCTCTCGTTCGCCTCGGAACGCTGAAGTTGCGGCCATGATGTTGTCAATTTCCTGACGTGAGTCGATCATGTCGTCAAATACCATTTGAGGAAGTGCCTGTCCTGTCTCACGCTGAACTCCTGCAACAACGCCTTTGCCCCAAATAACGCCTTTAGTTTCCCAACGGATACGCTGTGCATCGCTCTTTCCCATTACTTCTGCATCAACTTTGAGCACACCATTTGCAAGCTCGCAGTTCTCATCAATATCCATCTTTCGCTTATCAATTGACCGCTGAAGTTCAGCAGAAAGCGTAATCATGTCAGTGCGTCCGATTGGTGTATTTTCGTTGTTGAAAATAGTTGCAATGATGTACGGCTTTCGAGGATTGTCGAAGTAATTGAAGAAATACTGCTTGTATTGTGGAGTGACTTCTTCAACTCCTTCAGTTGCCCCGTTTGTAGGCTCAATTTCTCCTTGTGGCTTAAATACAGATTTAATCGCGTTAACTCCACGTTCCACTAAACCAACTTCAGGTTCTGCTTCAGGTGTCATCTCAGCTTTTCGCTGATTCTGCGCAAGTTTTATTTGTGTGAGCGCATCACGGCGCGCCTGCCCTTCAAGACCTTTATTTTCAGGTGTTCCGTCTCCTTCAAGCTGTAATGCTTCTTCTTCAGTGATAAGAACACCGTCCCAATCCCAATATGGATTTTTGATTGTGTCCAAGATGATATTTCCGAATTTGAAGATGACGTAATCCTGTATCCAAGCCTCCATATATTTAACTTCAGGATTCTTGATATAAAGATCATTTTCATCAGAAATTCCGTACTTTTTCATCAGTTCATCTTTCTTCTTTGGGAAACGCTCAATAACAGCGCAAAGGTTGTCTTCAATTTCTTCAATAGCAAATTCGCTATCTTGTTCTTTGCGAGCGTATTTAGCAACACGAACTTTACGCGGGTCTATGGCTTTGAAGTCGAAATCGTTAATAGCCGGATTCCAAAATGCCTTAATAACAAGCAATCGCCCGAAATAAAGATTGCGCAACGCCATGCGCATTGTTTCCTTTACGTTTAGATCAATATATTTCTTCCTAAAGAAGCTCTCTAGTTTTCGCGCAAAATCCTGTGAGGTTTCTCCATCTCTGCCGGGCAAAATATTTAATCCGGGCGGGTTAGCAATAAGCGAGTTAATGACCGCCTCCATGTTCACGAAGATTCTGTTTGCCTGTGTCTGCCATTTCCTGCGCTGATACGCTATGTTTGCAAGCCAGTCTGATTCATTCGCATAGATTGCTGTGTTCTGCTTGTATACTTTATTGATGATTTCCCAAACAGTCTCAGAAGAAGCAAACCTGTTTTCTACAAGTTTGCATTTTTGATCGTCTGTTAATTTGTTGATGTCGAGTTTCGCCATGTAAACACAAAAAAGGCAGCAAAAACTCCGAAGAGATTTTGCTGCCTTGCGTTAAGGGTGAGCTGTTTTTATTTAATTAGATGCAGTATACCACAGTTATCATAAAAAATAAACTACATGCGTGTTGTGTACAAAAAATCATTTCGACGAATTGATTTTAGTACTCCATCCTTATCAAAATCTAATGAAACTGTTGCATTCTTTTGTCCAAATACGCCGCTTTCAAGGAGCAATGTAAATTCTTTGTAATACTGTTGAAAAAGCAAGAACTTTTGTGCGTCCTCATCAGGTACAAATACGGCAACTTTAGTAATCTCATTCATTATTTTCTTTGAACATTACTGAAACGTCATAATTGTTGTCGGCATCGATCACATGCGGTAAATCTGCTTGCGTAACTTCGCCATAGAACACGCCTGATCCCTGTCCTTGCATTGCTAAATTGCTGTAAAGGTCTGCAAAAACATAATGGTCTTCACCTGTAGTTGATTCCCACACGTAGCGCTCAATTCCCTTGTTGTTCACTACTTTTGCACGTCGCAATGTCTCATAGTGTTTTATGTAAAGCTGAAACTCTTTGTCTGGCACAACTCCAATAAGGTGTTTGGCTTCAATCATGTCCGTTAAATGACGGTCAAGTATGCGGTCACGATGAGAGTAGACAATACCCTTCTTATCATTCTCTCCCCACCACACAATTGTCTGAGGGTTATTTGTATTCTCCATAAAGAACGACATCTGCATGTATGGATAGGTAGAAACATAATGCTTTGAAGCGGTATTATCAGGCATCGCGTCAATTACCCCTGCTGTTGGCTTCCAGTAAGCGAGAATGTCATCTAAATCACTCCATGCGCTGAATCTGCCTATCTTCAATATCCCCCGTTCGCTACGGATTACATAGTGCTTTATGTTTCCTACGTCTATTCCAATGAAACGATTGCCAGTTGTGTCAAGGTCTTTTGGTGTCCAGAGGTCAAGAATAGTTGTTTTGGTAACAGAAAGGTCTCCGGGGCTGTATGGTTTACCAAGTACAAAGTTATTGAAGTATGCAGGATCGCCTAAAGAATCTTCAATAATTTCTTCTGCGCTTATCCATGGACACATCAAGTGCGAAATGTGATACCCGCTTATTTTTCTACCCGGCATTTGAGCGACCCACTCTCCTTTTCTACGCACATTATCAGAAATAGGTTCTTTGCACGCTCTACAGACAAAGCATTTCTTTTCAATATCTATGCTTTCAGGCCACGAAAGGTAATGCTGATCTTTACAGTGTGGGCATATTATTTCCCACTCTTTTTGATCTGAATTTGTCCATTCAATATCAAGTTTGTCTCGCTCAACTCCGGGGTTAGAAAATGACCAACTGCCCTTATATTTACTCGCTTTTGTTCGAGATCCCATTGTCTCAATTGCATTTTGATCTGAACGGCTCTCTTCGTCATGTACTTTTAGGTCTGCAGTAGTTGAAATTGCAGCAGTCTTAGATACTGTTCCCTTAAAGAATATGAATCGATCATTAAGCTCTTTTCGTTCGATATTGTCTGACTGCATCCCGTCAAACTCATGTCTGTTGGCCTGAATGAGCTTGTTTACTTTGGATGCCACGAACTCCCGTACATCATCATCTGTTGGGAAAGTATAAATGACGTTGAAGCGCAGGTGTTTTACTGCAAACAATACCTTTACAATGAAGGTGATACTCTTCCCTACCTGAGCACACGCAGTAACCACAAGTCGTGGATTGAAGTCAGTGAGAATATCTATAAGAAAAGGTCTGTCATGAAAGTCAAAAGCCTCTCCTTTTTCATTTACAATTCCTCGTTCAGTGATCCACTGAAGAATTGAGTAGTATTGTTTTTCTTCCTTACTATTGTTTATCGCCATCTTCTCCCCACCGCTAGCAACAGACGGGGAGAAGGCAGAGTGCTAGCTCTACCGATAGATTAGAATTTTGGTAATTTTATATATATTGGGTTGGGCAATCTTCTATCTAATTTATCCAATAGTCGCCAATACCTCTCTAAGTAAATGTTATAGAAACCCTCAGGTTGACTCCTTCTATAAAACCTTTCTTCTCTAATCTTCTCCTCTTGCTTTCTCAAAGCTTCTATAATCAAGTGAAGTTCATCTGATTCAAGCTCTATAGTAGACTTTTCTACTACTTTCTTTTTTGTTACCTTTTTCTTGGGAATGGTTACTTTTTTACTCATACTTTCTTTTCATCATCTTCAACAGTAATTACTGTCTCCGCACCGATCAAACTACATGCTATTGCTGTTGCGCTTTCTAATGCTGTGCGGGTTACTTTGAACGGGTCAATAATGCCTGCGTCGAACATGTTTACTTTTTCCTTTGTTTTGAAGTTAATTCCTTCGCTGTTTGCCGTACTAACTTCAATATGAGTTTTGAACCCTAAAAATTTCTGTAATTTGGATCTTCTATCCATACCTGCATTTATTACCATTTGAAAGAATGGGGATGTGAGTGCAGTTTTAAACATCGGCTCCTGTATTTTGTAAGAGACGTCCAAGAGTGCAAGTCCACCTCCCGCTAGAATCCCCTCCTGAAGTGCCGCTTGAGTAGCATTAATTGCATTCACAAACTTGAACTTCTTTGCGTGGAATTCTGTGTCAGTATATGCACCAACTCGAATGACTCCGATACCGCCTGTTAAACACGCTAGACGTTCTTCAAGCATGAGCTTTTCATAGTCACTTGTAGTTTCTTCAATCTGGCTCTGAATGTCCTGTATGCGCGATTCTAGGGCTTCTCCTGATATTCCTCCGATGATTGTAGTATTTCCCTTCGTTACAATTACTTTCTCTGCGCGTCCACAAAGTTCTGCAGTTGCAGTATCAAGCTTCATTCCCTTTTCTTCAGAGATTACTGTTCCTCCGGTAAGTGCAGCCATGTCAAACAAGAAGTCTTTAGCCCGTGAAGCACTATATGGATTACGAACACATGCAATGTTCGCTACTTTATTTATGTGATTTTGTGCAAGAGTAGCAAGTGCAACTGAATCAATCTCATCTGCAATAAAGAGAATATCTTTGCCCGTTCCAATGGAATCAAGCAAGCTGATGATTTGCTCATTTGTCGACACTCTGCGGTCTATAAGCGCAATGTATGGCTCATTAAGCACACAGGTCTGTTCATTCGCTTGATTAATAAAGTAAGGCGAAATAAAGCCACTATCGAAGCGTGCTCCCTTTACAACTTCCTTTGAGTAGCCTAACTTTGCGCCTTTCTCTACAGTCACAACGCCATTTACGCCAATTTCTTTGATTACTTCTGCGATAAGCTTTGCCACTTCAGGATCAAGTGAAGAAATGGTTGCTATCTTTTCTATATCGTCTTCAGATACTTCGCGTTTGATTTTTGAAAGTTCTACTATAACTTCCGCTAAGCCATTCTGTAGCCTCTCTCTAACTTCACGAATCTTAGAACTGTCATTTGCAATTTCTTTAAATGCTTCGTTATTCAATGCTTGTGTAAGTACTGTAGTTGTTGCCGTTCCATCTCCCCCAAGTGTAGAAGTGCGTAAAGCACCTTTCCTAAGCATTTGTAAACCAATATTCTCATAGTGATCTTTAAACTCAAGGTTTTTAAGAATAGTAACGCCGTCATCGCATTCAATTGGATCTAAGCCCGGAAACTCTAGGAGTGCTGTCATCCCTACAGCTCCAAGCGTAGGACGAACTGCATCACAAGCTTTATCTACGCCTGCTTTTATCTTCAATCGTGCTTCGTGACCTTTAAGAATTTGTTTGTGCATATTGCGGGTTTTCTTTATTTCTTTGTTTAATAGCTTTGTTGTATTCGTTTACAATGGACTGCTCTGATGTTTCAGCGTTGAATGAGAACGAGTGAGTAGTAAGCGGGATGAAGATGTAATAGTCTCCTTCGTATTCCTTGATTCCTATTTTCAACGTAGGAGCTTTAAATGAGAATCCTTCTGGTATGCCGTCAATCTGTACAGGCTCGTATTTGTTCTTTACTTCCTCAGCTACGCTATCTTTGGTGTATTTCATAACTGAGCATAATAACTAAGTAGTTTTTTTTCTGATTCTCGATACTCTTCATCAATCACTTCTTGAGTTGCGTCATTTTTTATAACTATCGGTTGTATAGTTACTGTATCCTTCCCATCTTTAGCGGCTATGATGTAGCCCACTACAATTAAATTATCAACAGGTCTCATTGTTGTGCGGAAGATTGCATATCCTTCTTCAACTCCTTCCATAGAGTAATCTTCATACACGTCAGGTTCATTCTCACGATACATTTGAAAGAGGTCTTTAACTAAGCGACCTTTGGATTTCCAGTCTTCTCTTGTCATAAGACTGCAAGAATGTCTTCATAATTAACAACCTTCATCTTCTGTCCTTCATGTTCTACTTCGTGCGTATCAGGAGAATTCTTTGTAAAGAGAATGGTATTACCTACCTGTAACTTTCCGCTGTGCAAAATATCTGATCCAAATCCAATCTGCTCAACTTTCCCCTTGTATGTAAAACTGTCCTGCACTGCTACAGTCTGAAACTTCCCTTCTTCTTTCTCTTCTTCAATGCGTGACACAAGCACGCGGTTTCCTATTAGTTCCATGATGATTTAATGTAATGCTCGTAAAGGTAGATCCAAGCGAATAACTGAGCTGCAAACCATACTAGACTGAAGCCAAATGTGAATCGTTTGTCATACCAGTTATAAAATGAGTAATGACCCTCTCTAATAAGTCCAATCCAATTATTAATATTGCAGAGCGTAAACCAAACTGCTGTCCAAATGATAAATGTCATATTATTTGGTATATATCTTTACTGCTAATCCATTTAACTACTGATAGTTGTATTGTTGAATCGTTTTCTGATGTACGTCTTTTACACTCACATCTGTATTTCGTCCCAAACCATGTTTTTTTTATTTCGATGACAAATGCTCGTACTAATTGACCTTCTGTTACGATATCTACCCCGTCACCTACCTTTATGCTATCTAAGTTACTTCCCATAAAGCATGTTATATCCTGTCTCAAAAGGCTGTAGCAGATCATTGTGGTGATCTCGTCTGTCTGCAGCTACTTTCTTTGACTTAAACCAATAAGGGTCTCTGTTTCTGTCAGTTATGTAACGTATGCACCACTTACCGCATGTATGCTTGGTACGGTAGAACGCTACAAACTGTGAAGTATTAGACCAATCAACTTCAATTTCCTTGTGAGAAAGAGCACAGAAGTCTCTTTTGCAATCTGCACACCAGAAGTCTTTTACATCAACGTCTGCAGAATCGGCTATGAGTTCTTGTCTCTCTTCCTTAGCTTTAGCCTGCTCTCTGTAGAAGTTGCGGTCTTTAGTTCGGATTTCCTGTTTCTCTATAAGCTCCTGAATGTGATAGTGGTGTTCTATTTCAGGGCGAGGAATGTGTTCGTATTTCATATACTGCTTGTTAAATGCCAACCGGCACATCTTTTGCATGGATAGATTCTTAAATCATCTGCAACGCCATGTGTCATTAACCAATTCTTCTTTGTTTGTGCAGTCTTTTTGTCAAACACAACTTTCCCGCAAACTCCCCTTTCCTTACGATGTCCATCAACTTCAGTCTGATATTTCATAGACCAATTCCAAAGATGCCCTTTAAGCCTTCCTGCTCACGTTCAAACTCTTTATATTCCTCTTCTGTACCTACGCCAATGAACTCAGCTTTAACAGGTGGCGTGTCTTTCTCTAAAGTAATTTGTCTCTCCGTTAATCCATCACTCACTAAAGCTTCAGTAACAGTAGGTTTATACTGACTTAATTCCCATAGGTTTTTAATTCTCTTGAGCATGTGAGTTAATGAGCATTTCTTTAATTTGATCGTTCATTTCTTTTACTTTTCCTTGCACCTCTTCAGAAAAGATGAAATTGTATGTGTTTCCTGCTTGCGCCTTTGCCATTCCTTGTTCTTCTCCATATCTGCGACGCAATTTGTAGGCTTTATCTAAGGCTTTGTCTCTAGCCATGTTATCTGCTGACCAGAAGTAAACGTGGCGTGCAGTTTCTCCATGAACAATTCTCCTTACCTGACAATTAACCTCTTTCAGCATGATTATAATTTCTTCGTCAGTTAGAGTTGTTCTTTCTTTAAACTCTTCACTGTCATCGTCTTCATTCTTTTTCTTGCGTCCACCTCCCGAGAAATTAGCATCATCTTCGTCTTTTGGACCAAGTGGAAACACCATGTGGTCAATCCTTGTAGCGTTCAAAAGCTGTACATGCTTCTCTGCTAACATCTCTTCAGGAAGATATTCAGCAAGTATTTTCTGAAATCCTTCGCTTTCAATCACTCTATTAGGTTGGTTCTGCAAACCAGTACCATAGCCTACACTTTTCAATACCTCACCTGTAGAAACAGGCTTATCAGATTGAAGGTTCTCCACTATTGCTTTGGCTGCCTTCCTCTGACGTGGAGTCGGATATCTCTTTTGTTTCTTTGGTAATGTCTCCATTTTCTTCTTCTCGTTTAACTATGTGGATTGCTGAAGTAACTGTCATGTCACAATTGTGTTTTGCTAATAGTTCAGTGAGTTCTTTTTCTACAACAGCTGCTTCTTCTGGGGTTAGATTCCTGTGTTGCATTTTATATATCTAGACGGGTAAGGATTGAATGTAATTTGTTTATGGATGAGCTGTTTATGTCTATCTGTGACTCAATCCTAGAAGCAAGTTGTGTAAGTACCTTTGGGCTACCATTTTTACCTTCTTCAGGAGTTGGTTGTTCTGGCATCAGAATTGGTGATAATCTGCTTTCTAAAGCTCCAATAAGATGCTCAACTTCAGAAGCAAGGTTTAATAACCTATCCATCGAATTATCTATTTGCGAAAGAGGGCGAGCTTCTCCTTCAGTATTTCCTACGTAATAACCACCTGTAGATTTTTCTCCGATCATATAATTTTAAAGCTTAGCTAATATCTCATCAATAACTTCTGCCTCACCTACTTTTGGCTTGTATTGGGTTCGTTCGACAATCTCTTTCAGTCCCTTAGTTTCTTTAAGCTCTACTTCTTCATCAAAGAGTGTTGTCAGCTCCTTGTTTACTTTGGCGGTTACTTTTTTACTGAAATGGTAGTTACCGTCTGCGATATCGGGTTTACCGTCTTTGTCCTTATCACAGAACTCTTCATAAATTGCAGTACGCTCTTTTACAAAAGTTTCATATGCCTCTCCAAGAGGCTTCATAAAATTGTCTCTGATTCTTCCTTCTGAAAGAGTAAGTTCTCCTTCAGTACCTTTAAGTGTTAAATAAAAAATCTCTAAATGCTTCTTTGGGATCTTTAACATTGTTATGTTATTTATTGATAATCCTGATGCCTGTTGAAGTAATCGAAACTTCACTATGTGCCTCAATTAAGGTTGGAGATACTTAATATTTATATGAATTATCGTTCGTCACACATTACTTTTTGCAATAGCAATTGAGAGGAGCCGACACCAGCCACAGGCTTTTACACACTTCTGATAACAGAAAAGGCGAACCACAATTAAGTGGTTCGCCGTGTGTGCAGATATTATAGCACAATTATTCTGTTTTTTCTATGTAGCAAATTTTGGATGATCGCGTTCATCATATCCATCAGAGAAACATTTACATTCTGAACATTGCTTTGTGCCATACAGCTGACCATCGTGGTATTTTGGTTTTTCTCCGCCTGTCGCCACTTGAAACTCACTATAAAGCGCTTTGTGCCATTTATGATGATATCCATACCATCTTTTACATGGATGTTTCATATTTATTAATTATACTCTAACCCTCCTTAACCCCACAACTCCTCTTACACTTCACGCACTTGTATTCCTTCTTAATACCAAACTCGTTAAATTCAGTGTTCAAAAATTCACAGTTCTTATAGGGGCATACCCATTCAATGAATTCTGTAATGTCATGGGGTGAGAGGTATTTCATGGTTAGTTTTCGGAATTAAAATCCAAACACAGCTTCCCGTAACTCTCAGCGCATTGTCTCTCAACTCTACAACCACGATAATCCTTGTAGTCATTTACGAAAAACACAATGTCTGCGGATGCCATGATGCTCAATGACTGACCTAAGTACCAAAGCCCTGCATCATCTCCTTTGATTGCAATTTCTTTGTCAGCTCCATCAAGGATACTATCGACAAGTTCGGCCTCAGGTAATTTTGACTTGATCTTCTCAAATACGCTCTGCATCTCGACACGCACCTGATCCGTACTCTTTGATTTCATCCCCATAGATATAAATACTTTCATAATTACTTCTTACGCTTAAATATGCTTTTCACACGTTGGTAAATATCTAAAAATGACGGGGAATTTAAGTACTAACTTTTTATATACTGCTTTACGGTTGCAGAATAACTTATGGCACTTAACTCCTTCTGGGTAGCTTGTATACCCTTCTCTGTGGCCTAGCGAAGACATATTATTTCTTCTTACGCTTCTTTACTGCTTTCCTTACCCGTTTAGATGGAATTGTGACTGTAGTGGTTTTAATATTAGATGTAGTAGTATCAATAGGCCAGTTATCACCTCCTGTCCCCGCAGAACCCGGGATTGAAATAACCCCACTCCAGTTTCTGTTCTGTCGAAGCCTAGCTTTCTCAGTCACGCTCTTTTCAGGGACATATTCAAGTTTTAAATGATCGAGTATGAGGTTGAGTTTGTTGTTGAGTTTTTTTGAGTCTTCAAATATATCGGTTTTGTCGCTTTCTGTTAGCAATCTGAATCTTTTAAACAAAACAATGCTTCTTCCTGTCCAATAATCCTTACTCTCCTTTACTTTATTCCAAAACATATTATTTACTCAAGATTATTAACATCATGCTTAATTGGGCAGTAATTACAGCTACAAGTCCCCCAATACCTCCAAAATAGGCAGCCAAACCACCAGATATGCCAGCGAGTGCCAACCCTAGAATAGAAAGTGCGTTCATATTATTTACTTAAACTATTTAATAACTCCCGGCATTCCGCTACTGCCTCGCTCCGTTCTTTTGCTATTTACAAATTTTTGGTCAACGGATCTGGGCCTCCCATCTTTAAAAACCTATTCTTATAATCATCAAACATGTTGATATATTCGTCTTTAGAATATTTTTTAGTTACCTTTCTCTTTTCGTCTAACTCCTGCAAGATTGTATCTCCGTATTTACTAATAAGACCTAAAGCATATTGCGATAAATTGCCGTGTCTAAAACGATTACAAGATTGGCACTGTGAATTAACGTTTCTTTCATCGAAGTATAAGGAAAGTCCTGCTGTTCTAGGAACATAATGTCCTGCATCCATTTCTTGCCAATATCCTACATGATTACAACTAATACATTTACCCTGATCCCTCCACCGTATATACAATGAAAAAATCCTCCAAAGTCTTAATTTTAATGTGCTTTGTTTTCTTTTTTTTCGTTTAGAAGCAACATTTTTGTTGAAACATTTTAAAGTGCAATACTTTGCCACGTTCCATTTTACGGTAGATTGATATACTTCAAATTCTATACCGCAAGCTTCGCAGCACTTTTTAACCTTGTCTTTTATTATGCATTTACTTGTACACTTTTTAGAACAAAATTTTCGGGGTCGGGAAGGCAAATCCTTAAATGGATCGCCACAAACCTGGCAAAGAAAGGTTTTAGGTCCGACCTTTTCATAGTTCTGATAAGCACAGACACGAGAACAATGTTTAACAAGACTATTTGCTGGGTGGAATATATTTTTACACACAGGACATTCTTTATCCTTTAATCTCTTTAGGATTTTCTTTTTAAATCCTGAACGAGCTAATTGCTTTGTCCCTCGTTTGAGGGGTTTCCGCGTTTTTGTGTGAAAGGTTGTTGTCATTTGAAATATGAAGAACTAACATGTTTGGACTGTCCATAAAATTTCCTATCAATAACTCCTTTCTCCTCTTCTCTTAACAGTCCTAGTTTCCTAGCAACAAGTCTGTTGGCTACTCTCCTGCTGATAGGAGTCCCTAATTTCTCCATTCCTTCCATAAGTTGAAGAGCAAACTCTTTTTTCTTTTGAGCTATTTCTTTTGGTATTTTTTTAAGGTTCATATGCGCCACCTGAGAATCGAACTCAGTACCACAGAGGCATATCAAACAACTGTAGTATTCCAAAATGGGCAGATGCCCTATGTGTCTTGCGAAGACATAGGGCGAGGGGTTGCCCTGTACACACGGCTAAGTGAAGACAGGGCGGTGGGATGTCTCTTGTTACAGAGGAGGTCGATTTGTATAAGTGAGTTTTTATACTAATCGTTATGCATTATTATCTTCAAGAACATCAGACAATCCTTTCGGCTCTGATATGGCTTCTGAATAAAAAGCCAAATTTCAGTCACAATTCCGCTTACTACAGTCGTTACTTGAGCCATCAACCGTTTCCGGCGTATCACTCAAGCTGGGCTGTACAGTAGAGATTACAACTGAAATTTGAGTTTCAATTTCCAGCTCTCCTTTGGTTACATGCTGGTGGCGGGGTAGTCGGCATTGCGCGCACCGCCCTGATTGCGACCACGGAGCTTATCCCGCTTCCCGCTCTCTCAGAGATGTGGGTTCTCCCACAACACCCCCATCAACAAACAACTTCTCCAGCGTTCATGGGCTGGGATGTAGGTGGCAACGGCGGGTCACATGCAGCGCTTATGTCATCCCGTTCCAGGTTGACCATTGAAGGACCGATGACCGCCCGCATCTTGACCGCTGGGGGGCAATCTTTCGCTCTGCATATGTGTTGCGTCTTGTATCTTACTGGCAGCTAGCTCAGCACCTACTCTCAACCAACGAACTTCCATCGCGTGATGTGGGGGACGCTCAACCCTTGAGCTACACAAGAGTTCTAGAAACTTGTTGCGGCTGGACTCGAACCAGCATCCCTCCCCTTGGACGCGCTCTGGCCACTGAGCTACGCGCACCGTTTCCAGTACACGGCAGGACTCGAACCTGCGACCCCGTCCCCCACATCAAACGAAAAAAGTGGAACAGGTTTTAATGCCTGTTCCTAGTTAGGGAGGAAGTGGTGTGGAGGTTTGGCTTTGAGCCACGCCCGATTGTTGGCGACCCCCACGAATTCAGTCAAAGTCGCTCAGCTGCAAGTCCCGCAAAAAAGCCAGTGCTCGCTGATACATCGAGAGTTCTTCTCTCTGGTACAGCTCGAATTGCCCTTCCTTGTTGCAGAAATACAGCTCGGTAGTATCCTCGCAGTTCTTGTCTGACACTTCTGCGAGTCTTACGTCTGCTTCGCTTAGAGGCCACTTTTCCATTTCTCCTCTCCTTTTGGTACAGAAAAACGCCAGTTCTTACTGACGTTTCATATAGAGAACACCTGAACTAAGTCAGGTTGATGATGTTAGGACACCATTATACTAAAGATGTTGCATTTAAGCTCTGGGGATATCATTAAAGCAATTTACCTGTTTTATTTATCTTCGTGAAAGACAGCCACTATGTCATCTACAAAAGCATCTATGGATGAGGGTTCTGCTTTAGTATGTTCTGTTGTCATAGGGTTATTTTCTAAGTTTAAGGTTTGTTTGTTCGTACCAGTTTGCACGTACAAATTTATTCCATTTCTTTCTAGTATATTTATGTTGTGCTTTCACATCAGTTCTCCTTCTTAGGTTTTAGTAATGCTCTGAGGTTTTGTTCTGCTTGGTCTCGGCAATTGTTGAATCCCGCCTTTACATACATTTCTTCGTACTCATTTTTAGGAGAGTACAGAGCAGGGTACATAAAATGAAACTGCTTCGGCAACGCTTCAATACATCTCTCTATAGTGGCTGTCTCTAGGGTCGTGAGGGCTTCTTCGTGAGCTTTGTAAATACCTTTGATAACTTCGTAGGCACTTATTTCACCTCGGTTCATCGCTCCTACAAATTCAACAGTCTTTATATCAAAAGCGGTTAATTGGATGTCGCTAAAATCCTCTTCCTTTGTTATTTCTTTTGACATAGTAGTTTGTGCAGAAAATGGATAAGCTCTTCTGACTGTTGGTCGAGTGGGGTGTTGAGTTTCCATCTTGCGGTTTCTCCACTGTCGTCCAGAACAGGAAGTTTTTGATCCATGCGCATCTTGAGTTTGTAGATATTTCCAAAACAATCAGACACAACAAGAATATTTCCTATTGCTACCATCACATCCTCAAGCGTGATGCCTTCATACGCATTTACCGCGTCTTGTATGTAATATGCACACTCATCCTGCAACTGTGCAGGTGTCTTCCCTTCTTCCTTGAGGTATTGAATGTGTCCCCATCCACGTATACGGAACAGTTCACCGCCGTCAAAATCTTCTACAACATCTGCAATCATTTCCATCTCTGGACCCCAGAAATAGCTTATACCGTCATATTTCATCGGTAATGGTAGGTATCGAGGCGCTTGCCGTTTGGCACACTCAGGAACTGCTTTGATGATCTCCTGTTTTACTTCTTGTAGTTTGTTCATGGTTGCTTTCTTTTGTTTCTTAATGGTTTAGTAAGTGCTTTTTCTATAGACCAACCGTACGTATCTAGCCTCTGACGTATTACTCCACGCTTAAATCCTAGTTCCTTTTCCCACTCAGCCATTGCCTGTTTCTTACCTTCATACTCTATAATCCGATTTGAGCCTTTATTCAGTTGCTGTTGTTGAATAGTTACCCATCTACAGTTTTCTTTAGAATAGTTTTTGGTACTATCCTTGCGATCTATAGTCAAATTGTCAGCATAACCCTCAGCCATGTCTTGCCAAAACAAGCTGAAATCATTCCAACGTGGGTCGTATGAAATTCCTTTACCTCCGTAATGCTTATAGTTAATAGTTGTCTTTCTGTTACACCTTGCTTTCATAGCAAGCCAAATACCGTATGGTCGAGTTCCTTTCATTCCATGTCTGTAGTTTGAATTTTGGAGTATGATTGTTTTTGCATATTCCTTGCGTTCTTGCTCTCCAGCTCCATCAAGATGATGCCAACACCAACGTCTTGGTATCTTTTTACCGCGGACAGTATTCAGTGGTGTTTCATTCTTGCACCCCGGAAATGCACAAATTCTTGTCATATACCCATTATATCGTTGAAAGAGCGAAAATCTGCTTCTGTGGCGGGCTGTCCTTTGGTGAGGTTAAATGAAACAGACAACCCTCTGTCGGTATCCAATCGCATTGTTTTGCTCCGACTGCTGACTGAGATGCACTTGGAGTAATATGTGTTCGTTGGTAACACCCTCAACCAATGCTGTAGCTGTATGGGGTGGCCGATGATTTTAATACGAGTTTCTTCAACATCACCCTCGTTATCAATATAGACCCCATCTTTAAAGTCGGACTGCATGAGGCGGTCATAGTCAGTTAGCTCAAAAGCTTTGGAAAGGATGCGGTCTTCAAAATAGACACCTGTATGTTTACCCTCCATTTCGCCCCATTCCTCACTTCCTCCCTCGTTGTGATGCATGTCTCTGTAGGACATGAGAACAACGCAACCGTCGCTCAACTCCATAAGCTCTGGTAGCTTCTCTCTCACGTATGCTTCTGCTTTTTGTTGTTCTGTCATATTAATGATTTTTCTTATACTGCCTCACCTGTGCCGCTTTCCTCTGCTTCTTCCTGCAGTTAAAGCATGTGGCTTCCCTTCCGTTTAATTGCCTTTCTACGAGCTCAGGGCAATGCTTGCATTTCACCATCACAGTGTTCATGTTATTCACGCACCCATAAATGCAAACCAATAAGTATAAAAGCTCCAATTAATGCTGAATAAAGAGATCCTAAATGCAGAATTGTTTCTCCCGAAATAATGACGAAAATAAGACCTCCGACAAAAGCTCCTATAATTCCAAAAACTATATTCAAGAAAATTTCATGAGCCATTATTCCTTTTTTGCTCCTTGAAAGCATTAAAGACGTGAAATAACCTGTGCTTGCTCCTATAATCATCCAAAATAAGATTGTCATATTGATTTAATTAATTCTTCTTGTTTCTTTTCTACTAAACCTGTGTTATCGCAAGCCCAGCAATCTCTATCCTGACCACATTCACAGCATTCTTTTCCTCCCCATCCATCACATTCAGGACATTCTTCTTTTCCGTCCATTTGTTCATTTAGTGCATTTATCTTGTGTTGTATTTTCCCTATCTCAGGATTTGTAAAGGCTGTACTCGGAATATAAACCTTGAGAAATTCTTTATTCAGCTCATTTATTTGGTCTCTAAATTTACCCATGATTAATTGATTAATTCTTCTAGCCAACGCGGGAGAGATAATGTGTCTAACATCATCGAAATTTAAAGAACGTTCTCTCCCCTGAGTTGGCCTGAAGTGGTTATTAATAAGCTGTTTTTAAATACTCTCTGTACATTCGTCCCTGATTGATCGTTTCGTTAATAATATGGTCGTATTTATGCTTTCTATTCTTCTTTTCTCTCATCTCTCTCATTGTTTTTGCTGTTTCAACAACTAGTGGCGAAACATCGGATACGTCATTAAAGATTCCTGACATGCTGACTTCCTCTGCTTCACCTCGAGCAACCATTTCTGCATGTCTTTTGCACTGGAACAAAATTGTTGTGTGATCTACGCTGTACTTTTTCCCCAATTTTCCTGAAGACCAACCGAGAGCGCGTAGCTGTAACATTTCTTTTAAGGTTTCAGGAGTGAACTTATTGCTAACGTTTTTTATTCTTCTTCGGGTTGTTGTCTTGGATAGGCTCATATTGTTGGCTCTTTAAAATCTTTTGGATCTGGGTAATGTATGTTGTGTGCCATGTCTAGGGCTTTAATTCTTCTGTTTTGCTTTTCTGGGTCGAATTGCCAGTCTGCTGATACTCCAAATTGAGTTGAGGTGAACATGTTTATTGCGTCGTAGACTTGCGATACTTGGTCTTTCTTTACA
>Ga0196964_10000233_pt1 | contig 41349 bp, 46 predicted proteins | sample S1_10metaG_FD_148615 | JGI IMG/M metagenome (GOLD analysis project Ga0196964, IMG submission 148615) | Soil microbial communities from Anza Borrego desert, Southern California, United States - S1_10 | ecosystem: Environmental > Terrestrial > Soil > Desert | place: USA: California | collected...
AGGGCGATCTTCTCTTCGGTGACCTCGCGGACCAGCTCGGCCGACATGCCGACCTTCAGCTCGTCCAGCACGTAGCCCTGGGGGGGAGAATCCGTCATGGGGCGAGCTTACCAGACGAGGTCCTTCAACGCCCACCGCGCGTGGACGCTGGCGCTCTTGAGCATTGCGCCCACGCGTTCGGGGTCGAGCCGGCCCTGGTCGTCGGAGGCCTCGGCGCCGTGGATGCCGCCGGTGACGAACAGCACGTCCAGCCCCTGGATCACCGCGCCCAGCACGTCGGTGGGGATGCCGTCGCCGACCGCGAGCACGCGCGAGGTGTCCAGCGGCCGGCCCAGCAGGGCGGACGCTCCGGACAGCGCGCTCTGATAGATCGGGGCGTAGGGCTTGCCGGCCATCACCGCCTTGCCGCCCATCTCCATGTAGAGATCGGCCAGGGCGCCGCCGCAGTAGATCAGCTTGTCGCCGCGCTGGACCACGCGGTCGGGGTTGGCGCAGACCATCTCCAGCCCGCGTTCGACGCAGATCTGGAAACGCTCGCGGAAGTCCTCGGGAGTCTCGCGCTCGTCGTCGAACGGGCCGGTGCAGGAGACGAAGGCGGCCTCTTCCGGGGTCTCGGCGAAGGTGACGCCGGTGCCCTCGTAAAGCGGCGCGTCGCGGGCGGGGCCGACGGCCCAGGCGGGGCCGGGCGCGCGGGCGGCGAGCTCGGTGCGGGTGACGTCGCCGGAGGTGACGAACCCCGACCAGGCCTCGTCCGGCACGCCGAGCGCGCGCAGCTGCGGGATCACGTCGCGCGAGGGGCGGGGGGCGTTGGAAATCAGCACCACCGGCCCGCCGCGTTCGCGGAAGCGGATCAGCGCCTCGCAGGCCTCAGGGAAGCGCTCGCGCCCGTTGTGGATGACTCCCCAGACGTCGCAGAGCAGCACGTCGTAGCGGTCGGCGATCTCGGAAAGGCCGGAGATGACGGCGGTGTCGGTCATGGCCGGGGGCTAGCCTGTCGCTTCGGGTCCCGCAAGCTCGGAACTCCTCCCCCGTAGCGCAGCGTACGGGGGAGGGGGACCGCGAAGCGGTGGAGGGGGCGTGCCGGTGCACGACGTCAGGGTTCTTCTTCCTGCGCCTTGCACGCCCGCCCCGCTCCGATTGCCCGGTCGCAGGCGGGCGGGTACAGACCGGGCATGGACGGAAACATGACGACGGGAACCGCCGCCCTGGCGCGCGAGGCGCTGGCTCGGCTGGGCGTTCAGGCTTCGGCGTACGCGGGCGGGGATCTGCCCGTGCGCTCGCCGGTGGACGGGACCTCGCTGGGGGCGGTGCGAAGCCATACGCCCGAAGAGGTCGCCGCCGTCGTCGGCCGGGCGGCGGAGGCGTTCGACGCCTGGCGCGCGGTTCCGGCGCCGCGCCGGGGCGAGCTGGTGCGCCTGTTCGGCGAGGAACTGCGCGCGGCCAAGGACGACCTGGGCCTGCTGGTCAGCCTGGAGTCCGGCAAGATCCGCAGCGAGGGCCTGGGCGAGGTCCAGGAGATGATCGACGTCTGCGACTTCGCCGTCGGCCTGTCGCGCCAGCTGTACGGCCTGACCCTGCCGTCCGAACGACCCGGCCACCACATGCTGGAGCGCTGGCAGCCGCTGGGCGTGGTCGGCGTGATCTCCGCCTTCAACTTCCCGGTGGCCGTCTGGGCCTGGAACGCGGCGCTGGCGCTCGTGTGCGGCGACACGGTTGTCTGGAAACCGTCGGAGAAGACCCCGCTGACGGCCCTGGCGACGCAAGCCGTGTTCGAACGCGCGGTCGCCCGCTTCGGCGACGCGCCGGCTGATCTCAGCCAGGTGGTGATCGGCGCGCAGCCCGTCGGCGAGGCGCTGGTAGACGACCCGCGCGTGCCGCTGGTGTCGGCCACCGGCTCCACCCGCATGGGCCGCGCGGTGGCGCCGCGGGTGGCGGCGCGGTTCGGCCGCTGCCTGCTGGAGCTCGGCGGCAACAACGCGATGATCGTCACGCCCTCCGCTGATCTAGACATGGCGGTCAGGGCGATCGCCTTCTCCGCGGTCGGCACGGCGGGCCAGCGCTGCACCTCGCTGCGTCGCCTGCTGGTTCACGAGTCGATCGCGGACGGACTGGTCGAGCGGCTGGCGCGCGCCTACGACTCGCTGAAGATCGGCAGCCCGCTGGAGGCCGACACCCTGGTCGGACCGCTGATCGACGAGAACGCCGCCGACCAGTTCGAGGCCGCGATCGCGCGGGCGAAGACCGAGGGCGGCGAGGTCGTCTGCGGCGGCGAGCGCCTGGCGGGACGGGGCGGGGCCTACGTCACGCCGGCTGTCGTCCGCATGCCCGCCCAGTCCGAGGTGGTGCGCCACGAGACCTTCGCGCCGATCCTCTACGTCCTGACCTGGCGCGACCTCGACGAGGCGATCGCTCTGCAGAACGGCGTGCCCCAGGGGTTGTCCTCCTGCATCTTCACCGACAGCGTGCGCGAGGCGGAGCGCTTCTTGTCGGCCACGGGCAGCGACTGCGGCATCGCCAACGTCAACATCGGTCCCTCGGGCGCCGAGATCGGCGGCGCCTTCGGGGGCGAGAAGGAGACCGGCGGCGGCCGCGAGAGCGGCTCCGACGCCTGGAAGACCTACATGCGCCGCCAGACCCAGACGGTGAACTGGTCCCGCGACCTGCCCCTGGCGCAAGGCGTGAAGTTCGAGGTGGGCTGACGTCCCTCTCCTGGACGGCCGCTCAAGCCTTCCGGAACGGGAGCGTCAACAGACGGTCCAGGCGGCGTTCGGCGGGCGCGCGGAATTCGTCGAGGCCGATGCGCATGGCTTGGTGCCCCTCCGCCGGCTGCGCGCAATAGGTGCGGAACAGCCGGTCCCAGCCGCTGAGCAGGGTTCCGAAATTGCTGTCGGTCTCGGGACGGATCGTCGAGTGATGCACCCGGTGCATGTCCGGAGTGACGAGCACCAGGCGCAGAGTCCGCTCGAACCCGGGCGGCAGGCGCAGGTCGGCGTGGACGAACATGGCCGCCGCGTTCAGCAGGATCTCGAACGCCAGCACCGCCGCCGCCGGGGCGCCCAGCGCGAGGACGACCGCAGTTTTCCACAGCAGCGACAGGGCGATCTCCAGCGGGTGGAAGCGCAGGCCGGTGGTCAGGTCGAAGGCGGTGTCGGCGTGATGCACGCGGTGCAGGCGCCACAGCCAGCCGACCCGGTGGGTGATCAGATGCTGGGTCCAGACGGCCAGGTCCAGCAGCGCGAGGGTCGCGACAAAGGCGATCCAGCCCGGAACGGGCGCCAGGTTGAACAGGCCCCAGCCGCGCTCCTCCGCCGACAGGGCCGCGGCGACCCCGGCGGCGGGCGCGAGCAGCCGCAGCAGCAGGGCCGAGACGACCACCAGCCCGAGGGCGCCGGGCCAGCGCCGCCGCCGCTCGGGCGAGCCGCGGCGTGGCCACGCGGCCTCCGCCGCCGCCAGTAAGGCGAAGACGCCGAAGAAAGCCGCGGAGCGGAGCAGGAGGTCGTCGGGCACGCGCCGTTACAGCACGAACTCGGCCGTCGCGGGAGCGGCGGTCACCGCTCCGCCAGCGTCGGCGCTCCCTTCGCCTTCCTCACCAGCTCGACGAACTCCGCCTTCAGGCCGAACGTGTCGCCGGCGCGGGCGCCTTCGGCCAGGCGCTCGATCTCGTCCCAGCCGACGCGCTCGTCCATCCACGGGTCGCCGCGCAGCTTCTGGCCGTAGGAGGCCACCGCCAGGGCCCAGCGGGTCTGCACCGGGGCGCGGTCCAGGTCGGCCCAGCCGTCGGCGTCGGTGATCGGCCGCTCGATCACGCGCGAGTCCTGTCCGCCCGGCGCCTTCCAGCGCACCTTCAGGTTGGCCAGCTCCATCCCCGGTCCGGTCGGCCGCCGCTCGTCCTGGTAGCGCAGCGGATCGACCGAGCCGCGCGCGCCCACCGGCGTGATCTCGTAGACGGCGGTGACCGAGGCGCCGGAGCCCACCTCGCCCGCGTCCACCCGGTCGTTGTTGAAGTCCTCGCGGTTCAGCAGCCGGGTCTCGTAGCCGACCAGCCGCCATTCCGAGACCCGCGCCGGGTTGAACTCGACCTGGATCTTCACGTCGTCGGCGATCGGGAACAGCGAACCGGAGAAGTCGTCGCGGAACACCTTGCGGCCTTCCTGCAGCGTGTCGACGTAGGCCGCCGTGCCGTTGCCGGCCTGGGCCAGGGTCTGCATCAGGGCGTCCTGATAGTTGCCGCGCCCGAAGCCGTAGACCGACAGGTAGACGCCGGTCTTGCGCTTCTCGGCGACGAAGTCCTCGAGCTTCTCGGGGTCGCTGATCCCCACGTTGAAATCGCCGTCGGTCAGCAGCACCACCCGGTTGACCGCGTCCTTGCGGAAGCGCGCCTCGGCCTCCTTGTAGGCCAGCGCCAGCCCCTGGCCGCCGGCGGTCGAGCCGCCCGCCTCCAGCGCCTGCAGGGCGCAGCGCATCTTCAGCTTCTGCTTGCCGGACGTGGCCGGCAGCACCGTGCCCGCGGCGCCGGCGTACACCACCATCGACACGTGGTCCTGCGGCCGCAGCTCGTCGACCAGCACGTTCAGCGCCTTCTTAGCCAGCGGCAGCCGGTCCTCAGGCCCCATCGAGCCCGACACGTCGATCAGGAACACCAGGTTCAGCGGCGGCCGTTCGGCCTCGGGCACGTCGTAGCCCTGCAGCCCGATGTGGACGATCTCCTTGTCCTTCGCCCAGGGCGACGGCGCCACCGCCACGAACGGCCGGAACGGCTCGCCCCTGGAGTCGGGCGCCGGGTAGGCGTAGTCGAAATAGTTGACCAGCTCCTCCACCCGCACCGCGTCCCGCGGCGGCTTGGAACCCTCGTTCAGGAAGCGACGGACGTTGGAATAGGCGGCGGTGTCCACGTCGATGGAGAAGGTGGACACCGGCTGCTCGGCGACCCGCTTGACGGGGTTGGGCGTGGCGTCGGGATAGCGCTCGGTTTCGATCGTGCCGGCCGGCGGGCCGCCCTGGATGGTGGCGGCCGCACCGCTGGTGATGCGCGAGCCGGTGACCACGACCGGCTGAGACGCACTTTCGTAGGCGACCGTCGGGGGCGGCGGCGGCGGCGGAGGAGGAGGAGGAGGAGGAGGAGGAGGCGAGGGCGGCGGGGGCGGTCCCGTCATCGCTTGCGGCAGAAGCCGGCCGAGGCCGCCCCGACGGCGGCCGTCGTCCTGGGATGCGCGGGCGAGGTCGAACCCGACGTCCCGGCAGGCCCCTACGGTCGGCTCGCCGTCTCCGGGGGCGTAGCGCGGCGGCGCGGCCGTGACGGGAGCGGCCAGGCTGGCGGTCAGGGTCAAAGTCGCGCTCGCGCGCAGCAGGCGGGAACGGATCATCGCGGTCCTCCTCCAGGCGGCCACACCGCCGGAAGCAAGTGAGCCGCCCGCCGTCGGGCGGAACAATGGCGGAGCTCCGGCGAAGAAGCGGCGCCCTCGCACCTCCGGGATCGTCCGCGCTTGCGGCCGGCCGGGGCGCGCCGTAAGCGACCGCCGATGAGCGCCCAGCCCGCCCCATACGCCGTCGTCGACGAGGAGACCCTGATCGAGTTGGTCGGGCGGTTCTACGCCAAGGTCCGGCGCGACCCGCAGCTGGGGCCGGTGTTCGAGGCGGCGATCGACGACTGGGATCGGCACCTGTGGCTGCTGGTGGATTTCTGGTCGTCGGTGATGCTGACCAGCGGGCGCTATCACGGGCGGCCGGTGCCCGCGCACATGAAGCTGCCGATCGAGCCTGCGATGTTCGACCGCTGGCTGGCGCTGTGGACCGAGACCACCGGCGAGCTGTTCGTCCCGGAGATCGCCGAACGCTTCCAGCACAAGGCCCGCAACATCGCCCGCTCGCTCAGCTTGGCCATGTTCTTCCGGCCTGAGAACCCGGGCGCGCCGCTGCCGGCGTGAAGGCGCCGCGCTCTGTCGCGGGGCGCGCGAGCGCGGGAGGGGCTATGGGGCTCGCGAGTGCTGGGGAGCGTTCGTCATGGATCTGAGCGACACGGAGCGGAAGTACCTGCGCCTGCTGGCCCGCCAGCCGGGGTTCCCGGTGGACGGCCGCGTGGCGCGGGTGCTGGAGCGGCGCGGCCTGGCCGAGCGCACCCTGTGGGGACCGCTGATCGTCAGCGAAGCGGGCCGCCAGGCGCTGGGCGGCGGCGAAGCGGCCTGATCGGGCCTCGCCTAAACCCGCCCGCTCCCATACATCGGCGGCGATGACCCTGGACCGCCGCTTCTCCGTAGCCCCCATGATGGACTGGACCGATCGCCGGTGCCGGGCGTTCCATCGCGCGCTGACGAAGCGGACGCTGCTCTACACCGAGATGGTGACCACCGGCGCGGTGCTGCACGGCGACCGGGAGAAGCTGCTGGGGTTCGACGCGGTCGAGCATCCGGTGGCGCTGCAGCTCGGCGGCTCCGACCCGGCCGACCTCGCCGCCAGCGCTAAGATCGCCGAGGATTTCGGCTACGACGAGGTCAATCTGAACGTGGGCTGCCCGTCTGACCGGGTGCAGTCGGGCCGCTTCGGCGCCTGCCTGATGCGCGAGCCCCGGCTGGTGGCCGAGTGCGTGGCGGCCATGCGCGCTGCCGTGCGAATCCCGGTGACGGTGAAGTGCCGCATCGGGGTTGACGACCAGGAGCCGGAACAGAGCCTGTTCGAACTGGTGGACCTCTGCGCCGAGGCGGGCGTCGAGGTGTTCGTGGTCCACGCCCGCAAAGCCTGGCTGAAGGGTCTCAGCCCCAAGGAGAACCGCGACGTGCCGCCGCTGGACTATCCGCTGGTCTACCGGCTGAAGCGCGAACGCCCGGAGCTGACGGTGGTCATCAACGGCGGCGTCGGCTCGCTGGACGAGGCGGAGGCGCATCTGGCGCACGTCGACGGGGTGATGCTGGGCCGCGCCGCCTATCACGAGCCGGCGATCCTGGGGCAGGCGGACCGGCGCATGTTCGGCGGGGCGGGCGAGGACGTCGATCCGTTCGCGGCCATCGAGGCGTACCGGCCCTACATGGCCGCCAGGCTGGCGCAGGGCGTCGCCCTTCCGGCCATGACCCGGCACATGCTGGGCCTGATGCACGGCCGCCCGGGCGCGCGGGCGTGGCGGCGGATCCTGACCGTGGAGTCGATCCGGCCCGGCGCGGGGCTGGAGGTGCTGGACCGGGCGACCGAGGCGGTGCGCGAAGCCGCCGAGCGGCGCGAGCAGGCGGCGTGAGCGCGACAGGCCCCCTTCCCCCTCGATGGGGGAAGGGTCGGGGATGGAGGTGCGCGCGCGACGGAGAAGGGGAGGCGCATGAGGCGGTCCCGCCTCCCGTGCGGAACCCTCGACCGCCGGCGGGCCTCACCCTTCACCCCGCCCTCCTCCCATCGAGGGAGGAGGGAGAATGACGTCCTCTTCGCTCGAAATACTCCTGCTCATTCCCGCCTTGATCGCCGCCGGCGCGTTCGCCGGGCTGATCGCGGGGCTGTTCGGGGTGGGCGGCGGGACGGTGATCGTGCCGGCGCTGTTCTACGCCTTCGCGGTGCTGGGGCTGGGCGGGGAGAGCAACCTGCACGTCGCGGTCGGCTCGTCGCTGGCGGTGATAATCGCCACCTCGTTCCGCTCCCTGGCCGCACACCGGGCGCACGGGGCGGTGGACGAGGCGGTGCTGAAGACCTGGAGCCCGTGGGTGGCGCTGGGCGGCGGGCTCGGCGCGGCGCTGGCGGGGGTGTCTTCGCAGGAGGCGCTGACCGTCGTCTACGCGATGGCGGTGACCCTGGTCGCGGCGCAGCTGGGCCTCGCCAAGGAGAGCTGGACGCTGCGCCCCGACCTGCCCGGCGGCTGGGGGCGGCGCGGGCTCGGGACCTTCATCGGCCTGCTGTCGGCGATGATGGGGGTGGGCGGCGGGGCGATGGGGTCGATGCTGATGACGCTCTGCGGCCGGCGGATCCACCAGGCGGTGGCGACCGCGTCGGGCTTCGGCCTGGCGATCGGCATTCCGGCGACGCTTGGCTTCGTGGCGTTCGGCTGGGACGCGCCGGGCCGGCCGCCGCTGTCGCTGGGCTATGTGAACCTGCCGGCGGTCTTGGTGATGGGCCTGCTGACCGGGGCGGTCGCGCCGTACGGGGCGAAGCTGGCGCACCGGCTGGACCGGCGGATGCTGCGCCGCGCGTTCGCAGTGTTCCTGGTCCTGACTGCGATCTCGATCGCGGCGAAGACGCTCTAGCGCCTGAAGCGCGGCTTTATCCGAAAACCGGGCTCCACTTTTCGGAGCCGCGCCCTAGGGCCGCAGGATCAGGCTGTCGCGCGTCGCCTCGAACCGGGACAGGCGGCCGAGATAGCTCATGCCCAGCAGCGAGGTCTCCAGGCCCTCTTCCATCACCAAGGCCTGCACCTTCTCGACCTTGGCGCCGGCGACGGAGACGTAGTCGAGCTCGACCAGGGCGGCCTTGGTCTTGCCCGCGGCGGTGGAGACCGGATGGCGGAAGTCCATATCCGACGCCCTCAGCCCCAGGCGCAGGGCGTCCTCGGCGGTCAGGGCCACGGTGGTGGCGCCGGTGTCGACCAGGAACCGCACCCGCCGCCCGTTGACCTTCGCCTCGGCCCAGAAGTGGCCGTCGGCGCCCTTGCTGACGGCCGTGGCGGAGTCGGTCGCCACCGCGACCCGGGTCGCGGGGCCCGCCTCGGCCGCGTCCGCCCGCCGGTCCAGGGCGATGATCGACTGGGCGGCGACCAGGGCCGAGACCACGGCGGCGGCCAGGATGGCGGCGGGCTTGAGCATGGACGCTCCGACTGACGCGAGGCCGGTTCTGGCGCTCAGGCGTCACCATGCCCGAGACCCGTTGGCGCCCGGTGTAGAGACAGGGTTCACGAGCGGTGAACGCGTTCAGGCGATCCCGAGCTTGGCGGGGTCGATCCGGTCGCGGCGCGCAGGCAGTTCGGCCATGACCTCGGCCCGCCGCTCGGGCGCCAAGGCGGCCCAGCCGGCGATCTCCTGCAGCGTGCGGAAACAGCCCAGGCACAGCCCGCTCTCGCCGTCCACGACGCAGACCTTGACGCACGGGGTGGCGATCGGGGCGGGCGGAACGTCCATGAGGTCGTGTAGGCGTTCGCCAGGTTCGTTACAAGGTTGCAATCTGATTACATCCAAGTAATCATGTTAAATCGGAGTAATTAGTCCTACCTGTACACAGTTTAATTTGAGATCGGCCCGATCGTCCTGCATCTTCACATCACCGCACAGGACAACACGAAAACGAACGGAGCCCCTCAGATGCGTCTCGTCACCTTCTTCACCGTCACCCTCGCCGCCGTCCCCGCCGTCGCCTTCGCCGTGGCGGTAGCCACTTCGGCGCAAGCCCAGACCTTCTCCCAGCCCGCTCAGGCCGCCGCCGCGGCCGTCTGCGCCGCCCCGGCCGACGCCGGGACCTGCTGACGGGCGGCGGGGAGGGCTCGCGCCCGAACCCTGCCGGCCGATCGTTCTCGTTTTTCCTGGGCGATCCTCTCACTTCTTCCATCGCCAGAAACTTGAGCCCCGGCTTCGGCCGGGGCTTTTTTTGCTCCGCTTTCGCGCGACCGAAGGCGCAGCTTCGCGCTGCATCGCCGGGCGCACGCAAAAATCCGCTCCTTCGGCGACGCCGCCGGCTCTTCCGCCAAGATGCAACCCCTCGACTTTCCACGTTAATCGGCACGGGAGACGGGCCGGATTCAAAAATGTTTTAGTCAGGACCCGGATTAGTTCTTGCGCATTATGACAAACGTGCGACACTCAAGCTCGACGCGCTGACGACTGGGAGGGTGAGAGTCCCTGGGAGCCGCGACGCGTCTCTGAAAGCCACGCACAAAAAGGCATTGGAGACGCTTCCATGAACGACAAAGAAAAGAACCTGCAGCACGCGATGATGTCCTTCGCCCTGATGGGCGGGATGCTGATCAGTCCGCGCCACAAGCCGCACCGCACCGAGAGCCGGCCGCAGGACTTCGTTCCCACCCCGCGCAAGCCGCGCTGACCCTTTCCCGCTTTCTTGCGGACGCGAGCCCCGGCCTCTAGTCAGGCCGGGGCTTTCGCATGTCAGGGGCGGGGATGATCGAGTTTGAAAAGCGCGGCTCGGTCGCGATCCTGACGCTGAACCGGCCGGAGAAGCTCAATGCCCTGCCCGAGCCCGGCGACGGCGAGGCGTTCGCCGCCGTGTGCGAGGCGATCAACGCCGACCGCGAGATCCGCTGCGCGGTGATGACCGGCGCGGGGCGCGCCTTCTCGGCCGGCGGCGACGTCAAGGCCATGCAGGCCAAGACCGACCTGTTCGAGGGCGGCGGGATCGCCATCCGCGAGCGCTATCGCCGCGTGGTCCACCGGATCGTCAAGGCGTTGTACGGCCTAGAGGTCCCGCTGATCGCGGCGGTGAACGGGCCGGCGGTCGGCCTGGGCTGCGACATCGCCGGTCTGGCCGACGTGCGGATCGCCTCCGGCGAGGCCTGGTTCGGCGTGCCGTTCCTGAAGCTCGGCATCGTGCCGGGCGACGGCGGGGCCTGGCTGCTGCCCCGGCTGGTGGGCTACGCCCGGGCGGCGGAGCTGCTGTTCACCGGCGACCTGATCGACGCGGAGACGGCGCTGGCCTGGGGCCTGGTCAACCGGGTCGTGCCGCACGAGCGGGTGATGGAGGAGGCCTTGGCCTTGGCCGACAAGATCGCCGCCCAGCCGCCGCACGCGCTGCGCCTGACCAAGGCGCTGCTGCGCCAGGGCCGGGAGAGCTCCTACGAGGCGCTGCTGGAGACCACAGCCGCCGTCCAGGCGCTGGCTCACCTCACCGCCGACCACCTGGAAGGCGTGAGCGCCCACCTGGAGAAGCGGGCGCCGGCGTTCCGGGGCGAGTAGCCCCTCAGCCGGCCAGCAGCGCCAGGATTTTCTGCGACTGCTCCAGCCCCGCCTGCGGCGCGACCTCGCCTGAGCGGTCGCCGATCTTCTCCCAGGCGTCGCGCACCATCTCGGGCGTGGCGCCGGTCCCAAGGTTGACGCCCGTGGTCTCCACCAGCCGGGTCAGGGCGAACACGCCGGCGCCGGCCGACAGGATCACGCCGGTCGGCGCCTCTTCCGAGGCCAGGTACAGCACGCCCGGCATCACCTCGGCCGGGCCGAACTTGCCAAGGATCTCCGGGGGGAAGATGTCCTCGGTCATGCGCGTGGCGGCGACCGGGGCGATGGCGTTGACCCGCACGTCGTTCTTCTGTCCTTCCAGCTTGAGCGTCTGCATGAAGCCGACCAGGCCCATCTTGGCGGCGCCGTAGTTGGACTGGCCGAAGTTGCCGTACAGGCCCGACGACGAGGTGGTGACGACGATGCGGCCGTAGTTCTGGGCGCGCATGATCTCCCACACCGCCTTGGCGCAGATTGCCGTGCCGGTCAGGTGCACGTCCAGCACGAAGCGGAAGTCGTCGATCTCCATCTTGGCGAAGCTCTTGTCGCGCAGCACGCCTGCGTTGGCGATCAGCACGTCGACGCGGCCCCACTTCGCCATAGCCTGGGCGACCATGTCGGCCACCCCGGCCGGATCTGTCACCGAGGTCCCGTGGGCGATCGCCTCGCCGCCGAAGGCCGCGATCTCGTCCGCCACGGCCTGCGCCCCCTCGCTGGAGCCGCCGACCCCGTCGCGCGCGCCGCCGAAATCGTTGACCACCACCCTGGCCCCGCGCCGCGCCAGTTCCAGCGCGTACTCGCGCCCCAGCCCCCGCGCGGCTCCGGTGACGATCGCGACGCGTCCGTCGAAGCGGATGTCGGCCATGGCAGTCGGTCTCCTCGTATCGATCCCGCGCGCTTAGCAGCACGAGCGAGGAGCAAGGTCAAACCGTCGAGCCTGTCAGCGCTGCAGCAGGTCCAGCAAGGAGACGTTGCGCAGCTGCGCCAGCACCTGGGCGGAGGCCTGAACGGCGGTCTGGGCCTGCTGCAGGCGGCTCAGCGCCTCGGCCAAGTCGACGTTGGTGCGCTCGCCGATCAGGCCTTCCAGGGCGTCGGCCTGGGCCTTCTGGGACTCCAGGTGAGTGTCGACCCGGTTCTGCAGCGAGCCGTTGCGCGCGGCCTGTTCGACCAGGCCGGCGTGGGCGGCGTCGAAGGCCTTGACCGCACCCTCCAGGAAGGTGCGCTGGGCCTCGGTCAGCTGGCCGGTGAACGGCCCCGAGGCGCCCTCGTGGAAGGCCTGCACCGAGCGAAACGCGGTGGTCAGGTCGCGGCCGAGCGCGTCGGCCAGGAAGCCGGTCTGGATGGTGGTGGAGTCGTCCAGCCGCGAGGCGGTCTTCAGCTCGTCGTTGACGAACAGGTCCTCGATCGAGGCGGCGGCGGTCAGGTCGGCGAGGGTGTCGGCGACCAGCGGCCGGGTCTCCACCTGGGCGCCGCCGAACAGGAAACGGCCGTGGTGCTTGGCGTTCAGCCCGTCCTGCGCCTCCTGAAACCGGCTTTGCAGGTCCAGCATCAACCCGTCCACCCGGCCCGTCGCCAGCGCCTCGGCGATGGCCTGGCGGGCCCCGGCGGCGGCGTCGGCGGTGCGGTTCAGCGCCAGGTCCTGGCTGGTCAGGCGCGAGGCGACCGACTCCCCGACCTCGACGTACCCGTTCACCCTGGACTGCATTGCGCGAAAGGCGGTCAGGGTCTCCGACCCGCGCCCGAAGCCCTTCAGGTCAGTGGCGACCTTCTGGTCGGTGACCTGCTTCTGGGCGTCGAGCTGGCGCTTCTGGGCGCTCATCAGGTCGAGGAGGGCGGAGTTCCAGCTTTCGGAAGTGGAGATGCGGGTCATCAGACGATCCCCAGGAGCACGTCGTAGAGGTCCTTGGCCGCCTGGATCAGGCGGGCCGAGGCGTTGAAGGCCTGCTGGTAGGTGGTGAGCTTCACCAGCTCCTCGTCCAGGTTCACCCCCTCGAACGAGGCCCGGCGGGAGGCCGCCTCGCGCGACAGGGTCTCGGCCGCTTCCTTGCGGTCCAGCGCCATGGCCGCGCGCCCGCCGATGTCGCCGGCCAGGTCGGAGACGTAGCGCGACAGGGTCATGCTCGCCGAACCCGAGCCGCCGGCCGCCTCGAAGGCCACCGCCCGGTCGCCCGCGTCGGCCAAGGCCAACGCCCCGCGTCCGTCGCCGGACGCCAGCGCGGACGCGCCGGGCGCCGCCGACAGGTTGAGCTTGGCGAGCGCCAGCCGGGTGGGCGTGGTCTTCAGATCGGTCCGGAGCGAGAATCCGTCGGCGCGGCTGGAGCGCACGCCTGAGCCGATGCCGAACAGCTCGCTGATCGAGGGCCCGCCGACGCCGCGGCTGGTGGAGTCCGAGGCGACCGACAGGGTGGCGGGCGGGGTGGTGGAGGGGGTGAAGCTCATCCGCCCCTGGGCGTCGAGCGCGAAGCTTCCGTAGCGCCCGACGCCGGTGGCCACCGAGTTCAGGGCGCTCAGCAGGTCGGCCATGGTCCCGCCCGCGGGCACGGTCACCGGCACGTCGCGGATCCGTGAGCCGGTCTCGCCGCTGAAGCGGAAGGTGACGGTCTGGCCGGGCGTGAAGCCGTGCGCGTCGGTGGTCTTCAGGCCGGTGTCGAAGGTCGCCAGGCGATTGGAGCGGACCAGGTCGTTCAAGCCGAAGTAGTGGCTGAAACCCCGGCCGGTGTTGACGGCGGGGGCGGCCGCGTCGTCGGCGACGGCGATGCCGTTCGATCCCGCCGCGGTCAGGCTGAGCGCCCGGTCGGCGAAGCTCGCGGTCGCGGCCCCGCCCAAGGCGCCGTTCAGCGTCGCCAGGAAGGTCCCGGGGGTGAAGCCGCCGAAGGCCGCGCCGTTCACGCTCATGGTTCCGGCGTCGAAGTCCACGTCCACCCGCCGCTGGACCACGCCGCTCGCGTTGACGACGGCGATGGTGGTGCGGCCGGTGAAGCCGCCGATCGCGGTGGGCAGGTCGAGGCCGGTGTCGCGGCCGGTCATCGCCGACGGGGCGGGGACGGCGCTGTTGGCGTTGTGCGCGCGGTTCAGCTCGTCGGCGATGCGCGCGGTCAATTCCGCCAGCCGCTCGGCGGCGGCGGGCGCCTCGCGGTCGCGCAGCTCGATCAACCCCTTCAGCTCGCCGCTGGCCAGGTGGTCGAGCAGGGCGCGCTTCTCGCCGCGCGGTTCGGTCAGCCAGATCTCGTTGAAGCCGGTCTCGGCGTTCACCTCGCCGGCGCGCTGGTAGGACAGGGCGGCGGCGCCGTCGCCGGCCAGCAGCATGCCGTCGCCGGTGCGGATGCTGACGCCGCCGACCGGGCGGGCGGTCACCCGGATGTCCAGGAAGGACGAAAGTTCGTCGATCAGCCGCGCCTGCTGGCCCTCCGCGCCCGAGGCGTCGGCGCCGGTCACGGTGGCGCGCGAGATCTCCAGGTTCAGCGCCTCGATGTCGGTCAGCAGGCCGTTCGCCCGCTCGATCGCCGAGGTGATCCGGGTGTCGGCGTCGGTGCGCACCGCCTGGACGCCGGCGGATATGCGCGCGGCTTCGGAGAACAGGCGCTCGGCCATGAACAGCGCCTCCTGCCGGCGCGGCGAGGACACCGGGTCCTCGGCCGCCGCGGCGAAGGCGGAGAACAGCTGATCCACGCGGGCGAAGAAGGAACTGTCTGACCCGGGATCGCCGAACAGGCTCTGCACCTGGTCGTACAATTCGTAGCGCGCGCCCATGCGCGCGGCGTCGGCCGAGGCGGTCAGGCCCGCGGCCTGGAGGAAGCGGTCGGTGGCCAGCCGCACGCGCGAGACCTCGACGCCGGCGCCCAGGCCCTGGGTGGTCAGCGACTGCTGGTCGGCGATCTTGCGGACGTAGCCGGGCGTGTTGACGTTGGCGACGTTGTCCGAGACCACCCGCAGCTGCGTCTGGGCGGTGGTCAGGCCGGACATGCCGGCGTTGATGATGGTGCTCAGCGACATGGGCGGCCTCCGCCCGGCAAAGGCGTCGCGCCGCCCGGCGGATTTTGCCCGCCGTTCGGTGAATGCGCGAGGCTGTCGCCGTTGAAAACCAAGGACTTCTCCGTCGGGAGACGAATTGCTCGATGCTGAGAGCGCAACGGCCGTGCCAGAGCGCCGGCCGGGCAAGAAGCGCCGCCGCGTTCGGCAAAAACCGCTCCTTTCCGAAAGGTTGACGCTGAGAGCGGGAGCGAAAAGCGCAGCGGAAACAAGGTCGCCGATGGTTAACGGCGACTGGCCCGAGCGTTGCTTGAAGAGGCGCGAGCAACACGAGTGCAGCTTCCCATGTCCGCCGTGGACGTCCTTTCCGCCCTGATCGCGCCCGCCGCCGGCGCCCCGACCGCCGCGCCCGGCGAGGCGGACGCGCCGGCGTTCGAGCGGGCGCTGGGGCTGCTGACAGGCGGGAAGTCGGCGGCCGCCGGTCAGGCGCAGGCCGCCGCGCCGGGGCTGCTGCGGACCCTGGCCGCCGTCGCGCGGTCGGGCGCATCGCCAGCCGCCAGGGCGGCTCTCCCGGCGGCGGCTCCTACGGTCCAGCCCTCCGACATTCCTGCGGGAACGCAGGCCGCGCCTGCTCCTCAGTCGTCGGGCCGTACCCGCCCGGCCCTGGACCAAGCGCTGGACGCCTTCGGTCAGGCGCTGAAGGAAGCGCTCGGCCCCGAGGACGGCGGCGGTCTCGCGCTCGGCCAGACGGTCCTGCCGGACGGAACCCTGCCGCCCGAGATCCAGGCCGCGCTGGACAAGGTGGTGGCCGCCGCGTCTCCAGACGTGGGCGCGCGGCTGCAAGCGATGGTGGCCCGGTTCCTGACGCGGCCCGGGGCTGAGGCCGTCGCGGTTCAGCCGCACGATGCCGCCCTGCCCGAGGGCGCCTCGCCCGCCCAGCCTACGTCCACACAGGGTCCCGCTTCCACCCCTGCCCTGATCGCCGCCTTACGCCAGGCGGCGGGGCAGGGACGTACCGACGCCAGGGCCGCGGCGCCCCCGACCATCTCCGAGGTCGAGCCGAAGCTGCGCGCCGCCCGCACGGCGGAGGCCGCAGAGCGGCCCGCCGCCAAGGAGGGCGCTCCCGCTCCCGCCGTCACCGCCGTCGACCGGCCGTCGCCGACCTCCCAGCCGCAGACGGGGCCAGCCTCGGCTACTGACAAGCCCGGCGTTCCGTCGCCTGACATTCAGGCGCTGGCGACCGCGGAAGCGTCTCCCGACGCCGCCGAGCCCTCCGTCCCTGGCGAGGGGCCGACCCAGGCCGCCGCCGCACCGGCCGACGCTCGCGCCGCCGCCGCGGTCGCCGCCCGCGGCTCGCCCGAGACCGTCGCTCATCTCGCCGCCCAGATCGTGCGGCGGCTGGAGGGACGCTCGACCCGCTTCGAAATCGAGCTGCACCCGAACGACCTGGGCGCTGTGGACGTGCGCCTGGAGATCGGCTCCGACGGCCGCATCGCCGCCCAGCTGGCGTTCGACAACCCCGCCGCCGCGACCGACCTGCGCGCCCGCGCCGACGAGCTGCGCAGGATGTTGGAGCAAGCCGGGTTCAACGTCGCCGAGGACGCGCTCAGCTTCTCCGAGCGCGAGGCCGGCGGCTTCGAACGCCACGCCCGCGAGCAGGCGAACCCCGGCCGGCGCCGCCGCGCCTTCGAGGACGGGGAGCGAACCGCGCTCGACGCCGACACAGCCGTCATCCACCGCCGCGCGGTCGCGCTCGGCGTGGACGTGAGGATCTAGATCATGGTCGCCGCCGTCACCGCCGCCCAGGCCGGAGAGAAGCTCGACGTCGGGCGCACGCGCCTGGCCGAGAACTACGAGACCTTCCTCCAGCTGCTGACGGCGCAGATGAAGAACCAGGACCCGCTGTCGCCGGTCGATTCCAACCAGTTCACCGCCCAGATCGTGCAGATGGCCGGGGTCGAGCAGCAACTGCTGACCAACCAGCTGCTGCAGTCGCTGGTGGGGCAGGGGCAGGGCGGCCTGTCCGGCGCGGTCCAGTTCATCGGCAAGGACGTCACCGCCGCCTGGGCCGCCACCAAGCTGCAGGGCGGGGAGGCGAAGTGGAGCTACGAGCTCGGCCGCAGCGCCTCCGAGGTCACGCTCGAGGTGCTCGACGGAACCGGCAAGACCGTCTGGAAGGGCCCGGCGCCGGCCAGGACCGAAGGGCTCCACGAGTTCACCTGGGACGGCAAGGACCAGAGCGGCCGCCAGCTGGACGACGGCGGCGTCTACACCCTGAAGGTCGTCGCCAAGTCGGGCGAGGCCAACGTGCCCGCCCAGGCGCTGATCCGCGGCCGGGCCAGCGCGGTCGAGACCTTCGACGGCCAGACCTACCTGACCGTGGGCGGCTCCATCGTGCCCTTGGACAAGGTGATCAGCGTGGAGGCCCCGCCGCTTCCGAACTGACGAAAACCGACCGGCGCGCCCGAAGGCGCGCCTGACCTGGGGCCGCAGCGCCCCGACGCAGTAGCGCGAACCACCGACAAACACATGAAGAACAACGGGGAACGCAGACCATGAGCATCAACAGCGCCATGCTGGCGGGCGTGTCGGGCCTGACCGCCAACTCCGCCGCGCTCGCGGCGATCTCGGACAACATCGCCAACGTCAACACCGTCGGCTACAAGCGCAGCCAGTCCAGCTTCTCGACCCTGGTCACCGCCCAGGCCGCCAAGGGCGCCTACGCCGCGGGCGGGGTGCTGGGCACCTCCCGCCAGTTCGTCTCGCAGCAGGGGTTGCTGCAACGGACCGGCTCCTCCACCGACCTCGGCATCGCCGGCAACGGCTTCTTCGTCACCACCGAGAAGCCCGAGGACCTGCAGGCCACCGACGCGCGCCTGTTCACCCGCGCCGGATCGTTCCAGGTCGACAACCTGGGCTACCTGCGCAACGCCTCGGGCCTGTACCTGCAAGGCTGGGTGGTCGACGCCCAGGGCGAGATCAACGTCGATCCGTCCGACCTGACGCGGCTGCAGTCGATCAACGTGGCCGGCGTCGGCGGCACCGCCGAGCAGACCACCCGCGTGTCGGTCAACGCCAACCTGAAATCCAGCCAGGGTCTGTCGGCGGAACTGGGCGCCTACGATCCGGTGACCAATTCCATGGCCATGTACGACCCGGACACGGGCGCGGGGGTCAAGCCGGACTTCGAGCTGCAGATCCCGGTTTCCGACTCCAAGGGCGGCAAGCGCACCATCGCCGTCTCCTTTCTGAAGACCGCCAACCCCAACGAGTGGCGGGCGGAAATCCGCGCCGTGCCGGCGTCGGACGTGGTGGTCGGCGCGCCGCTCGCCAACGGCCAGCTGGCCACCGGGATCGTCGCCTTCACCCAGGACGGGCGGCTGGACCTGGACAACACCACCCTGATCGATCCGGACAACCCGGTTCTGAACTTCGCCGCCTCCGGCACCGCCGCTCCGGCCGCGGGCGCGTTCAAGTGGGCCGACGGCCTGGGCGTCGCCGGCCAGGAAATCCAGCTGGACCTGGCCGACGCGGCCGGCGGCCTCACCCAGTTCGACAGCCAGTCGGTGGTCCAGGCGGTGGTCACCAACGGCACCGCCTTCGGCAACCTGACCAACGTCGAGATCGACGACGAGGGCTTCGTCACCGCCATCTTCGACAACGGGGTGGTGCGCCGCATCGCCCAGGTGGCCCTCGCCACCTTCCCCAACGCCGACGGGCTGAAGGCGGTGTCCGGCAACGCCTACCGGGTGTCCAACGAGAGCGGCGGCTTCAACCTCAAGGCGCCGGGCACCGGCGGGGCGGGGCTGCTGTCGCCCTCGACGCTGGAGTCCTCGACCGTGGACCTGTCCACCGAGTTCACCGGCCTGATCACCACACAGCGCGCCTATTCGGCCTCTTCCAAGATCATCACGACCGCGGACGAGATGCTGGAAGAACTCCTGCGCGTGAAACGCTGACGGTAACGAACGAGTAAGGTGAATGAAGCCGGCGTTTACAGTTCCTGTTCAGGCGGAAGCTTGGGTGAACGTGATTAGTCTCTCGTTCACCACGGCGCTTAAACCGACGTTATCGGCAGGCGCCTATGCTCATCCCTCGATGGTGTGGTGAGAAAGGCGCAAAGCCAATGCTTCAAGAGCATCGCCTGAACAGCAAAGGTGAGAAGTACGTCGTTGGTCCTACCGGCGCGCCCCTGACGCTCGCGGACCTGCCGCCGGCCAACACCCAGCGATGGGTGATCCGGCGCAAGGCCGAGGTGGTGACCGCCGTTCGCGGCGGCCTGCTGAGCCTCGAGCAGGCCTGCGAACGCTACCGGCTCACCCATGACGAGTTCCTGGCCTGGCAGGCGGCGATCGACCGCTGGGGCATGCCGGGCCTCAGGACCACGCGGATCCAGCAGTACCGCTGATCCGGGTTCAAGAAGACGAACAGGGGCCGCGCTCGAAAGGGCGCGGCCCTTCTCTTTTGAATACGGCGGGGCGTTCAGACCCCCGCGCCCGTCCGCTCTTCGCCCGCGTCGGGGACGGCCCGCGCCGCCTCGGCCATCGCCGCCGGGGCCGGCGCGCCGTTCTCCAGGGCGGTGCGCATGGCGCGCAGGTCGTCGGAGATGCGGAACACCGCCACGTAGAACTCGCAGAACGAGCGCCACAGCAGCGCGCCCGCCGCCAGCACCAGGAAGCCCGCGACCAGCACGGGCAGGGCCAGCAGGACGCCCATGATCCCTTCCTCGCGCAGCGCCACTCCTACCGCGCCGCCGACGGTGGCGAAGCCGCCCAGCACCACGATCGCCAGCCCCGCCCAGTAGATCAGGTGGATCACCGGCCCGGTCATCAGCTTGTCGAAGGTCAGCAGGTCCCAGAACAGCTCGCCCGGCGAGGTGCTCTGGAAGGTCTTGACCGACCGGCGGGTTTGACGCGGGGACTGTCGGGCCATTCACTCGCTCCGTAAGGGAACAGGTTTCAGCTAACAGCGGGGCGGTCCGGGCGCAACCTCATGGGAACCCGGCGCATCGCCCGCTGCGGGCGCGCTTCGGGTAAGGTCCAGGAGAGGAGAAATCACCCGTGGACGAAACGACGGACCGCCGCCCCGTTCCCGCCGTCGGCGTGGTCTGCCTGCGGGGCGGCGAGGTGCTGCTGGTGCGGCGGGGCACGCCTCCGCGGGCCGGAGAGTGGAGCCTGCCGGGCGGGCGGATCGAGTTCGGCGAACGGGCGGCGGACGCGGCCCTGCGCGAGCTGGGCGAGGAGACCGGCGTCGAGGCGGAACTGATCGGCCTCGTGGACGTGGTCGACGGGCTGTTCCCCGGCCGTCATTACGTGCTGATCGACTACGCCGCCCGGTGGCTTTCGGGCGAGCCCATGGCCGGCGACGACGCGGCGGAGGCCGCCTTCCACCCGCTGGACCGAGCCCTCGAACTGGTCGCCTGGGAAGAGACGCGCCGCGTCATATCGCGCGCGGCTTCGCTTCTGGCGGGAAGCCCGTCGACAGAAAGATGAATTTTCGGTTAGGGTCCGCGCCTTCTCCGGGGGGAGCCCGCCATGTCCAGGTCCGTCGCCGCCGCCTTCGCCGCTGTCGTAGCCATAGGCGCCGCGGTCACCGCCTTTTCGGTCGGGGTGAACGCCCAGGCCGACGCGCCGGTCAGGGTGGAGGTCGAGAACGCGACCGGCATGGTGATGACCGCCCTGTACCTGGCGCCCGCGGCGGGCGGCCCCGAGCGCGACGTGCTGGACCGCGACGCCGCCCGGCCCGGCGAGACGGTGGTGGTCGCGTTGAAAGGCGACGCCCGGCCGTGCGCCCACGACGTCACCGCCGAGTTCAGCGACGGGGAGACGATCGAGCTTACCGGGATCGACCTGTGCGCGGCCGACGCCTCCCTGGTGATCCACGAGTGATCCGCGCGGCGGTCGCGGCGGCCGTCGTTCTCGTTTCCGCCACGTCGGCCCACGCCCAGGACGCCCAGCGCCGCCAGAAGCTGCTCGATCTCGCCTACGTGCTGGGCGAGGCCCACGCCCTGCGCCAGGCCTGCGCCGCCGACGACCAGGCCTGGCGCTCGCGCATGCGACGCCTGATAGAGGTCGAGGCTCCCGACCGTGTCTTGGAGACCCGTCTGGCGCAACTGTTCAACGCGGGCTTCCTGGCCCGCAAGGCGGAGGTTCCCGCCTGCACGCCTCGGGCGGCGAAGGAAGAGGCCGCGGTCGCCGCGCGCGGCCAGGCGCTGGCGGAAGCGCTGGCGCGCTGAGGCCTGAGTCAGCCTCCGACGGCCAGGAACCCGGGGTTCTCGAAGCCGCGGTCGGCCTTGCCGTAGGTCAGGGGCTCGCCGTCCATGGTCAGCACCCGGCCGCCGGCGGCGGCCAGCACCGCGTGGGCGGCGGCGGTGTCCCATTCCATGGTGCGGCCCGGCCGCGGATAGACGTCGGCGCGGCCCTCGGCGATCAGGCAGAATTTCACCGAGGAATCCAGGCCCTGCCAAGAAGCACAGCCGTGGCGGGCGCACAGGCGCTCGGCCTCGTCGTCGGTGACGGTGTGGCTGAGCAGGGCGATCCCGCGCCCCTCGGGCTTGTGGCGAACCCGCACGGGCGCCGCCTGCGCCTCGCCGAAGCGGCGGCGCATCGCCCCCTCGCCGGTGGTGAACCACACCGTGCCCGAGGCCGGGGCGGCCACCGCGCCGGCGACCGGACGGCCGTCCTCGATCAGGCCGATGTTGACCGTGTAGCTCTCGCCGCCGCGCACGAACCCGCGCGTGCCGTCCAGCGGGTCGACCAGGAAGAACCGCGGGCCGATCGCCTCCGGCGTGCCGTACTCGGACGCGTCCTCCTCCGAGACGATGCAGACGTCGGGGAACAAGACCTTCAGGCGCTCCAGGATGTGCGTCTCGGCGGCGCGGTCGGCCTGGGTCACGGGGCTGTCGTCGCTCTTGGTCTCGACCGTCAGGTCCGAGCGCCAGAACGGCAGGATGATCTTCGCGGCCTCTTCGACCACGTCGGCGAGGGCGCGGCCGAGATCGGCGACGGCGGGGGCGGGGGCGAGCAGGGTTGAATCGTTCACGGCCGCGACCCTAGGGCTTCAATCCCGTTTCGCGGAAGCGCAAATCACGTCAGGTTGGGTCCCATGAGCATGACCGAGCCCGCCCGTAACCCGTTCGACACGCCCGCCGAGGAGACGCCCTACGGCGCCACCGACCTGGCCAGCCACGTGGCCGCCAAGCTGTGCCACGACTTCATCAGCCCCTCAGGGGCCATCGTTTCCGGGCTGGACCTGCTGAAGGACCCCACCGCCCAGGACATGCGCGAGGAGGCGATGAGCCTGATCGAGGCCAGCGCCAAGAAGCTGGTCTCCATCGTCCACTTCGCCCGGGTGGCGTTCGGGGCAGCCACCTCGGCCGAGCGTTTCGACGCGCGCGAGATGGAGGCGCTGGTCCGCGGCATGTTCGAGCACGTCCGGGGCGAACTGGACTGGCGGGTCTCGGTCGAGACCTTCGAGAAGCCGCAGGCGCGCGCCCTGCTGAACCTGGCCCAGATCGGCGCGGGCGCCCTGCCCACCGGCGGCGTGGCGACGATCGTCGTGGCGCGCGAGGGCGCGACGCTGGCGATGACGCTGGAGGCCAAGGGACCGCGTGCGCGGCTCAAGGCCGAGGTGGCGACCGGCCTGCGCGGCGAACGCCTGACCGAAGGCCTGGCCGGGCAGTGGATCCAACCGTTCTGGCTGTACGAGGTCGTCCGCGACGCCGGCGGCGCGCTCGACTTCGACGTGGCCGAGGAACGGGTGGAAATCCGGGTGCGGACGCCCGCCTGAACAGCTGAGCCGTTAGGGGAAAACCATGTTCAAGCGCCTGTCCACCGCCGCGGCCCTGTTCTCCCTGCTGGCCGGTCCCGTCGTCGCCGAGAGCGGGCGGGACCTTTCGGCCGAGGTGGCGAGGTTCGTCCGACCCACGCCGGAGGCTCGCACGGAAGCGGTGAAGGCGCTGCTGGATCGGCACGAGCTGACCTACACGATCGAGGCCTTCCGTCATCAGGACAGTCCGGCCGAGGGCCGCAACGTCGTGGTCACCATCGGCGACGGGCCGCGCGACCTGCTGCTCACCGCCCATTACGACGCCGAGCGGCTGAAGGACGGGTCGCTGTCGCACGGGGTGGTGGACAACGCCGCCTCGGCGGTGATCGTCGCCGAGGCGGCGCGGCGGCTGGCGGCCGAGAGGCTGAACCACCGCCTGGTGGTGATCTTCTTCGATCAGGAAGAGCTGGGGCTGCTCGGGGCCCAGGCCTGGGTCTAGGCGCACGGGACCCAGCGGATCGCCGCGGTGGTGAACAGCGACGTGGCGGGGTTCGGGGACACCCTGATGTACTCCGAACATCCCGGAGAGTCGTTCGCGCCGGTAGTGCGCGCCGTTCGTCGTGTCTGCGCCGAGGCCGCCCAGGCCTGCGTCGGCTATCCGAGCTATCCGCCCAGCGACGATCGGGTGTTCACCAAGCTCGGCGTCCCGAACGTTTCGGTGGGATTCCAGCGTCGTACCGGGGCGCACCAGATGTGGCTGGCCTTCAACGGCGCCGGCGAAACCCTCGCCAAGGGCTTCCTGCCGGAGGTCTTCCGGGTGATCCACACGCCGGCCGACAACATGACCCTGATCGAGGAGCCCACGCTGGAGCGCGGCGCGGACCTCTACGAACAGATCATCCGCCAACTCGACCGGGATCTCGCGACGCGCTGAAGCGTCAGCCGGCGGCGCGCTGCTCGCCCCCGACCGTCGGCGCCGGCGCGCGTTTCACGCCGGCCTGCTGACCCGGCTTCATGAACTTCACCAGCACCCGCTGGCCGATCAGCAGCGGCGCGTCGTCGGCGGAGACCACGACCTCGACCACGCGCTCGTCGCTGCGTTCGGAGGGATCGTCGGACTGCAGCTTGCGGGCGCCGAAGACGGCGGCGCGGCGCAGCACCGTGCCGACGTAGACCTTGGTCTCGTCCGCCTCCGGGACCACCTCGACCGCTTGGCCGACGGCGACGGAGGGGATGGCGCTCTCGACGATCTCGGCGCGGACGATGCGCGCGGCGACCGGCTCGATGTCGAACATGTTGGAGACGTTCAGGGTCGAGGCGCCGGCGCCCGGGTTGGCGTAGCGGCGCACCACGATCCCGTCGACCGGGGCGCGGATCACCGTCAGCTCCAGGTCGTACTGGGCTTCGTTCATGCGGGCGCGGGCGGTGGCGACCGCGGCGCGCTGGGCGTCGATCTGGGCCTCCCAGTCGCGGATCTGGTCCATCTGCTGGTCCAGGCGCTGCTTGGCGACATAGTTGCTGTCGGCCAGGCGGGCGAGGCGGTCGTACTCGCGCCGGGCGGCCTGGGCCTTCACCTGCATCACCCGGATCTGGGCCTCCGCCTGGGCGACCTCGGCGCGGGCGCGGCTGACGGCCAGGCGCGGGTCCTCGTCCTCCTGGCGGGCCAGGATCTGGCCCTTGGTGACGCGCTCGCCCTCCTGGACGTAGACCTCCTGCACCACGCCGGCCCGGCGAGCGGCGACGGAGATGATGCCGCCCTCCACGTCCGCCTTGCCGTTGGCGATGGCGGCGTAGGGGGTGCTCTGCACCTGTTTTTTGGTCGCCGCCGCCTCGGCCGCCTTCTTCTCCGCGGCTTGCTTGTTCATGAACGCAAAGGCGCCGCCGCCTCCGACGATCAGGAGCAGCAGGATCCAGAACCAGGGCCGCCGAAAGATGCCGAACATGGTGGTCTATCCCCGTAGTCTCTTACAGCGCCGCCGGCTGGGGCGTGCGGCGGACGTCGTCGAGCACGCGTCCGTCTTCGATATGAATGATGCGGTCGGCCCAGGCCTCCAGGCGCGGGTCGTGGGTGACGCAGATCACCGCCGCCCCGTGCTCGGTCGCCGCGCGGCGCAGCAGGCGGATCACCACCTGGCCGTTCTCGCTGTCGAGCGCCGAGGTGGGTTCGTCGGCGAACAGCAGCTGCGGCGACTTGGCGAGCGCGCGGGCGATGGCCACGCGCTGCTTCTCGCCGCCGGAGAGTTCGGACGGGCGCTGGTTCATGCGCGGGCCCAGGCCCACCTCCTCCAGCGCGGCGCGGGCGCGGCGGGTCGCCTCGCCCTTGTCCAGGCCCTGGTACTTCAGGACGGTGGCGACCTGCTGGACGGCGGTCAGGGCCGGGAACAGGTTGAAGCCCTGGAAGATGAAGCCGCAGTGGTCCAGGCGGAACTTGTCGATCCGGCCCGACGGCTTCTTCCACAGGTCTTCGCCGAGCGCGGTGACCCGGCCTTCGTCGGGCTTCAGCAGGCCGGACAGGGCCGCGATCAGGGTCGACTTGCCCGAGCCGGACGGCCCCATGACCATGGTCAGCTCGCCGTGACCGGCGTCGAAGTCCATCGCCTTGAGCACCTCGATGTGGGTCCGGCCGGTCTTGAACCGCTTCACCAGCCCCTTCGCGTCGATCGCCTTCTTGCTCATCGCAGCAGGTCCGCGGGCTGGCTCTGCTTCAGGACGCCCAGCGACAGCAGGCCCGAAAGCACCGCGATCACCAGCAGCAGACCGCTGACCAGCAGCACCGACCAGAGCGGGAAGGCCATCGGCAGGCCGCCGGCCGCGGCCAGCAGCGACACGCCCCAGGTCAGAAGGCCGGTGGCGGCCAGACCCGCCACGCCGACCCAGAAGCTCAGCTCCAGCACGATGCGGCGGAGGCTCCCCATCGACACGCCGAGCGCGCGCAGGCTGGCGAACTCCTTGATGTTGGCGAAGATGGCGCCGCGCAGGGTCTGCCAGGTGATGCTGATGCCGATGAACACGCCCAGGAACAGCGAGAAGCCCAGCATGATGCCGATGAACTGCTCCTTCAGCAGCGACTGCTCGTTGGCTTTCGCCAGCTCCTCGCGGGTCCAGGCGCGGTACTGCTTGTTGCTCATGGCGTTCAGCTGATCGCGCACGGCCTCGGCGCGCGAGGGGTCGCGCAGCTTGACCATCAGCGGCCCGACGCGCGGGCCCTCGTTGGAGAGGTTCAGCAGCTTGGCGGTCTGGCGCGACATGACCACCATCGGCTGCATCAGGTTGGGATAGCCCTGCAGCACGATCTTCACCCGCACGGTGCGGCCGTTCAGCGTGACCTTGTCGCCGGGCTTGACGCCCAGGCGCGTCAGGGAGGTCTCGTCCACCCCGACCACGTAGGGCTCCATCAGCCCCTCGCGGATGTCGTCGCCGAAGTCCGAGGGCAGGGTGACCGAGCCCGGGGCGGTGTCCACCACCATGGTCTGGACGAACTCGCGCTTCTGCTTGGCGCCGTCGCCGGGGCTGTTCTGCCAGAGCGCCCCGTCGCCATCGAGGTCCATCACGTCCAGCACCTCGGGGTGCATGTAGATCTGCGGCATGATCCGGCGCGGCAGGCCGGCGCCGCCGCCGAACAGGGCCTCGGCCTTGGGGGCCAGGATCATCACGTGGGCGGAGGAGCGGTCTATGGTGGCGGTGAAGGCCCGGCCGATGCCCATGAACATGCCGACCTGGGCCAGCACCAGCAGGCCCGAGAAGGCGAGCGCGACGATGGCCGCCATGTAGCGGCGCCACTCGTACAGCAGCGTGGAAAGCGCGAGCGACATCGGCCGTGGTATCCCCCGCGCCCCTTCTCGCCGACCGGAGCCGCGCGGCCAAGTTAAATCCGGTTCAGGGAGTGCGGCCGAACCGCGCCGGATTACAGGCTTGTAATTTCCTGCGCGGGCGAGAGCGTGATTTGAAACGGGTCGAACAGAAGACGCGGGAGCAGAACCCGCGAAGAGGGGACGAAATGTCGGGATTGAAAAGCTTGCTGGCCGCCGGCGCGGCGCTTTGGGTGTTCGCGGCCGGGACGGCCTGGGCAGACGAGGGCATGTGGCCGGTGGAGGCGTTCCCCAGCGCGGCGGTGAAGGCCAAGTACGGCGTGACCGTGGACAAGGCGTTCCTGGACCGCATTCGCGGCGCCTCCGCCCGCATCCCCGGCTGCTCGGCCGGCGTGGTGTCCAAAGACGGGCTGATGCAGACCAACTACCACTGCGTCGAGAGCTGCGCGGGCAACCTGTCCACGCCCGAGAACGACTACTTCGTGAAAGGCTTCCTGACCTCGGCCCGCTCCGAGGAGAAGCAGTGCCCCGGCATGTGGGCGGAGATCCTGCAGTCGGTCGACGACGTGACCGCGCGGGTGAACGCGGCGGGCGCCGGCAAGACCGGCGCGGCCCTGGTGCAGGCGCTGTCGGCGGAGACCGCGGCGATCGAGAAGGAGGCCTGCGCCAACCAGACCGGCTTCCGCTGCCAGGTGATCAGCTTCTACGACGGCGGGCAGTACAAGACCTACAAGTTCAGGCGCTACGACGACGTGCGGCTGGTGTTCGCGCCGGAGTTCAAGACCGGCTTCTTCGGCGGCGATCCCGACAACTTCAACTTCCCGCGCTTCAACCTCGATATCAGCTACATCCGCCTGTACGAGGGCGGCAAGCCGGCCTCCACGCCCGTCCACTACAAGTGGAACCCGAGCGCGCCGAAGGCGGGCGAGCCGATCTTCGTGCCGGGCAACCCGGGCACGACGCAGCGGCAGCTGACCATGGCGCAGCTGAACTTCCTGCGCTCGACCTCGCTTCTGGCCGAGCACACCCAGCGCTCGGAGCTGCGCGGCAAGTTCCTGCGGCTGGAGCAGGAGTCGCCCGACGCGGCGCGGCTGGTGTCCGACACCTTGATCGGGCTGGAGAACAGCTTCAAGGTCTACTTCGGGCGGCTGAAGGTGCTGCTGGACGACGCCTTCGTCGGCAAGAAGGCCAAGGAAGAGGCCGACCTGCGCGCCCGCGTGGCGGCCAACCCGCAGCTGGCGCAGGAGATCGGCGATCCCTGGGCCGAGGTCGAGCGGGCCTACGCGGCCTACGGGGACCTGTACCTGCCGTACTACTTCCTGGAGACCAACGCGGGCGGCGGTTCGACCCTGTTCGGCTACGCCCGCTCGCTGGTGCGCGCCGCCGCCGAGCGGGAGAAACCCGCCGCGGAGCGGCTGCCCGGCTACGACGACGCGGCGCTGCAGCGGCTGGCGGGCTCCATGGGGGCGGCGACCAAGATCGAGCCGGAGCTGGAGCGGGTCTACCTCGGCCATTGGCTTTCCAAGTCGCGCGAGTACCTGACCGCCGACGATCCGAACACCAAGCTGCTGCTGGGCCGCGACGCGCCCGAGGCCAAGGCGCGGGCGCTGGTGGCCGGCACCCGGCTGGGCGATCCGGCGGTGCGCAAGGCGCTGCTGGAGGGCGGCATGGCGGCGGTCCAGGCCTCCGACGACCCGCTGATCCAGCTGGCCCTGGCCGTCGATCCGGCCGCGCGCGCGGTGCGCCGGCAGGTGGAGCAGACGGTGACCGGCCCGACCGCGGCGGCGCTGTCGCGCGTGGCGCGGGCCCGCTTCGCCGCCTACGGCGACACCCTGTACCCCGACGCCACCTTCTCGCTGCGCGTCACCTACGGCCAGGTGACCGGCTGGAGCGAACGCGGCAAGGAGATCCCGCCGTTCACCACGCTCGGCGGCCTGTACGGGCGCGCCACCGGCCAGGCGCCCTACGACCTGCCGCAAAGCTGGTTCAAGGCCGAGAACCGGGTGAACAAGGACACGGTGTTCAATTTCTCGGGCAACGCCGACATCATCGGCGGCGCCTCCGGCTCGCCGACGCTGAACGCCAAGGGCGAGGTGATCGGGGCGGTGTTCGACGGCAACATCTGGTCGCTCGGCGGCGCCTACGGCTACGACCCGACGATGAACCGTTCGGTGCACGTGGCGGCTTCCGGCATCCAGGAAGCCCTGCTGAAGGTTTACGGCCGCGAGGCCCTGGTGAAGGAACTGAACGGGAAGTGATCCTCTCCCGCGAAGCGGGGGAGGGGGACCATGCGAAGCATGGTGGAGGGGGCGTCCGCATATGCGCGGGTTCAGGAAAGAAGTCCGTATGGCCCGCGCCAACCGGCGCACCCTCTCTCTTCCCGAAGGCATGCTGTGGTCGCGGCTGCGCAAGCGCGACCCCGGCCTGCCGACGTTCCGACGACAGCACCCGGTCGGCCCTTACGTGCTGGACTTCTACTGCGCTCAGGCCAGACTGGCCGTGGAGATCGACGGTATCGGCCACACCATGGGCGATCGGCCTGAACGAGACGCGCGGCGCGACGCCTGGCTGGCGGAGCAGGGGATCGAGGTGCTCCGGATCGCTGCGACGGACGTGTTGAGAGATGCGGACGGGGTGGCGGACGGTTTGCGCAGACTGGTCGACGCCCGCCGCGGCTGACGCCCCCTCCACCGCGCTTCGCGCGGTCCCCCTCCCCCGCTTCGCAGGGGAGGATCGAAGATGAAGGACCTTCTGATGAAACGCACCGCCTCCCTCGCCGCCGCCCTCCTGCTCAGCCTGCCGGTCGCGGCGGGGGCTTCGGAGGGGATGTGGACGTTTGACCGCGTGCCGCTGGACAAGGTGAAGGCCGACACCGGCGTGGCGCTGAACCGTGCCTGGCTGGACCGGGTGCAGGCGGGCGCGGTCAGGATCGGCGGTTGCTCGGCTTCGCTGGTCTCGCCCGAGGGGCTGGTGCTGACCAACCAGCACTGCGTGCGCTCCTGCGCCCAGACCTTCTCCACGCCCGAGAAGGACGTGGTACGCGACGGCTTCTCCACCGCCTCGCGCGAGGAGGAGCGGGTCTGCCCCGGCCAGACGGCCGAGATCCTGCTGACCATCGAGGACATGACCGCGCGGGTGAACGCGGCCACCGCCGGCCAGACCGGCCAGGCCTTCGTGAAGGCGCGGGACGCGGCGATCACCGGCATCGAGCGCGAGGTCTGCGGGACCGACGCCAAGCTGCGCTGTCAGGTGGTCACCCTGCACCGGGGCGGGGAATACAAGCTCTACAAGTACCGCAAGTATTCCGACGTGCGGCTGGTTTTCACGCCCGAGCACCAGGCGGTGGTGTTCGGGGGCGACCCGGACAACTTCAACTTCCCTCGCTACGCGCTCGATGCGGCCTTCCTGCGCGTCTACGAGGACGGCAAGCCCGCCGCCACGCCGCAGCACCTGAAGTGGACGCCGCGCGCGCCCAAGGCGGGCGAGCCGGTGTTCGTGGCCGGCAACCCGGGATCGACCGCGCGCCTGCGCACCGTCGCCCAGCTCGAGACCGAGCGCGACTACGTGCTGCCGGCCACGATCAAGCGGCTGTCGGAGCTGCGCGGGCGGCTGCTGCGCTTCGCCGACGAGAGCGAGGACCATCGCCGCATGACCCGCGACGCGATCCGCGGGACCGAGAACAACCTGAAGCGCACCTGGGGCATGCACCAGACCCTGGCCGACCGGGCGTTCCTCGACGGCAAGCGCGCCGCCGAGGCCGACTTCCGCGCCCGCGGGGCGGCCGAGGGCGATCCCTGGGCGGAGATCGCGGCGGTGCAGGACGACGCGGCGTCGCTGGCCCCCGCCTACGACCAGCTGGAAGGGCAGGCGGGCGGAGGTTCGGTGCTGTACGGCTACGCCCGAAGCCTGGTCCGCGCCGCGCTGGAGCGTGAAAAGCCCAGCGCCGAGCGGCTGCCGGAGTACGCCGACTCGCGCTTGGCCAACCTGCAGAAGGCGGTGCTGGACCCGCGCCGGATCGAGCCGGAGCTGGAGCAGCTCTACCTCGGCTTCTGGCTGTCGAAGCTGCGCGAGGGTCTGGGGACCGACGCGGACCAGACCAAGCTGATCCTCGGCCGCGAGTCGCCGGAAGGGATCGCCGCGCGGCTGGTCGCCGAGACCAGGCTGGCCGACCCGGCCGTGCGCAAGGCGCTGTGGGAGGGCGGCCTGACCGCCGTTCGGGCGTCGGACGACCCGCTGATCCGCTTCGTGCTGAACGCCGACCCGGCCGCGCGCGCAGCGCGCATGGCGTGGGAGGCGCGGGTCTCCGGCCCCACCGACCGGGCCGCCGAGCGCCTGGCGCTGGCCCGCTTCAAAGCCTACGGGAACGAGGTCTATCCCGACGCCACCGGCACCCTGCGGCTGTCCTGGGGCCGGATCGAGGGGTGGATGGAGGGCGACCGCGAGGTCCCGCCGGTCACCACCGTGGCCGGCCTGTGGGAGCGCGCCACGGGCGCGGCGCCGTTCGACGTGTCGCCGAAGCTGGCGGCGGCGAAGGCGAAGCTGAACCCGAAGACCATCTACACCGTGTCGACCAGCGCCGACATCATCGGCGGCAACTCCGGCTCGCCGCTGCTGGACGCCAAGGGGCATGTGATCGGCGCGGTGTTCGACGGCAACCTGCACTCCAACGGCGGCGCCTACGGCTACGACCCGCGCCTGAACCGGGCCGTGGCGGTCTCGGCCGCCATGTTCCAGGAGGCCATGCTGAAGGTCTACGGCCAGGAGCGGCTGGTGAAGGAACTGAACGGGAAATGACGTCGGTCCTCGACGCCTGATCGGCGATGGCGCGCCGCCGCGCCCTCCGATAGGCTCCCGCCCGAACGAGAGTCGGGGGACTTCGATGGAATTCTTTGCGATCGCCTTTCTGGTGCTGGCGGTGGTGGTTCTGTTCAACGCGGTGAAGTTCGTACCGCAGGGGCGCGAGTTCACCGTCGAGCGGTTCGGCCGCTACACCCGCACGCTGAAGCCCGGCATCTCGTTCCTGACGCCCTTCGTGGAGGGCGTGGGCCGGCGCATCAACATGATGGAGCAGGTGCTGGACGTTCCGCGCCAGGAGGTCATCACCAAGGACAACGTGCTGGTCCAGGTGGACGGCATCGTCTTCATCCAGGTGATGGACGCCGCCGCGGCCGCCTACCGCGTGGACAACCTGAACTTCGCCATCACCCAGCTGGCCCAGACCAACCTGCGCACCGTGGTTGGCGCCATGGACCTGGACGAGGTGCTGTCGCAGCGCGAGGCGATCAACACCCGCCTGCTGGCCGCGATCGACCACGCCACCAGCCCCTGGGGCGTGAAAGCCACACGTATCGAGATCAAGGACCTGATCCCGCCGCCCGACATCACCCAGGCCATGGCCCGCCAGATGAAGGCCGAACGCGAGCGGCGCGCGGTGATCATCGAGGCCGACGGCGACAAGCAGTCGGCCATGACCAGGGCCGAGGGCGCCAAGCAGGCCGCAATCCTGGAGGCCGAAGGCCGCAAGGAGGCGGCGTTCCGCGACGCGGAGGCGCGCGAGCGCTCGGCCGAGGCCGAGGCCAAGGCCACCGCCATGGTCTCTGACGCCATCGCCCAGGGCGACGTGAACGCGATCAACTACTTCGTCGCCCAGAAGTACGTCGAGGCGTTCGGCCGGCTGGCCTCCTCGCCCCAGGCCAAGACGGTGATCGTGCCGGCCGAGATGAGCGGCCTGGTCGGCACCCTGGCTGGCGTGACCGAACTGGTGAAGACCGCCCAGGCCTCCCAGGTCGGCAAGCCGACGCCGCCCCCGCCGGCGCGTGGGCGCGGGACCTCGGTCCCGGCCTCGGAGGGCTGACCCCATGGAGGCCGTGGCCGACCTCTACGCCGCCCAGCCGTTCTGGATCTGGCTGACCCTGGGCGCCGTCCTGCTGGCCATCGAAGCGGCGCTGGGCACCGAGTGGCTGCTCTGGCCCGCGGCCTCGGCCGGGGTGGTGGCCCTGGTCACCCTTACCCCCGCGCCGCTGGGCCTGGGCGGAGAGGTGGCGCTGTTCGCCGCTCTGACCCTGGTCGCCACCTTCGTCGGCCGGCGGTTCGTCACCCGCGTGCAGGGCGACGGCCCAGACGTCAACGACCAGGCGGCCCGCCTCCTCGGCCAGGCGGGCGAGACGGCCGGTCCGATCGTCGCGGGCGACGGACGGGTGTTCGCCGGAGGCGCGGAGTGGCCGGCCGAACTGGAAGGCGGCGGAGACCTGCCTCAAGGTGTCCGGGTTGTGGTGACCGCGGTCTCCGGATCGCGTCTGACAGTTCGGCCTGTGCGGTAGTTCGCCCCTCACACACGGTTCCGGGCGGAAAGCCAGCGCTCCGCGCCTCCCACCCAACTCCGGCGGAGACCGCCAGGAGGGCGAAAGCGCGTGCCTTCAAGCCGCGTCGACCAGCACCACCTCGGCGTCTTCCAGGGCGGTGACGGTGATCCGGGCCTCGTCCTTGATCGCGGCGCCGTCGCGGGCGTTCAGGCGCACGCCGTTGACCTCCACCGCGCCGACGGCGGGCACCAGATAGGCGTGGCGGCCGGGGCCGAGGTCGTAGGTCACGCTCTCGCCCGCTTCCACGGTCGCGCCCAGCACCCGCCCGTCGGTGCGGATCGGCAGGGCGTCGGCGTCGCCCAGGCCGCTGGCCAGCACCACGAAGGCGCCGGAGCGATCGGCCTTGGGGAAGCGCTTGGCGCCCCAGGACGGCTCGCCGCCCCGCTCGCGCGGCTCGATCCAGATCTGGAAGATGCGGGTCTCGCCAGGCTCCAGATTGTACTCGGCGTGACGCACGCCGCGCCCGGCCGACATCACCTGCACGTCGCCGGCCTCGGTGCGGCCTTTGTTGCCCATGGAGTCCTGGTGGGTGATCGCGCCCTGCCGCACGTAGGTGACGATCTCCATGTCCGCGTGCGGGTGCGGCGGGAAGCCCGAGTTGGTGGCGATCTCGTCGTCGTTCCAGACGCGGATGGAGCCCCAGCCCATGTTGGCCGGATCGTAATAGCTCGCGAACGAGAAGTGGTGCCGGGCCTTCAACCAGCCATGGTCGGCGCCGCCCAGGCGCTCGAACGGTCTGCGCTCGATCATCGGAGTCCTCCGTGGGTGTCGGTCGCCATATATGTAACCGAGTCGGTGCCGGAAAGGGGGCTCGAAACACGGCCTAACCAGGTTTGAGCCCGCGTACGGCCGAGCTTGGAGTAGGAGTGCGTCCATGTACACGCCGCCGCCTTTCGCCGAGGACGACCCGGAGGTCGTCGCCGCCATGATCGCCCGGGCGCGCCTGGGCGCGCTGGTCACTCACGGACCGCAAGGGCTGAGCGCGACCCACCTGCCGTTCCTGTACGACCGTGAGGCCGGGCGGCTGCTGGCCCACCTGGCGCGGCCGAACCCGCATCCGGCCCTGGCCGGGGACGGGGAGGCGATGGTCATCTTTTCCGGACCCGAGGCCTACGTCTCCCCCGGCTGGTATCCGTCCAAGGCCGACACCGGCCGCCAGGTCCCGACCTGGAACTACGAGGCGGTGCACGTGTACGGGCGACTGGAGTGGTTCCAGGACCGCGATCGTTTGCGCGACCTGCTGGATCGGCTGACCGCCGCGCACGAGGCGGGTCGGTCCGCGCCCTGGGCGCTTTCCGACGCGCCGGAGTACGTCGAGCGGCTGCTCGGCGGGATCGTCGGGGTGGAGCTGTCGATCACGCGGATCGAAGCCAAGCGGAAGCTGTCGCAGAACAAGCCCGAACGGGACCGCGCGGGCGTCGCCGACGGCCTGGCGGCGTCGGAGGACCCGCGCGACCGCACGGTGGCGGCGCTGATGCGGCCCGAAAAGGCTTAGCGGCGCTTGCCTAAGAAGATGCTGAACAGGGTCGAGAAGAACCCGCCCGACGAGGCCTGAACGTACTCGCGCGGGGCGTCCAGCTTGGGGGCCGGCTGCGGCTCGGCCGCGGGCTTGGCGGCCTCGGCCGGAACCGGGGTCTCGGCGGGCGCCGGCGAGGCCTTCGCAGCCGCGGCCTTGGGCTTCGACGCGGCGGAGGCGCGCTTGGTCGGGGTCTTCTTGGCCGGCGCCTCGGCGGGCTTGGCCGCGCTCGGGGTAGCGGCCGGAGCGTCGGCCTTGGCGGTCGAGGGCGAAGGCGCCTTCTTGGCCGCCGGGGTCTTCTTCGGGGCGGAGCCCGCAGAAGCGGGCGCCTTGGCGGCGGCCGGCTTCTTGGCCGTCGCGCTCTTGGCCTCGGCGGTCTTCGGCTTGGCCGGAGCCGCGGTCTTGGGCTTGGCGGTCTTCGGCTTGGCGGCGGCGGTTTTCGTTTCGGCGCCCGCCTCGGTCGGCTTCCTGGCCATGAAGTTCTCCCGGATCCCTGTTTTTGCGGTGCGCCGAAGCGCATCCCACGCTAATCCCGATTCGTAAAGCATAGCGAACCGAGGGCAATGTCGCAGGCCGCCGTACAAATCGTCGCGCGAGGCCCTCGGGCCGAGGCGGAGGCCGCCGCGCGGGCGGTGGACTCCGACGCTCTGCTGGAGGGCGCGACCTACTCGATCCTCGAGGAGGACGAGGATCGCGGCGTGTGGCGCATCGACGCCTTCCCCGTCGACGACGACGAGGCCGACAGCTTTCGCCGGGTGCTGGGCGGGTTCCCCGACCTGACGGTGCAGACCGAGACCCTGGCCGACGCCGACTGGCTGGCCATGGCCCTGTCAGGCCTGCCGCCGGTGCGCGCGGGGCGGTTCTTCGTCTACGGCCTGCACGACCGCGGGCGCACGCCGCCCAACGCGGTGAACCTGCGCATCGAGGCGGGCGCGGCGTTCGGCACAGGACACCACGGCACCACGGTCGGCTGCCTGCTGGCCTACGACCGGCTGCTGAAGCGGCGGCGCTATCCCAAGGTGCTGGACGTGGGCGCCGGCACCGGCGTGCTGGCCATCGCCGCGGCCAAGACCGGCTCGAGGGTCGCGGTCGGCACCGACATCGACCGGGTGTCGGTGCGGATCAGCAAGGAGAACGCCCTGGTCAACCGCACGGACGCGCGCTTCGTCTGGGCTTCAGGCCTGGACCACGCGGAGGTGCGCCGCGACGCTCCCTACGACCTGGTGTTCGCCAACATCCTGGCCCGCCCGCTGGTCTGGCTGGCGCAGGACATCAAGGGCGCGCTGAAGCCCGGCGGCACCGCGATCCTGTCGGGCCTGCTGCGCACCCAGGAGCGGTTCGTGCGCGCGGCCTACCTGAACCGCGGGTTCCGCCTGGAGAGCCGCATCCGCCGCGACGCCTGGTCGGCGCTGGTGCTGCGGCGGGGCGCCTGAGCCGTCAGGCGGAAACCTTCGGGCGGCGGCGGCTCCAGGGACGGGCACGCTCCAGCTCGTAAGCCAGCTCGAACAGGGTGCGCTCGCCTGCGGGGCCGGCGGCGAAGTGCATGCCGACCGGCAGGCCGTCGCGGGTCTGGTGCAGGGGCACGCTCATCGCCGGCGTACCCGCCAGGTTCTGGATCGGCGTGTAGGGGGCGTAGGTCTCCAGCTTGGCCCAGACCGCGTCGGCGGACTCGTCGCCGTCGACGTAGCCCAGCGGCGCCGGAGGAGCGGCCAGCACCGGGGTCAGCAGCACGTCGTAGGTCTGGAACATCGCCGCGTAGGCGCGCGCCGCCTTGGCCAGGCGCTTGCCGGCGGCCTCCAGCGCGCCCGCGGGCAGGTCTGCGTAGCCGCGCGCCAGGCCGAGGGTGAACGGCTCCAGGACCCGCTCGTCGGGCGCCTTGGGCATGTGCTTGGTCAGGATCTGCACCAGGCCGGCGGCGTAGGACGACCAAACGGTGCGGAAGTCGTCGCCGACCTCGCGGCCCGAGAACGGCCAGCGGGCCTCCTCGACCTTGTGGCCGAGGTCCTGGAGCAGGCGCAGGGTCGCCTCGACCCCGGCCCGAACCTCGGGCTCGGGTTGGCCGCCGGTCAGGTTGTCGGTGATCCAGCCGATCCGCAGGCGGCGCTTGCCGGGGGCCGTGACCACGCCCACGGGACCGCCGGGAAAGTCGGTCTTCTCCATGGCCGCGAACAGGGCCGCGGAATCGCGCACCGAGCGGGACACGGCGAATTTGACGCTGAGCTCGTCGGCGTCGGCGGAGTCGCCGGCCATACGGCCGCGCGACGGCTTCATGCCGAACAGGCCGCAATTGGAGGCCGGGATGCGGATCGACCCGCCGCCGTCGCTGGCGTGGGCGATCGGCACGACGCCGGCCGCCACCGCCACGGCCGCGCCGCCGGAGGAGCCGCCGGACGAGCGGGTCGGGTCCCAAGGATTGCGGGTCGGGCCGAAGGCCAGCGGCTCGGTGGTCGGCAGGAAGCCGTACTCGGGGGTGGAACTCTTGCCCAGGCTGATCAGGCCCGCGCTCAGCAGGGCGCCGACGTTGGGGTGGGTGGCTTTGGGGATCGGCGCGCGGGCGGTGGCGCGGCTGCCGCTGCGGGTGGCGATCCCCTCCACGTCCTGGAGGTCCTTGATCAGGGTGGGCACGCCCTGGAACGGGCCGGACGGAGGCACGGCCGCGCGGGCGCGGGCCCTGTCGAAGTCGGGCGTGACCAGGAAGTTCAGCTGCGGATTCAGCGCCTCGGCCCGGCGGATCGCGGCCTCCACCGCTTCGGAGGGCGACAGCTGCTTGCGGCGGATCAGGTCGGCGGTGGCGGTGGCGTCGAGCCACGCCAGTTCGTCGGAGGGCCGCGCCCAAGGCAGGCGCTCGGCGCAGGCGGCGGCGGGCAGGGCGGCGGCGGTCGCCAGCAGGGCGCGGCGGTCGAAGATCATCGGGGCTCTCCGTGAACGGCGTTCAGCGTGGCCCGCGCCGCGCCCCGGCGTCAACAGCGGCTCAGAGCACCTCCGCAGTCGAGGCCTCCTGTTCCGCGTGGCAGGCGAGGAAATTGGAGAACTCGTAGGTGACCCGCAGGAACGGGGTGTTGAAATCGTCCGCCTCGATCCGCAGCACCACCGCGCGCAGTTCGGCGGGCAGGGTGCTGTCCACCTCGCGCATCCAGGTCGTCTTGTGCACGCGGTCGCCGGTCTGCAGCCCCATGGTGAAGAACTGCGGCTGCTTCATCACCTCGCCGCCGGCCCGGACCTCCTCCTCGGCCACGCCGGCGCCGTACTTGGCGGTCAGCGCCTTGACCAGCCGGTCGTAGGCTTCGCGCGCCCGGTCGCCGTAGCCGTCCATCTCGTAGACGTTCGAATAGGCGTTGATCCGGCAGAGGCCCTGGCCCTTGGTGGCGTCGACCCAGTAGCTGGTGAACAGCGGGTGCGGCTTGGGCACGCTCTGGAGCAGGCTGACGCCGGAGCGGTTCGTCTCCACCACCTTGTGGCCGGCCAGCGGCTCGCCCATCGACAGGCCGAACACTTCGGCCCGGGCCTGACCGGCGAGCGCCAGCCCCAGAACCGACGCCAGCAGAAACGCGCGCATGTGAAACTCCCCCGAAACGGCCGGAGTTTAGCGCGCTTTCAGGAGCGGAGAAGTGCGCGCCTAGCCGCAGAGCTTGGCGAACTGGACCAGCTTAGGCCGGTGCTCGCGCGGGACCGAGACGGCGGCCTGGCCGCCCTCCGCCTTCAGGATCAGCCGGCCGGTGCGCAGGAAGCTCTGGAACGGGGCGCCGGCGGTGGGGATCTCCAGGGTGAAGCGGTCCTTTGGCTGCTTCGGGTCGGGGTAGGCGGTGGCCTTCGCCCGGCCCGAGCCCGGCGCGCATTCGAACACGGTGCGCAGAAGCTCGGTGTCCGGCGCCTCGTGGCTCAGCACCACGGAGGCGGGGTCCTCGTAAAGCGACCACGTCCACTGGACGGCGAGCGCGAGCGAGGCGGCGGCGAAGGCTGCGATCACGAGGTCCCCCAAGACGCTTGGATCAGGCGCAATGTTCGAAGAAGCGACGCACCGTGGCGCGCTCGGCGCCCGAGGCGGGCATGACGATCGCGCGGTCCTTACCGATGACCGACAGTTTGCCGGTTTTGACGAAGCCGTCCAGAGCCGCCAGCCGCGTCGGCGTGCGCGCCTCGAAGCTGTAGCCGCCGGTGAACGGGTCGGGCTCGACCCGGCCCTTGATGTCGCTGGTGGCCCGGCCCGAGGCCAGGGTCATCACCGGACGGTCCGGCTCGGCCTGGCCGTAGACGCCGACCACGCCGGAGGCGCGATCGCAGCTCAGGATCAGGCCGACGTTGTCCGAGTAGGGCAAACCATAGGCCAGGCGCGCGGTCGGGCCTTCCATGTGCAGGTTCCAGGTGAAGCGACGCGCGTCGCCCGGACGCTCATGCGTGCAGGCATTGAGCATCGCCAGTCCCAGGAAGGCCAACCATACGGCGACGGTCTTAAGCATTGTGAATGCGCCTGCGTTCAGAGGCCAAACGCATTGATTTCAGGGAGGTTGCGAACCCGCGTGCGGGTCCGTAGGCGCGCGAAACTGGGCCGTTCACGTGCGGGCATGAACGGCGGCGCGTCCAGCGGAATTCGAAATCCAGTACCGTCGTATCTTCATCCTCCGCGGAGCGTTCAGGATCAAACGCGAGGGAAAGCGCGCTAGAGAGGGCGCATGACCTATCTGCTGCTCGCCGCCGTAGCTCTTGCGGGACTCGTCTGGCTCGGCCGTCGGGGGCGGCGCAACGGGGGGGATTTCAGGACGCTGGCGGCGGTTCTGGGGCTGGCGCTTTGGGCGGGGGCCGCTGCGGCCGGGTTGCGGGGGGCCTGGCTTCTCGCCGTGCCGCTGGGGCTGGCGGGGTCGTGGCTGGCGGTGGCCGCCCGGCGGCGCAAAGGGCCGGCGGCGGTCCAGCCGGGCATGGACGAGGGCGAGGCGCGGGCGACGCTGGGGGTCGGCGCGGACGCCGGGCCCGAGGACATCCAGGCCGCCTATCTGAAGCAGATGATGAGCGCCCATCCCGACCGGGGCGGGACGACGGGACTTGCGGCCCGGCTGAACGCCGCGCGCGACCGGCTGCTGGGCAAGGGCTGAGGCCTCAGCCTCAGCTCTTCATCACCATGCAGGGAACCTTCTTGGCCTTCAGCGCCTTGCAGGCGTCGGCGGCCGCATCCTTGGTCAGGCCCTCGTAGCGGGTGCGGTACCAGCCCGCGTCGCCCGGCACGATCTTGCCCTCGGCGTCCTTCAGCTGCTTGGCGAAGCGCTTGCCGACGTCCTTGAGCCAGGAGTTGGCGACGGACTTCTGCTTGAAGGCGCCGACCTGGACGGTCCAGACCGCGTTCGGGTCGCGCTTCTTCTTCGGCGCCGCGGCCTTCTTGGCGGGCGCCTTGGCGGCGGCCTTGACCGGCTTGTCCTCGGCGGCCGGGGCGATCGAGGCCAGCACCACCGGGGCCTCCGGCGGGTCGGCGATCGGCTTCATGCCGGCCGTGCCCGAGGCGCGGTTCAGGGCGCCGGTGATGTCGGTCGGCTCGGCGGCGACCTTGGGGCCGATCAGGGCGTAGTTGGTCTGGGCCGACGGGGTCTCGAACAGGTTCTGGGCGACGTGGATCACCTCGCCGCTCTTGCGGCGGCGGAACACGTCGAAGCCGGTGTTCAGCAGTTCGGCGACGTGGTCGTCGCGCGCGCGGGTGGAGGTCCCGCCCAGCACCACGGTGATCAGCCGCTTGCCGTCGCGCACCGCCGAGGCCGCCAGGTTGTAGCCGGACGCGTTGGTGAAGCCGGTCTTGATCCCGTCCACGCCCGGCATGCGGTGCAGCAGGCCGTTGTGGTTGCGCAGCGACTGCCCGCGCCAGCTGAAGCTCTTCTGGCTGAAGTAGCCGTAGTACTGCGGATAGTCCCGCATAACCGCCCGCGACAGCAGGGCGATGTCCCGCGCGCTGGACAGCTGGCGGCTGTCGGGCAGGCCCGAGGCGTTGACGAAGCGGGTGCCGGTCATGCCCAGCTCCTGCGCCTTGAGCGTCATCAGGGCGGCGAAGCGCGGCTCGGTGCCGCCGATCTTCTCGGCCATGGCGACGGCCACGTCGTTGGCCGACTTGATCGCCAGCGCCTGGATAGCTTCCTCGACGGTGAGCGTCTGGCCGGCGGCCAGACCCAGCTTGGACGGCGGCTGGGCGGCGGCGCGCGGCGACATGGTGACGGTGTCGGTCAGCTTCAGCTCGCCCTTCGCCAGCGCCTCGTAGGCGAGGTAGAGCGTCATCACCTTGGTGATCGAGGCGGGGTAGCGCGGGCTGTCGGCGCGCTTGGCGTAGAGCACCTCGCCGGTGTCGGCGTCGATGACGATGGCGGCGTACTTCGCCTGGTCGGCGGGCGCGGCGACGGCCGGGGCGGGGGCGACCACCACCGGGGAGGCGGCCGTGACGGCGCCGAAAGCGATGCACAGGGCCAACAGAAGCCGGCGGGCGGATGAGAGCATGTCTGCGTCCGTCGTGGGTACTGAGGTCAGCCGGCGCCGCCCCGTCGAAGCGTCGCCGATACGATCTTTACCATGCCTTAGGCGTGGTTGCTCGGGGGTAAAGATTTTTCACGGCTAATTTAAGCCGACGCCCTGTCGCGGCGGGTGCGGCGGTTCAGCGCGCGCCCGTTATTGTGCAGCGCACAAAATCTGGTTGACCCTTGTTCGCGGTTGCGGCATAAGCCCGCCCAGACGACCTGCTCGTCATGCAACCGCGCGGGCGACCGCGCCGGGGTTCGAAGCCCCTCCAACCGGAGAGACTCACATGGAAAACGGCGCCGAAGCCATCAAGAACAACGTCGAACGCCTGACCGCGGCCGGCAACCAAGCGTTCCGCGACACCGTCGAGAAGTCGGTCGGCTCGCTGAACGAAGTGAACGCCGCCTCCAAGCGCAACCTGGAAGCCGTCGTCGAGAGCGTCACCGCCGCCACCCGCGGCGCCGAGACCCTGGGCGCCCAGGCTCTGGCCTACTCCAAGAAGAGCTGGGAAGAGGGCGTGAACGCCGCTCAGGCCCTGGCCT
>Ga0196964_10000234_pt1 | contig 41271 bp, 42 predicted proteins | sample S1_10metaG_FD_148615 | JGI IMG/M metagenome (GOLD analysis project Ga0196964, IMG submission 148615) | Soil microbial communities from Anza Borrego desert, Southern California, United States - S1_10 | ecosystem: Environmental > Terrestrial > Soil > Desert | place: USA: California | collected...
AGCGAAATCGTGCGCGCCCGCAGGCCCGCCACCGTCGTGAACGCTTGCGGATCGGCCCCGTCGCCGATCTTCAGCAGCATGTCCTTCCCGCGCTGGGCGGCCATGGTCGTCTCCTCTAGTCCAGGGGCTCCGTCACCGCCTGCAGGCGCAGCACGCCCAGCACGCAGCGCCAGTCGGCGCCGCGGAACACGTCGGCGTAGGTCACGCTCAGCGACACCGCCCCCCACCCGTCCATCGCCGGCCGTGCGTCGTGCAGGCAGGCGCGCGCGGCCGCCGCCACCGCCTTGGCCTCCTCAGCCCCGCCGAAGCGGCTGACGCAGGTCAGGGTCAGAGCGTGCTCCGCCCCCTCCCCGCCGCTCCCGCCCCAGGGGCGACTCTCCGCCCGGCTTAGCACCAGGTACGGGTGCTGCGGCTCGCTCGGCGGCTCGTCCCAGACCCGCCCGCCGGTCAGAGCCGCCACGGCAGGATCGGCGCGCAGGGCGGCGATCACCGCCGCCTGCAGCGCCCGTTCGGCGTCCACGCTCATTCGCTCTCGCTTTCCAGATGCAGGGTCATGCGTCCGGGCGCCGGCGCGCCGCGCTCCACGCGCAGCACCGTCCAGCTCCGGCCGTCGAGGCCGAGCCGCATCCCGCGCTCGGCTTCCGGGTGATCGCGGGTCACCGCCCGCGCGGTTTCGACCAGGCGCGGCCGCCCGCCCCGGTCCGCGACCACGCGCGCGGGACCGGGCGTCAGCGCCACCCAAAGGTCCGCCGCCGCCTCCCACAGGCGCGAGCGCCCGCCGAACGGCGTCTCCTGCTCGACCGCGGCCTCCAGCACGGCCAGGCGCCGCATCGCCCCGACGCTCACAGCCGCACCTCGCGGTACGGCCGGATCCAGCCCTCGACGAGCGACAGCGGCGCCTCGCCGCCGTCGCGCCGCTCATAGGCGTGCCGCCAGCAGCATCACCGCCAGCCGCAGCGGCGCGGGCGAGCCGGCGTCCAGCGCCACGCCCGTCTCCTCCTCCACCCGCTTGTGCGCGGCGGCCAGCAAGGTCGCGATCAGCCCGTCCTCGGCCACATGCGTGACGCGCAGGAACAGCTTCGCCTCGGCCAGCGAGACGGGTTCGGTCATGGAGATGTCCTGTTTCGGAAAAGAGGGCTGCGTTCCCTTCTCCCCTTGCGGGAGAAAGCGCCCTGCGGAGCAGGGCGGATGAGGGGTGCCGGCGCCTAGGCCGGACGAGGAGCGAAAGCCGGTGCGCCGGATAATCTCCGACGGTCCCGCCGACACCCCTCATCCGGTCGCTCGCGCGACCACCTTCTCCCGCAAGGGGAGAAGGAAGCCCGCCTACCCTCACACCCCCGTCTTCAGCACCTTGATCGCGTCGAAGTCCTGCACGCCGCCGCCGACGCGCTTGGTCGTGTAGAACAGCACGTAGGGCTTGGCCGTGTACGGGTCGCGCAGCACCCGCACCCCGGCCCGGTCGACGATCAGGTAGCCCTTGCGGAAGTCGCCGAACGCCACCGACAGGGAGCCCGCGCCCAGGTTCGGCATCTCCTCCAGCGCGGTGATCGGAAAGCCCAGCAGCGAGGCGAGGGCGCCCGGCTGGCTCGCCGGACTCCAGACGTAATTGCCGTCCGCGTCCTTGAACTTGCGGATCACGCCGACCGTCTTGCGGTTCATCACGAACCGCGCGTTCGCCCGGTGGCGCGCCTTGGGGGCGTAGACCAGGTCCAGCAGCCGAGAGACCGGATCGGCCGCCTCGAACCCGGCCGCAGCCCCGGTCGGCAGCGATCCGATCTTGCCCCAGACATGGGCGCTGTCGGCGACCACGTCGTAGCTGAGGAACCCCTTGGGCTTGTTCACCCCGTCGCCGCTCACGAACGCGGCGGTCTCCTGGGCGGCGAAGGCGTCCTCGACCTCGCTCGCCAGCCACTCGTCCAGGTTCAGCATGGCGTCGTCCAGCAGCGCCTGGGTCGCCGCCGGCGCGGCGTAGAGGTCGGCCGCCGGAAACTCCAGCAGCGCCAGGGTCGCGGGGTCGGTCTCCGGCCGCGCGGCCGTCTCCGCCACCCAGCCCGACCCGACGCCCGCGGTCGACACCGGCTTCTTGAACACCCCGGCGCCGATCGAGCGCACCGTCGCGACCGCGCGCATCGGCGAGGCCGTCATCAGCCGCCGGTCGATCGTGCGCTCGGTCTCCGCCGGCACGACATAGCCGCCCGAAGTCGGCGCGCTCGACAGCCCCGCCTTCAGCTCAAGCCCGACCGCCCCGGTCTTCAGATAACCCTCGAACGCCGCCTTGCGCTCGTCCGGCTCGGCCGCGCGGCCGCCCTCGATCGGCGGACGGCGGCTCTCGTACAAGGCCCGGTCCAGCCGCCCCTGCGCGCTCTGCAGCGCCTGGTCGATGCGCGCGACCTTCTCCTCCAGCAGCCCGTCGCCGCGCTTCTTTTCGATCTCGTCCAGCCGCGCGTCGTTGGCCGCCTTGAACGCCTCGAACGCCGCCATGACCTCGTGCATGGCCGCGCGCACCTCCGGCGAGCCGGAGGCGGTCTTGGTCTCTTTCATCTATGGTCCTCTGTCGTCAGGCCGCCCGCGCGGCCGCCCCGCCCACGCGCGTGATCCGCGCGCTCGGCAGCATCGGGAAGGTCACCAGCGACACCTCCCAAAGCTCCACTTCCGTCAGCACCCTCAGGCGCCCGCCGTCGCCGCTCCGCGCCTTCACCGCGCGAAACCCGATCGACAGCCCGTCCAGAGCGCCCGCGCGCGCCAGCGCCGCCGCCATCCGCCCCTCGGGCGTGACGTCCAGGATCCGTCCCCGGACGATCAGCCCCTCGGCGTCCTCGGCGACCTCGTCCCAGACCCCGATAGGCCGCGCCGTCTGGTGCTCCAGCAGCATCTTCACCCCGCCCGGCCCGGTGCGCGCCAGCGACGCCGCGAAGGCGCCCGGCGCGGTCACGTCGTCGTTCAGGTCCCGCGCCCAGAACACCGAGGCGCGCCCTTCGATCTCCGTCACCGCTCCCTCCGATCCAGCTTGGCCTCGATCCGCGCCAGCGACGCCCGCGTGGCCTCCGCCTGCGCCTCCAGCCGCGCCAGACGCTCGTTCACCGCCCCCTGCCGCTCCAGCCGCTGCTCCAGCGTCGAAATCCGCGCCGCCGCCTGCCCCGCCCAAACCAGCGCCCCCGCCGTCTGCAAGGCGAGGGTGACGACCACGGCCAGGGGCACACGGGCTCCGCTCGAAATCATCTTCACCTCCTTTCCTTCTCCCCTTGCGGGAGAAGGTGGCCTGCGGAGCAGGCCGGATGAGGGGTGCCGGCGCGACGCCCGCCGCCCTGCCTTGTTCTGGCCGGTCACGAACGGCTACGCTCGACCATGGACACGCTCGAAGACCGCGCGATCCGCCGCGCTCGTGGTCTCCGCCGCATAACGACCCCTGCCGAACAGGCGCTATGGCGACTGCTGCGCGACCGCCGCCTCGGCGGCCGCAAGTTCCGTCGCCAGGTTCCGATTGGACGCTACGTCGTCGATTTCGCCTGCTTGCCCGACCGGCTGGTGCTCGAGGCCGACGGCGGCATTCACCCGCTTCGAGCCGATGCCGACGCGGACCGCGACGCATGGCTGACGTCCCAAGGCTTTCGTATTCTTCGCTTCAGCAACGAGACGATCCTCTCGCGCCCTGGTCTGGTGATCGCCGCGATCCATGCACGCCTGCGGAGCGAACCAGGCGAGGTGAGCTAGCAGCAGTCTTCTACAGACGACCGTAGCGCCGGCGCCCCTCATCCGGCCGCTCACGCGGCCACCTTCTCCCGCAAGGGGAGAAGGAGAGTTCACTCCCCCACCCCCGCCATCCGCCGCCGTTCCTCCGGCGTCAGGAAGCTCGCCGCCTCCAGCCGCGCCCACAAGGCGTCGCGCTCCGCCTGCAGCGCCGGAACCGCGTCCAGCTCGCCGCCGATACGAACGCCAGGGAACTTCGGCCCAAGCCACCCGGTCAGCGCCCGCGACGTCTTCTCCACCAGCGGCACGATCGTCTGTCGCCAGAACGCCGCGTTCGCCTCGCGATAGTTGGCGTAGGTCGCGTCGCCGGGAATGCCCAGCAGCTGCGGCGGCACCCCGAACGCCAGCGCGATCTCGCGCGCGGCGGCGTGCTTGCCCTCGATGAAGTCCATGTCGGCGGGGGTCAGCGCCATCGGCCGCCAGTCCAGCCCCCCTTCGAGCAGCATGGGCCGCCCGGCGTTGCCCGCCCCCTGGAAGCTCTCCTCAAGCGCCGTTTTCAGCCGCTCGAACCGGTCGCCGCCCAGGTGCTCGCCGCCGGCGAACACCAGCGCCCCCGAGGGTCGCGCCGAATTGTCCAGCAGCGCCTTGTTCCATGCGCCCGAGGCGTTGTGCACGTCGATGGCGAAGGCCGCCGCCTCCATCGGCGAAAAGCCGTACCAGTCGTCCGCCGGGCTCAGCAGCTTCAGGTGCAGCACCGGCAGCCAACCGTCCGGGTCGCGTCTCAGCCACACCGACCGTCCGCCTACGGAATACTCGTAGGCCTCGGGCCAGCCGCTGCGCCCGGGCGCCGCCTTCATCCGGTCCGGACGCAGGGCCCACAGCTCCGTCGGCGCGCCGTCGCCCGCAGCCTCCAGATAGCCGTTGCCGGCCGTCTGCAGGGCTCCGTACAGCTGTTCCAGCAGTTCCGCCCCGCCCTGCTCCGGGTTCGGACGCTCCAGCAGCCGCGCCAGCGGATGGTCGGCCTCGCGCCGCCCGTCGGCGAACACCGCCAGCGGCACCGATGCCGCCGCCTCGGCGATCATCCGCACGCACCGGTAGGCGACCGGGTTCTTGGCGAACCCCTCGCGCGCCAGGCTCTCGTAGTCGCGCGGCGTCCACTGCGCCCGCCCGCTCAGGCTCACCGCCGCCAGCGCCCGCGCCTGCGACCGCTTCGCCTCCGGCGCGAAAGGCCAGAACTTCATGTGTGTTCCTTAACGTCTCCCTTCTCCCCTTGCGGGAGAAGGTGCCCTGCGGAGCAGGGCGGATGAGGGGTGTCGGCGCGAACGCCTGCCGCCCTGCCTTGTTCTCTCCGGCCACGAACGGCTACGCTGGTTTATGGACACGCTCGAGGACCGCGCGATCCGCCGCGCTCGCGACCTCCGCCGTGTATCGACTCCGGCCGAAAAGGCGCTATGGCGCCTGCTGCGCGACCGCCGCTTGAGCGGCCTGAAGTTTCGTCGTCAAGCTCCGATCGGAAGCTACGTCGCCGACTTCGCCTGTCTGTCGGCTCGACTGGTTCTAGAAGCGGACGGCGGCGTGCACCGTCTCCGGGTCGAAGCTGACACGGAACGCGACGCTTGGCTGAGATCTCAAGGGTTCCGCGTCCTGCGTTTCAGCAATGAAGTCATCTTGTCCCGCCCGGATCTAGTGATCGCCGCGATTCTCTCTTCTCCTTTGCGGGAGAAGGCGCCCTTCGAAACAAGGACGGATGAGTTTTAGCGCTGAGCTTAAAGGAGGGACGTACAAACCGAGCTCGCCGAGCCCTGACCGTGCCACCGACACCCCTCATCCGGCCGCTCGCGCGGCCACCTTCTCCCGCAAGGGGAGAAGGAAACTGATCTAAGCCGCCGACCCGCTTCTCCGGCCATGACAGAAGCATACGCGACCACCGCGCACGGTCGGAAAACTCGGCCGAAGAAAACTTATGACCCTGTTCCGCTTCGCCTTTCCGCAACGGAAAAGGGGGAGATTGTCGCCGATCTCCCCCTATCTCGCTCGGGCGTCGGTCGGGCTCAGTGCCCGTGGCCGCCGTGCCCGTCGGTCTCCGTGGCGGCGGCGCCCGGGGCCGAGGCCTCCATGCCCTCCTGGGTGAACCAGAACGGCTGGCGCGGCTTGCCGCCCACCTCGTTCATGCTCATCGCGTCGAACACGCGCCCGTTGGCCACCGTGTAACGGATGGAGGTCGTGTTCCTGATGTTCTCCAGTGGGTTGGCGTCGAGCACGATCAGGTCGGCCAGCTTGCCAGGTTCGATTGAGCCCAGCTCCCGGTCCATGCCCAGCGTACGCGCCGGGTTGATCGTACCGGTGCGCAGCACCTCCAGCGGGCTCATGCCGCCCTGGGCGAACATCCACATGTCCCAGTGCGAGCCCAGCCCCTCGCGCTGGCCGTGGGCCCCGATCGAGGTCGGAACGCCGAGCCTGCTGATCGCGGTGGCGGTGGCGGCGACCTGGACGTGGTTCAGTTCCTCGTCGGGCACCCGGAACGGCCGCCGGGCGCGCGAGTCCAGGATTCGCCGCGGCACGTACTGCGTCAGCCGCGGATCGGCCCAGACGTCGGTGGTCTGGTACCAGTAGTTCTCGCCGAAGCTGCCGCCGTAGGCGACCACCAGGGTCGGCGTATAGGCCGTGCCCGACCCGTCCCAGAACTGCAGCACGTCGTCGTAGACCTTCGCCACCGGCAGCGAGTGCTCGATGGTGGTGTGGCCGTCGGCGATCATCGTCATGTTGTGCTGGAACAGCGACCCGCCTTCCGGGACCACTGACATGTCCAGCTGCCGCGCCGCCTCGATGATCTGCTGGCGCTGGTCGCGTCGGGGCTGGTTGTAGCTTTTCACGCTGAACGCCCCGACCGCCTTCATCCGGCGAAGGTGGCTCAGCGCGTCGTCCAGGCTTTCGACCTTGGCGGTGATCGGATTGGTCGCCCCGTACAGGATGGTGCCGGTCGAGAAGATGCGCGGGGCCACGATCTTGCCGGCCTTGGCAAGCTCGCTCTGGGCGAAGATCTCGCTGGTGTCGTTGGACGGGTCGTGGATCGTCGTCACGCCGTAAGTGAGCGAGGCGTAGTTCACCCAGCTCTGCTGCGGGATGATCTCGTCCGAGCCCATGCTGCCGTGCCAGTGGGCGTCGATCAGGCCCGGCATGATGGTCTTGCCGCTGACGTCGATCGTGCGCGTGCCGGCCGGGATGGTGGCCGCGGCCAGCGGGGCGACCATCTCGATCCGGTTGCCGTTGATCACGACGATGCCGTTTTCGATCACCTCGTCGCCGTTCATGGTGATGATCCGCGCGCCGGTGAAGGCGACGCGGCCGCTCGGCTTGGCGTACTCCTGGGTGAAGCCGATGTTGATCCCGCGCTCGGCCGGCTTGGGCAGCTCGGCCGGCGCGCCCTCGACGAAGCTGAAGGTCTCCTTCAGGTCGCGCGAGTACAGCTCAGGCCCCAGCGACCACCACAGCTTGCGGCCGTCTCCCGACCAGTGGATCCACTCGCCCGCGTCGCGTGTCACCCGCGTCTGCGGCAGGGCCTTGGCGTCGGGCCCGATGTCCACCGTCTTGCCGGTGCGCACGAAGGGCATGACGTAGGCGTTGAACCGCTCGGTCCAGGCCACCCACTTCTCGTCCGGCGACAGGGCGAACTCGCCGGCGTTGGCCGACATCAGGTGCGTGCGCTCGTCAGAGCCGTCCAGTTCGATGGAGCGCAGCGCCCGCTTGCCCTCCGCCTCGAAGGTCATGAAGTACAGCCGGTCGTTGGCCGCGCCGAACTGGGGAAGCGCCCCGCTCTTGGCGATCCGCTCCGCCTTGCCGCCCTTGACCGGCGCCACGTACAGCCCGGTCTCGCGCCCCCACACGCCCGGCAGCAGGAAGCCGTCGCTGGTCTTGCGCCAGGCGATCCTCGTCCCGTCCGGAGAGAAGGTCGGTTCGACGTACTGGCCCGGCTTGTCGGTGACCACGCGGCCCTCGCCGCCGGTCGCCGGGATCACCCGCACCGAGCCGTAGTCCTTGTCGCTCCAGGTCGTGTAGACGATCGAGCGGCCGTCCCGCGACCAGGCCGGGTACATCTCGAAGTGGTCGTTCTGTTTGGTCAGCCGCCGGGACGTTCCGTTCGGCAGATCGCGGATCCACAGGTGGCCCAGCGCCTCGTAGACCACCTTGTCGCCCTTGGGCGACACCTCGGCCCAACGCAGCATCTTCACGTCGAACCGGTCGGGCGCGACGTTCACCTGCGCACGCACCGCGTCCTGCACCCGGCGGGTGTCGCGCACCCGGAACGGCACGTCCGAGACCTGCTTCGACGCCACGTCGATGCGTTTGATCTTGCCGCCGGCCCAGAACACGATCGAGCGGTTGTCCGGCGTCCAGGACATGGCCGGGTACACCCCGTGCACCGCCCAGGTCTCCTGCATATCACGGTCGAGGCCGTCGTGGATCGGCGTCTCGCGCCCGGACTCCAGGTCCATCACGTACAGCACCGACTTGTACCGAACCCGCCGGACGAAGGCCAAGGACTTGCCGTCCGGCGACGGCGTCGGCCGCACCGAGCCGCCCGCGCCGGTGACGAAGGCTTCGGTCTCGCCCTTCTCACGGTCCAGCCGCTGGATCACGTAGATCTGGCCGTTCGGGTCCTTGCTGTACTCGAACACGCCTCCCGGCGTCGCGTCGTCGCTGAAGTACAGATAGCGCCCGTCCGGCGAGAAGGCGGGCTCGCCCGTGTCCTTCTGCTCGGTGCGCTTCTTGGTCAGCTGCACCCCGTCGCCGCCTGAACGGTGGTACATCCACATCTCCCCCGCCCCCAGCGACCGGGTCGAGGTGAAGTGCTTGCGCGCGACGATGAACTCGCTGTCCGGCGTCCACTCCGGCTGGTTCAGCAGGCGGAACGTCTCCTTGGTCACCTGCCGCGGGTTCGACCCGTCCCGGTCCACGATCCACACGTTGTCGCCGCCGCCGCGGTCGCTGGTGAAGGCGATCCAGCGGCCGTTCGGCGAGTACTTCGGCTGCATGTCCCAGGCGTGACCGCGCGTCAGCGGCCTGGCCTCGCCCCCGCCGATCGGCATGACGTAGAGGTCGCCCAGCAGATCGAACACGATCTCGCGCCCGTCGGGGCTGACGTCCAGCGACATCCAGGTGCCCGTGGCGGTGTCGATCGCCACGTCCTTGCCCGGCCCTCGGGGAGCGGCGACGTCCCACTTGTCGTCCTTCTTCTCGGCGGCAGCGGCGGTGGTCGCGGCCGGACCGGCCGGCTTGGCCGCGTCCTTCTCCATCGCCTGCTGCTTCTGCAGCTCCTGCGCGACCGGGCGGGGCTCCTGCTCGCCCTTGGCCGGGTTGACGGGATCGGCCTTCTTGTCGCCCGAGGGGGGCGGCGCGACCGGCTGCGGCGTCGGCGCCGGCGGGGTCTGCGCCGCCGCCGGCAAGGCCAGGGCGAACACGGACAGGCTGGTCAGGAGCAGGCGTTTCATCAGGCGGTTCCCCTCGCGCGCGGCCGCGCTTGTCGGTGGCTGTTTGGCGCGCACCATAGCCCCGCCGCCACGTTTGTCGACGATGCGCGTTCAGCGAACGATGCGCTTGCTGCTCCGCCTCCTGGCCGGTCTGCTGGTGCTCGCCGCCACCGCCGCGGCGGGCTGGTGGTTCCTCCTGCGTCCGTCCTCCGGCGGACCCGGTCCGCAGAGCCGCGCCGGCCCGCCCGCCTCGGCCGGGCCAGTGCTCTCCACCACCGTGGTCCGCCCCGGCCGGCCGCCGTCCCAGGACTGCTCCGGCCCGCTCGCCTACGCCGTTCCCGCCGCCCTGAACGCGACCTCCCTGCGCCAGGTGGAGTGGGCCCCCTTCCGCCATCCCGAGCGCGGGTGGGAGGTCTACGCCCCGCAGGTCGCGCGCGAGGTCGCGACCGTCTGCCCTCCCGACAGCGCCGGCTTCGCCTCCGCACTCGCCGGTTGGGAGCGCCGCAAAGGCCGCCCTGCCGACGGGGTGCTGTCCACCGCCGACTTCGAGGTGATGAAGAACGCCTGGTACGCGCGCCGCCCGTTCGTCGCCGCCTCCCGGGGCGGCGGCTGCCCGCCCGCGCGCGACCCGGCGACCCTGGTCAGCGGCGAGCCCGGCGAGGGCTACGGCGGCGAGATCCTGCAGCTGAAACCCGAAGCCTTGTCGGCGCTCCGCCGCATGGTCGCCGCCGCCCGCGCCGAGGTTCCGGAAATCGCCGCCGACCCTCAGGCGCTGCAGGTGTTCTCGTCCTACCGCGGCCCGGACGAGGCCGCCGCCCGCTGCGCCGACGGCGGATGCGGGACCGCCACCCGCGCCCGCTGCTCGGCCCACCAGACCGGCCTCGCGGTCGACCTGGTCGTGGGCGCCGCGCCCGGCCACCGGGTGGACTCCTCCGACGACGCCAACCGGCTGCACATGTCGCGCACCGCGACCTACCGCTGGCTGGTCGCCAACGCCTCGCGCTTCGGCTTCGAGAACTACGTGTTCGAGCCCTGGCACTGGGAATACGTCGGCCCCGTCGCCGGACCGTGACAAAGAAGGCCCCGCCGCGCGGGAAACGCGGCGGGGCTCGAGGCTGGGATGACAGACCATCCTGTCGGGACCGCTCGAAGAACCCCGTTATCGGTCCCGGGTTTCGCCCGCTGTCATTTGATCAGCCGCGTCCTCGCGCTCCCGGCGCCCGGTCCCCGAACCACCAGGCCAGCGCCGTGGTCGCCGCGAAGGTGATCGCGTTGACGAAGGCCGGCGCCACCTCGCCCGCGGTCGCCGCCGGCAGCCGCCCGTCCAGCGACAGCAGGAACAGCACGAAGAACATCGCCCACAGCAGCACCGTCAGCCCCGGCCTGGTCAGGGCCCGGACCGCGTTGACCCACGGCGGGCCGGCGGGCGTCCGCGCCTCCGCCTCCACCGACGCCCGCAGGCCGGCCCACGAGCCCTCCGCCGCCGCCCGCTCCAGCGCCTGCTCGGCCAGCGCCAGCTCGCGCTCGGTCTCGACCGCCCGCGCCCTGGCCTGCAGCTCGTGCAGAGCCGTCTCGTGACCCCAGCGGTCCTTCTCGTGCGCCATCTCCAGCTGCCGGTCGCGGCGCTTCTCGCGCATCTCGAACAGCCCCACCGCCCGGTTCAGCACCGACCCGAGCGCTCCGAACAGGGCGCCCGCCGCGCCCGAACCCGCTAACGCAAAAGCGCCTTCCATCGCGCCCGCCCTCCCTTCTGATAGTCCCATTCCGCCGGACGACCGGTCGGCTTCAGCGGCCGCCGGTCCAGGTGGAAGAAGCTCCGCCCGAACCCCAGCCCTCCGAACCCCAGCGCATAGGCGCTCTCCAGCAGTCGCCGCTTTGCCTCGTCGTCCCAGCCGGCCACCACCACGTCCGCCGCGATCGTGCGCGCGTGCATCGACAGGGGCGCTCCGCCCACCGCCGCATTGTGCTGCGGACACCTCCGCCCTGAATTGATGCTGACCGGCCGCCCCGCCGCCTCGCGCAGGGCGTCCATGGCGTCCAGGAACGCCGGATCGTGAAAATACTCGCCCCGGCAGAAGCGCCCGCCGCAGCGGCAGGCCAGCTCCTGCGGCCGGAAGTGGCGCCAGCGCCAGCCCTCCCGCGGCAGGTCGTCGATCGTCGCGTACAGCACCGGCGTCAGCTCCAGGCCGTGATCCAGACCTCGCCGCGGCCGCCCCCCCCGCCGGCGCCCGAGGCCGCGTCCGACCGGCTGGCCCCGCCGCCTCCGCCGCCGCCTCCAGGCGCCCCGCCGACGCCGCCGGAGCCTCCGGCCACGGCCGTCGTTCCGGCCCCGCCGCCTCCGCCGCCGGCGCCCGCGCCGCGGGTCCAGGTCTTGTCGCCGCCGGCCCCGCCCGCCGCGGCGGACGCCCCGCCGGCGCCGCCGGTCGAGCGTCGCCCCGTCGCCCCGACCACATAGCCCTGGTGGTAGCCCGAGCCTCCGGCCCCGCCCGCGCGCTGGGTTCCGGCGGCGTCCAGCCCGCCGCCCGCGCCGCCGCCCCCGGGCCCCGGGCCCTGCGCGGTCGCCTGGCCGGTTCCCCCGCCGCCGGTGACGCTGCTCGATCCGCCCGCGTTGGAGGCGCCGTGGCCGGACGCGATCCCGGTCCCGCCCGCGCCCGATCCCGTGCCGCCGCCGCTTCCGCCCGGCGCCCCGGGCCCGTAGAGCAAGGTCGCGCCGGACGGCAGGGCGACCCGCGTGTCCTGCCCCTGCCCGCCGTTCGCTCCCGCCGCCGCGGTGGCGGCCGCGGCGCCCGCGCCGCCCGCGCCCACCGTGATCGTCAGCGGGTAGCTCAACTCGTCGACATCGAACTCTTCCTCCGTCCGGCCCCCGGCCGCTCCCCCGCCCGCGCCGAAGCGGTTCGCCGTCGCGTCGCCCGACGCGCCCGACCCGCCGCCGCCCCCGCCGCCGACGGCGGTGATCCGCAGCCGCCGCGCCCACGCCGGCGGGGTGTAGCTTCCGCTCGAGGCGAACACCGCGGTCTCGCGCCGGTTCGGCGACAGCGGAAAGCTCGCCCGTCCCGTCGTCCGGTCGACCGTCAGCGCGGTCGCCCACGCCGTCCCTTCCGCGCTGACCTTCAGCGTCAGGTCGTCGGACCCCACCAGCCCCAGTTCCGCCCGCCCCGACCAGCCGCTCTGGAACAGCAGCGACAGCACGTCGGCGGGCGCCTCCTTGTTGAACACGACCCTCAGGTCGCCGTCTCCGCCCTCCCCGACTGGCCGCGCCGTCAGCAGCGCCTTGCCGATCTTGGCCGCCAGCTGATTGTCCGCGTCCGCGGTCGTGCCGATCCCCAGCCGCGTCAGGTTCTGCAGCTCGCCGATCAGCGCCGAGAGGCTGGTCCAGCCGCCGTCCTCGCGCACCACCAGCGCGCCTTCGTCGCGCACGTAGGCCAACGCGCCTTCGGGGGTCGGCAGCCTCGTCCAGGCGCCGGCCTCGAACCGCACCAGGGCGCCGACCGGGTGCAGGGCCCAGTCCGCCCCGCTCCGCCCCACCGGCAGGATCCAGGCTTCCCCGTCCTCCGGGTCGAGCGGCTGGGCGGCCGTCGACCGGCTCTCGGCCGAGACCTGCACCAGGCCGTCCAGCAGCCCCAGCGCCTCGTTCACCGTCACATGCTTCTGCGCCTGTCCGGCGGCCAGGTAAGGCAGGCTCAGTCTGGGGGTGTAGTCGTCGAACACGGGGGCTCTCCTCGTTCTCCGCCTAGTGTCCGCCCGTTCCGCGGGGGTGGGTGAAAATATTCCCAACACCCCCTCCCGTTCCCGCTTCTTGACGGGCGCCTGCCCGCGGCCCACTAGGACCGCGTTCGGTTTCCGGAGATCCGCCTTGCGGCCGTCCACCCGCCCCTTAAGCGAGGACTTCGACCCGCCCGCGCGGGAACAGTGGCTGGCCCTGGTCGAGAAGACCCTGAAAGGCGCGCCGCTCGACCGGCTGACCTCGACCACCCACGACGGCCTGGCGATCCGCCCCTTGTACACGGCCGACGACGCCGCTCCGGTCCCGGGCGCCCGCCGCGCCCCCGCGGCCGATCCCGCGCGTCCCTGGGACGTGCGCACCCTGGTCGAGCACCCCGACCGGTCGCAGGCGAACGCGGACGTCCTGCGCGACCTGGAAAAAGGCGCGGCCTCGGTGCTGTTGCGCCTCGATCCCTCCGGCGAAACGGGCGTCGCCGTCGCTTCGCAGGACGACCTCGCCAGGGTGCTCGACGGCGTGCTGCTGGACGTGGCGCCCGTGGCTCTGGACGCAGGCTTCATGGGACCGGCCGCCGCCGACTGGCTGGCGGTCCTGGCCAAGGGCGCGCCCGCCGCGCCTCTGGCCTTCCACCTCGACCCGCTCTCCGCCTTCGCCGAGGCCGGCGCCGCGCCCGGTCCGGTTGAGGCGCATCTGATCGCCGCGGCCAACACCGCCGCCCGACACGCCCCGGCCTATCCCAAGGCTTCGCTGTTCCTGGCCGCGGGCCGCGTGCTGCACGAGGCCGGCGGATCGGACGCCCAGGAGCTCGGCTTCCTGGCCGCCGCCGCAACCGCCTACGCCCGCGCCATGGTGCGCGCGGGCTTGCCCATGGCAGATGCCTGGAAGCGCCTGACGCTCGGCGTCTCGGTCGACGGCGAGTACTTCGCCTCCCTCGCCAAGCTGCGAGCCGCACGCGCCCTGTTCGCCCGCCTGGCTTCGGCCTGCGGCGTCGAGGCGACCGCCCGGATCGAGGCCCGCTCCTCGCGCCGCATGCTGGCCGCGCTCGACCCCTGGACCAACCTGCTGCGCCTGACCGCCGCCGGCTTCGCCGCCGCCGCGGGCGGCGCCGACGCGGTCGTGCTCGATCCCTTCACCCGTCCGCTCGGCCGGCCGACCGCCTTCGCCCGGCGGCAGGCCCGCAACATCCAGCTTGTGCTGATGGAGGAGGCGCACCTCGGCCGCGTCGCCGACCCGGCCGGCGGCGCCTGGTTCGTCGAGCGCCTGACCGACGACCTCGCCCGCGCCGCCTGGGCCTTCTTCCAGGAGACCGAACGTACCGGCGGCGCCTTGGCTGCGCTGGAGTCCGGCCTCGTCGCCGAGCGCGTCGCCACGGTTCGCGAGGCGCGCCTGAAGGACGTCGCGCGCCGCAAGGCGGGCCTGATCGGCGTCTCCGAATTCCCCAACCTCGACGAGGGCGCCGTCGCGGTGGACGCGGTCGATCCGACTGCCTTCGCCCGCCCCGCCCCCGACCTTCGCCTGCCGGGCCCGCAGGCGCGCTGCCCCGCGCTCGTCCAGATCCGCCTGTCGGAGCCGTTCGAGGCCCTGCGCGCCCGCGCCGAAACTCTTCCCGCTCGCCCGGAGGTCTATCTGGCGACGATCGGCGACCAAGCCGACTTCTCCGCCCGCCTCGGCTTTTGCCGCAACCTGTTCGCCGCCGGAGGGATCGGCGCCCGGGTCGGCGCGCCCGACGCCTTCGACGGGACCGATACTCCGTTCGCCGTGCTCTGCTCTTCGGACGAACGCTATGCGGCGAGCGCGGCCGAGGCTGCGGCGACGCTGAAGGCCCGCGGCGCCCGAACGGTCTGGCTGGCCGGTCGACCGGGCGAGTTGGAAAACGCCCTGCGCGCGGCCGGGATCGACGCGTTCGTGTTCGCCGGCGCCGACGCCGTGAACCTGCTGAACCGGGCCTTCCAGGTCTTGGGCGTCGCGGACCCCGCGTCTGAAATCCAGAGGAAATAGCGCGATCATGGACGGCATCGGTTTCGACGCGACCAGCTGGAAAGACCTGAAGACGTTCAAGGGCTGCTGCGCCAGTCCTCACGACGTGGATCAGGCCGCCGCCGTGTTCGCGCTCGGCGACACCCTGAACGGCCGGCCGATGCCGGTCGAGCTGCCGCAGCCCGTGATCTGGTGGAGCGACGAGGGCGAACTCGCCGCCGTCGCCGTACAGGCCGAGGTGCACGAGACCGAGGACGACGAGACGCTGGAGGTGCTGGGCCTGGTCCTGCCCGACGGCGACACGGTCATAGCCCTGCTGGAGGACGTGGATCTGGTCGACGCCACCGATCCCGTCTGGCTCAACCTGCTGGCCGAGGCGGCCGAGGACGACGACGCCGACGAGGACGACGACGGCCTGGACCAGGCGTGGGACGACGATGAGCTTTCCTGATTTCGCTTCCCTGGACTTCGACGCCCTCGCCCCCTCCGCCCCGACGGGCGCCGGCGGCGAGCCCTGGGCCACGCCCGAGGGGATCGAGGTCGCCCCGCTGTACGGGCCGGACTCCGTGCAGGGTCTGGATTTCACCGCCAGCTATCCGGGCCTGGCGCCGTTCGTGCGCGGCCCCTACCCGACCATGTACGTCACCAACCCGTGGACCGTCCGGCAGTACGCGGGCTTCTCCACGGCCGAGGACTCCAACGCCTTCTATCGCCGCAACCTGGCCGCCGGTCAGACCGGCCTTTCGGTGGCGTTCGATCTGGCCACCCACCGCGGCTACGACAGCGACCATCCGCGGGTGAAGGGCGACGTCGGCATGGCCGGCGTGGCCATCGATTCCATCTACGACATGCGCACCCTGTTCGACGGCGTGCCGCTCGGCCGCATGTCGGTGTCCATGACCATGAACGGCGCGGTGCTGCCGATCATGGCGCTCTACATCGTCGCCGCCGAGGAACAGGGCGTACGCCCGGACCAGCTTTCAGGAACGATTCAGAACGACATCCTGAAGGAGTTCATGGTCCGCAACACCTACATCTATCCGCCCGCCCAGAGCATGCGGATCGTGTCGGACATCTTCGCCTACACGGCGGAGAACATGCCCAAGTTCAACAGCATATCGATCAGCGGCTACCACATGCAGGAGGCCGGCGCGACCGCCGACCTGGAGCTCGCCTACACCCTCGCCGACGGTGTCGAGTACGTGCGCGCCGGCGTCGCCGCCGGTCTGGACGTGGACCGCTTCGCGCCGCGCCTCAGCTTCTTCTGGGCCGTGGGCATGAACTACTTCATGGAGGTGGCCAAGCTGCGCGCCGCCCGCCTGCTGTGGGCCCGCCTGATCAAGCGCGAGTTCGCGCCCAAGGACCCGCGCTCGCTGTCCCTGCGCACCCACTGCCAGACCTCCGGCTGGTCGCTGGCCGCCACCGACGTGTTCAACAACGTCGCCCGCACCTGCGTGGAGGCCATGGCCGCCGCCAACGGCCAGACCCAGTCGTTGCACACCAACTCGCTCGACGAAGCCCTGGCCCTGCCGACCGACTTCTCCGCCCGGATCGCGCGCAACACCCAGCTGTTCCTCCAGTCGGAGTCGGGCCTGACCCGCACCGCCGACCCCTGGGGCGGCTCCTGGTACGTGGAGCGCCTGACCCACGACCTCGCCGCCCGCGCCCTGGAGCACATCGAGGAGGTCGAGCGGCTGGGCGGCATGGCTGAGGCCATCGAGCGAGGCGTGCCCAAGCTCCGCATCGAGGAGGCCGCCGCCCGCACCCAGGCGCGCATCGACACCGGCCGCCAGGCGGTCGTCGGCGTCAACAAGTACCGTCCCGAGGTTCCCGACGAGGTGCCGGTTCTCAAGGTCGACAACGCCTCGGTGCTGAAGCAGCAGATCGATAAGCTGAACCGCCTGCGTGCCGAGCGCGACGACGCCGAGGTGCGTCGCACGCTCTCCGCGCTCGAACAGGGCGCGCGCGGATCGACAAACCTGCTGGCTCTCGCCGTCGACGCCGCCCGCGCCAAGGCCACCGTCGGCGAGATTTCCGACGCGCTCGAACGCGCCTGGGCCCGTCATGAGGCCAAGGTGGACCGCGTCTCCGGCGTCTATCTGCCCGAGGCGGGGCGCGACCCGCGCATCGACCGCGCCCGCGAGATGGTCCGCGCCTTCGCCGAAGCCGACGGCCGCGCGCCCAAGGTCCTGGTCGCCAAGCTCGGCCAGGATGGCCACGACCGCGGCCAGAAGGTGGTCTCCACCGCCTACGCCGACCTCGGCTTCGAGGTCGAGACCGGCCCCCTGTTCCAGACGCCGACCGAAGCCGCCCGCCTGGCGGTCGAGACCGGCGTCCACGTCGTCGGCTTCTCGTCCCTGGCCGCCGGCCACCTGACCCTGATGCCCGAACTGAAGGCCGAACTGGAAAAGCTCGGCCGCGGCGACGTAATGATAGTCGTAGGCGGCGTAATCCCCCCCGACGACGTCCAGCGCCTGCTCGACCTCGGCGCCGCCGCCGTCTACCCGCCGGGCACGGTGATCGCCGAAGCCGCGATCGACATGCTGGAAAAACTCAACGAACGTCTCGGCTACGCCCAGCCGGAGAAGGCGGCGTAAGCCTTAGTCCCGCAGGAACACCACGCGCTTCTTCCTCTGGGCCCGCATCTCGGCCTCATGCTCGGCGAAGCGGCCGCTGTCGCGCACCGTGCGCCAGCTCTCCTCCACCCAGTGGGTGGTCTCGATGTGCTTCTGCAGCGCCTTGGCCGCCATCAGGTGGCCGGGGAAGAAGGTGTCGACCACCGCGCCCGCGAACGGCACAGCCGCCGTCGCCGTATCGACGCCCAGATAGCCGGCCATCCGCGCCAGGGTGCCGGCCGGAGCGTGCGCCCTCATGGCCTGCACCAGCAGCCAGCCGCCCACCCCCACCGTGTAGATGTCGCCCACGCCCGGGATCCAGGTCAGCACCCCGTCCAGCCCGATCCCGAGCGGTCCGACGCCCACCACCCGGTCGGACATCTTCTTCAGCCCGTCGACGTTGGTCCAGATCCGCTCCAGCTCGGCGATCGAACGGGCTTTCATGCTCTCTCCCGGAAGGCTTGCATCCCACGCGCCAGCCTGCACCTTAACGCAAGCCGCCGTTTCGGCGATCCTGGTTATTCGAGAAGGAGACCCGCCTTGATTGTGACCACAACCCCCCTGGTCGAAGGCCGCCCGGTGCAGCAGTACCTGGGCGTCGTCACCGGCGAGGCGATCCTGGGCGCCAACATCTTCCGCGACATCTTCGCGGGCGTTCGCGACATCATCGGCGGTCGCTCCGGCTCCTACGAGAAGGTGCTGCGCGAAGCCCGCGAGACCGCGCTCAGCGAGATGCAGGCCGAGGCCGCCAGGCTCGGCGCCAACGCGGTGATCGGCGTCGATCTCGACTATGAAACCGTCAGCCAGGGCACGATGTTGATGGTGACCGCGTCGGGCACGGCGGTTCGGATCGGGTGAAGACCACGGCGAGAAAGCCCGGCGGCCCCCTGGCGGGCCTTCTGCTCTGGAGCGCGCTGGCGGCCGCGGTCGCCGTGGCGCTGGCCGGGCTGCTGGCCGACCTCCACTACGTGTTCGACCTGGGCGCCCAGTTCGCCGCGCCGGCCTTTTCGCTCAGCCTGCTGTTCGCCTTCTTCGCCCTGCTGCTGCATCGGAACCGGGCCATGGCCGGCCTGCTGCTGGCGGCGCTGGCGCTGTTCCTGAACCTGCGTCCCCAGTGGTTTCCGCCCGAGCCGCAGCCCAAGGTGGTCTGGGGCGTCAAGCCGGCCAAGGTCTATTTCGCCAACGTCTGGGCCCGCAACGAACGCCTGGCCGACCTCGCCTTCTCCATAGCCGAGGCCGACGCCGACGTGGTGGCCATGGTCGAGGTCTCGCCGCTGCACGCCGAGCACATGAAGCTGCTGCTCGACCGCTACCCCTATCAGTTCAAGACCAACGCCTCGCCCAACGGCGGCGCCCGCACCTTGATCGCCTCGCGCTTTCCGCTGAAGGCCACCGACAGGGGCTTTCAGGACGGCCTGGCGGTGCTCGAGGCCAGGGTCATGGCGCCGGACCGGCCGTTCCGCCTGGTCGCCGTGCACCTGACCCGGCCCTGGCCCTTCTACGACCCGCACGTCCAGCGCCGCCAGACCGAGTCCCTGATCCGCCGCGTCCACCGCGGCGATCCCGAGACCACCGTGGTGGTCGGCGACTTCAACGCCACCGGCTCCGGCGCCCTGCTGCGCGATTTTCGCGAACGCGCCCACCTGCGCATGGCTCCCGCGATCGCCGGCACCTGGCCTTCAGTCGCGCCCGCCGCCCTGCGCCTAGGGATAGACAACGCTTTCGCCGGCGAGGACCTCGCCCTGATCAACCGGCGCCTGGGCCTGCCCAACGGCTCAGACCACCGCCCGATAGTCTTCCAGGTCGCCCCCGCCGAACCTAGGCGGCGGTGAACGCCGGGGCGCGACTTGCCCTGAGGACGACCGCGCCCCACTGTTCAGCGAGCAACGTTTGCGGAGCCGTCTCATGCGCGCCACGATCCTCGCCGCCGCCGTCCTGATCGCCGCCTGCTCGGCGCCGCCGCCGGACGGCGCGCGTGCCGGCGCTTCGCCCGGAGCGGGGGACAGGACCTCGCCCCCGCCGCCGTCGGACTTTTTCCAAACCGACGCCCCGGCGCCACGCCGGACCGAGGCGTACAAGGTCGAGACGGTGGCGAGCGGGCTCGAGCACCCGTGGGCGGTGGCCTTCCTGCCGGACGGGCGTTTCCTGGTCACCGAACGGCCCGGGCGCATGCGTATAGTCTCGGCTGACGGAAAGCTGTCGGCGCCTTTGCCGGGCCTGCCCGAGGTCTCCGCCCAGGGACAGGGCGGGCTGCTCGACGTGGTGCTGAGCCCGAGCTTCGCCCGCGACCGCACGATCTTCTTCAGCTACGCCGAACCCCGGCAGGGCGGGAACGGCACGGCGGTGGCGCGCGCGGTGCTGACGGACTCGCTCAGCCCGCGTCTGGACAAGGTGCAGGTGATCTTCCGCCAGCTGCCGACCTACGAGAGCCGCGGCCACTTCGGCTCGCGCCTGGCCTTCGCGCCGGACGGCAAGCTGTTCGTGACGCTGGGCGAGCGGATGACCGCCAAGGAGAAGGCGCAGGACCTGACCTACCACTTCGGCAAGGTGGTGCGGATCAATCCGGACGGATCGGTGCCGGCCGACAACCCGTTCGTCGGCCGCAAGGACGCCAGGCCCGAGATCTGGTCCTACGGCCACCGCAACCCGCAGTCGGCGGCGATCAACCCGGCCGACGGGCGGCTATGGACCGTCGAGCACGGCGCGCGCGGCGGCGACGAGCTGAACGTGCCGCTGGCGGGCCGCAACTACGGCTGGCCCGAGATCACCCACGGGGTCGACTATTCCGGCCTGCCGGTCGGTTCGGGCCAGAACCAGGCGCCGGGCATGGAGCAGCCCAAATACTACTGGGCGCCCTCGATCGCGCCCTCCGGCATGGCCTTCTACACGGGCGACCGCTTCCCCGCCTGGAAGGGCGACCTGTTCGTCGGCGCCCTGGCCGGGCAGCACGTGTCGCGGATGGACCTGGAGAACGGGAAGGTGGCCGGAGAAGAGAAGATCGCTACGAATCTTGGCCGCGTACGCGATGTTCGTCAGGGGCCGGACGGCCGCCTTTACCTCGTCACCGACGAGGAAGACGGCAAGCTGATCCGCATCTCTGAAAGGTGAACGCGGAACTTCGCCGCGCGCCCCAGCTTTAGCAGGGGAGCTGAGCGAGGGTTCATGGCGTCCGCCGAGGTTCTCGAGAATTTGACCAAGGTCGGCGTCGTGCGCGACGACCTGATCTTCGACGTGGGCATGAACGCCTGCGAAGACACGGACTACTTCCTGGCCAAAGGGTTCGAGGTCGTGGCCGTGGACGCGAACCCGGCTGTCTGCCGCGCGGCCGAGAAGCGCTACGCCGCCGAGATCGCCTCAGGTCGCCTGACCGTGCTCAACCGCGCCATCTCCCTCAGCCGCGAGCCTCTGACCTTCTGGGTCTGCACCAGCTACAGCGCCTGGAGCACCGCCTCGCCCAAACTCCGCGATTTCTGGAGCGCGCAGGGCGCCACGTTCGAGGAGATCGAGGTCCAGGGCGCGACCACCGCCGACGTGGTAGAGGCGCACGGCGTGCCCTACTACGCCAAGATCGACATCGAGGGGTACGACCTGATCTGCCTCAAGGGGTTCGCGCCCGACGCGGCCCCCACTTACGCCTCAGTCGAGGTCGACTTGGCGGCGGTGGACGAGCTGCTGTCCACCGCCGAGGCGCTGGGCTACCGGCGGTTCGAGCTGCGCTCCCAGTCGAAGGTCCCCGAACAGCGCCCGCCGGTGCCGGCGCTGGAGGGGGCCTCGATCGACTACCGCTTCGAGGTCGGCAGCTCGGGCCTGTTCGGCCGCGAGATAACCGCGGAGTGGCTGGACGCGGCGACCCTTCGCGCCCGCTGCCGCAGGATCATCGACCAACACCGCCTGGGCGGCGCCCTGACCCGGGTGGCGAGCCTGACCCCGTTCGGCGAGGCCGCCGCCGACTTTAAGCGCAAGCGGCTGCCGCTCTCCAACGACTGGTACGACGTGCACATGCGCCGCTGAACCCGGGCGCCCGGCAGCTTCCGCCCGGCAGAACCCGCCCGGCCGCCCCGCGCCGCGCCTGAAACTTCATTGAATTCAAGGCCCCTCCCCCTGGCCTCCGGATTGCGTGGGCTCGCGCGAGCGAGAAAGCTCAGCGGCAAAAGCCGCCGACACCCCGACCAGAACGGAAGGACCGACCGATGATCAGCAATTCGGTGAACACCAACGTGGGCGCGATGATCGCGCTCCAGAACCTCAACGCGACCAACATGGAACTGGCGCAGACCCAGAACCGCATCAACACCGGCAAGCGGGTGTCTACGGCGAAGGACGACGGGGCGATCTGGGCTATCGCCCAGTCGCAGCGCGCCGACGTCAAGGCGCTCGGCGCGGTGCGCCAATCGCTCGACCGCGGCGTCTCCGCCGTGGACGTAGCGCTGGCTGCGGGGGAAACGGTCTCCGACCTGTTGATCCAGATGAAGGAAAAGGCGCTGGCGGCGTCCGACACGTCGCTCGACGCCACGGCCCGGTCGGCCCTGAACGAGGACTTCAAGGCGCTTCGCGATCAGATCGCCAAGGTCGTCACCAACGCCGACTTCAACGGCACCAACCTGTTGAAGACCGGCGCGACGAACCTGGCGGCCCTGGCCAACGCGGACGCCACGTCCAAGCTCACGGTGCAGGCCGAGATCATGGCGCTGGGCGGCGCGATCGTCACGATCGGCGCCACCGCCTCCTTCAACACGGCGACGCAAGCCGCGACCCTGATCGCGACGGCGGAGACCTCGATCAACAACGTCAGCGCCGCGCTCGCGCGCCTGGGCACCAAGTCCAAGGCGCTCGAACTGCACGCCAACTTCGTGTCCAAGCTTTCGGACACTCTGGAGGCGGGCGTGGGTAATCTGGTCGACGCCGACCTGGCCAAGGAGAGCGCCAAGCTCCAGGCGCTGCAGACCAAGCAGCAACTGGGGGTCCAGGCCCTGTCCATCGCCAACCAGGCGCCGCAGATGATCCTGTCGCTGTTCCGTTAAAGCGCGCTCAGGCCGGGCGCATTCCTTCGGGGATCGCCCGGCCGCCCTTTTTCGCTACGTGTTTCAGCATGCCCGCGACCCGCGCCGCGATCGGCGACCTTGCGCGCGCGTCTGCCGGCGGCGTCGCGCACGTCCGGCCAAGCGTCCCTGCCCTGCTCACCCACCCGCCGGCCGGCGGCCAGAGCGTCGACCGCCGCCAGCCCCAGCGAAGCGAAGGAAGCGAGCGTGGCGACCTGGCAGTAGAGGCACAGCTTCTTCTCGTCGCGCCACTCCTCGGTTCCGAGCTTGGCGGCGATGAAGCTGTCGTAGGCGGTCTTGGCGAACAGGGCGAGCGGAATCCAGGGCCGCCGCCGCGCGCGGTCCGCCCCCCCCATCCCGGCCAGCACGCCGGTGATCCCGTAGGAGACGATCATCAGCAGGGCGTCCGGCGTCGCCGCGCGGCTGTAGGCGTAGGGCGCCTTGTCCACCCGGTTGGCGTCGAACGGTCCGACCTTCACGTCCGGCAGCTTCCTGACGATCCCGGTCTGGTACAGGCCGACGACCTGGCCCATAGCGACACCCAGCAGCGACAGCCCCACGATCCATCGCCGCCTCTGCATCTCCGGCGAGCGGTCGTGGCGCATCTCCTCGCTCAGCCGCCGCGCGGCGAGCGCCTTGGCCTGGCGGTCGCCGGTGGCGACGCGGGTTTTCTGAAGCATGGGACGGTCTCCGGACAGGGTCGAAGCCTGAACCGGAGAAGCGGGCGCGGAGTTGCGTGCCTCAGCCCGCCAGCCGCGCCTGATCCTCGGGCGACAGCCACAGACGGCGCGCGGCGGCCAGCCGGGCGCGGGCGTCTTGCTCGCGGCCCAGGCGGCGCAGGGCCTCGGCCCACAGCAGCTGGTTTCGGCCGTAGCCTGGTGCGAGTTCGGCCGCGGCTCGGAACGCTTTCTCCGCCCCCTTCGCGTCGCCCCTGAGCAGCAGCGCCTCGCCTTGCAGGTGGAGCGGTTCGACCGCGCGCGGGCCGTTGCGTCGCGCGATCTCAAGCTTCTCAAGAGCCAGAGCGGTGCGCCCCTGCCGGATCAGCATCTCGGCCCAGTCGGCGTAGGCGATCGGCAGCTCGGGCGCGGAGGCGACCGCGGCGGCGAACCAGCGATCCGCGCCTGCCGCGTCGCCGGCCAGGGCGGCGACTTGGCCGCGTCGCCGCAAGCACTCGTAACAATCCGCCGGAGCCCGGGCGATCAACGCGCGGGCGCCCTCCAGGTCGCCGTTGCGGGCCAGCAGGTGCGCGCGACGCGTCCACACGAAGCGCGGCAGCCGCGCCTCGTACGTCGGGTCGGCGGCCAGTCTGGCGCGCACCGTGACGTCCAGCGCGCGGAGCGCCCGGGGCCAGTCGCGCGCCCGCTCCGCGGCGTGCGTCTCGACCGACAGTCGCGCCAGCGCCGCCTCCTGGGAGGTCTGGTCCCGCAACACCGCACGGGCGCGGCGGACCTCGTGGCCGTTGGCGAACGCGTAAGCCTGCTCGAACTCATAGCCCGCGCCCGCCATCATCGGCCGTCCCAGCAGCTCGGCGGCGCCCAGGAAGTCGCCTTCATAGGTCTTCAGATAGGCGTCGATCTGCGTCGGCGTGGTGCGCACGACTTCCGCGTCGACCCCCTTCAGTCGCGAGCGGTCGCGCCAAAGCGGCCGCGCCTTGCGGTACTCGCGCCAGGCGGCGCCGTCGCGTCCGAGCGCGTCGAGCATCGTCGCCACCCACATCTGCGCCGTCGGATCGTTCGGCTTGAGGTCGCGCGCCGCCCGGGCCTTCTCCAGCGCCGCCGCGTAGTCCCCTTGCTCGCCCAGCGAATAGGCCCAGCTCGAATAGGCCGCCGCCCGCTGCTCGACGGAGCCCTCGCGGGTCAGCGGCGCCAGCACGGCCTCCGCTTCCGCCCAGCGCTGCTTGTTCTTCAGCCAGTCGGCGTAGCGCAGCGGCTGGGTATCGGCCAGCACCGACTCCGCCGCCTGCTGCATCAGCCGGTCCAGCTCGGTCTCGGGCCCGACCACGGTGCGGCCGGGCTTGCCCGACACCCGGGCTGTGACCGCCAGCCCCGCGGGCGTGCGCACCACCTCGCCGGTCACGCGCGCGCCCTTGCCCAGCCATTCGCGCAGGTATCGGCGCAGGTCGCCCAGCGACACGCCGGTCTGAGGGATCTCCACCTCGATGTCGTCGCCGGACGCGTCGCGATAGTCGCCCGCCGCCAGCACCGACTCCGTCTCCGCCTGCATCACCCCCAGCCGGTCCAGCAGCTGGGTGGACACCACCGCCCCGTCCAGGCCCCGTTCGGCGAAGTCGGGCGGCGTGCGGAACGGTTCGATCACCAGCGACTCGTCGTTCGCCGCCGACCAGACCACCCCGGCCACCAGGATCGCCGCGCCCACGCCGGCCAGGCCCAGCAGCCCCTTGAGCACCAGGCTCGCCCGCTCGCCGATCATCTCCAGCCGCACCGCCCGCCGCTGCGCGCGGATCAGTTCGGTCTGCTCCAGCAGCAGGGTGCGTGAAACGCCGGTGGGATCGACCCCGTCGGCGACCGCTCCCATCGCGACCTCGACCGGGTTCTCGTTGGTGATCGCCGGGTCCGGCGTGGTCGGCGCGCCCGACGTGGTTCCGTCCGCCACGGCTCCCCTCCCCGGCTGCGACGGGCGGATTGTTCGCCGAGATTCAAGCCTGTGGCAATGCGGGCGGGCGCTCGCTCAGAGGTTTTCGCGAAGCCAGGAGGCGGCGCGGGTCAGCACGTTGCCTCCCTGGACCTGGGGCGCGTCCTTCGGCGTCACGCGGCCGGCCATCAGCTTGCGCGACGACACCGCCTCGCGGGGGCCGTAGGCCGCACGCAGCAGCACGCCGGCGGCGGCGCAGAACGCCGGGCCCGAAGCCGCGTCGGCCAGGTGCGGCGCCCGGCGCGGACGACCCAGGCGCACCGGTCGGTCGAACACCCGCACGGCCAGCTCGCGCACCCCGGCCAGCTGGCTGGCGCCGCCGGTCAGCACGATCCCGGCGCCGGGCTCCAGCGGCGCGCCTGACGCCTTCAGCCGCTCGCGCAGCAGCTCCAGAGTCTCCTCGACCCGGGGCGCGATCACGTTCTTCAGGATGGACTTGGGCACCACGATCGGTCCGGCGCCGGGATCGTCGCCGCGCGGCGGCGCCTCGACCGTCTCACGGTCCTCGTTGGCGCAGGCGATGGCCGAGCCGTGCAGGGTCTTGATCCGCTCCGCGCCCGAAATGGAGGTCGAGAGCCCCCGGGCGATGTCGGCGGTGACGTGCCCGCCGCCCACCGCCAGGCTGTCGACGTGGACCAGCGAGCCTTGCGAGAACAGGGCCGCCGAGGTCGAGCCGCCGCCCATGTCGATGCACAGGGCGCCCAGCTCCATCTCGTCGTCCTCCAGGGCCGCCAGCGCCGAGGCGAAGGGCGCCGCGACCGCGCCCTGGAAGTCCAGGTGGGCCAGTTCTAGGCAGTGGCCGAGCGTCTGGAAGGCGCTCTCGCTCATGGTCACGACCAGCAGCTCGAGCCCCAGCGCGCGCCCGTGCATGGCGCGCGGGTCGCGCACGCCGCGCTGGCCGTCGATCGACCAGCCGATCGGCAGCAGATGGATCGGCCGCCGGTTCGGATAGCGCACCTGGGCCAGGGCCGAGGCGATGGCGCGGGTCAGGTCGGCGTCGGTGATCGGGCGCGCGCCCAGCGACACCTGGGTGGTCACCCGGTGGCTGGCGAGCTGGCCCGCGGCGGTGGTGACGGCCACGCCGGTGACCGCGGCGCCGGCCATGGCCTCGGCCCGCTCCACCGCCTGGGCGACCGCGTCGGCGGCGGCCTCCATGTCGACGATGGCGCCGCCGCGCACGCCGCGGGACTGGACGTAGCCCACCCCGGCCACCCGCACGGTGCTGTCGGCCCGGCGCACGCCGTCGGGCTTCATGATGAAGCAGGATATCTTGGACGCGCCGAGGTCCAGCGCCGCCACCACCGGCGCGCGGCCTCCGCTCAGGCCCTGGATGCCGTCCCGCGCTCCTCGCCGATCTTCCAGCCTCGACATGCCGCTTACGCCCCCAAAAGTCCGAACTAACCTTCGACCTGCGCCGCCGCGACCGCCTGGACGGTGCGCGTCTCGCGCGGCCGCACCGCGATCATCTCCGGGTCGCGCAGGTCGATGCGCGCGAAGCCCAGCTCCAGCACCCGCGCCCGCTGATCCAGCTGGTCCAGCTGGATCAGGGCGGAGTCTTCGCCCACCGCCGGCAGCTGGATCAGGCTGCCGTCCTTCAGCCGCAGGTCCCAGCGCCGCTCGTCCACGCGGATCAGCGCCTCCAGCCGCCCCATCAGCCGAGGGCGCGACCTGACGAACGGCAGCACCGCGGCCGCCTGTTCGTTCGCGCCGGCGCCCACCACCAGCGGCAGGTCGGCGAAGCGGCCGGGGTCGGCTTCCGGGATCGGCTCACCGTCCGCGTCGATGACGACGGCGCGGCCCTGGTGCTGCCAGACCGCCAGCCGCTCGCGCTCGACCACCGCCACCACCAGGGTGTCTGGCAGCAGGCGGACCACCTTGGCGTCCTTGACCCAGCCCACCGCCTCGACCCGCGCCTTCAGCGCGTCCAGATCCATGCCCGCCAGCGGCTGGTCGCGGGTCAGGCCCAGCGCCGCCTTGACGTGCGGCAGGGCGTGCTCGGAGGCGCCCTGGACGTGCACGCGCTTCAGCTTGAAGCCGACCGCAGCCAGGCGGCCGTCGATCGCACGGCCGACAGCGCCGCCCAGCGCCTCGGCCCGCCCGCCGGTGAACAGGGTCACGCCGAGCCCCGCGACCAGCACCGTCAGGGCGACCGCGCCGGTGACGCCCGGCGGCAGGCCCGCGCCCCTGACGGCGCGCAGCTTTCCGGCCGCGACTCCGCCGCTGGCGGCGCGGCCGCGGGGCGGGCGTTTCTTGGCCGTCTTCTTCGGCGCGGAATTCGAACTCTGTCGTCTGCCGCCCCGCACTACCGCGGGCATGAGGCGTCCTCCACGATCCACCGGACTAGGTCGTCGAACCCGATGCCCGCATGAGCGGCCTGCTCGGGAGCGAGCGAGGTCGGCGTCATGCCGGGCTGGGTGTTGACCTCCAGCAGAACAAGGACGTCCTTAACATCGTCATAACGGAAGTCGCTTCGGGTAAGGCCGCGGCAACCAAGCGCCTCGTGCGCCAGCTCCGCCATCCGCTTGGCCTCGGCCGCGACGGCCGGCGGAATCGGGGCCGGAATCACGTGCCGGGACCCGCCCTCCCCGTATTTCGCCTCGTAATCATAGAACCCGGTCGCCGCCACGATGTCGGTCACCGCCAGCGCCCGCGCCCCGTCCTTCTCGCCCAGCACCGCCACCGCCAGCTCCTTGCCGGCGACGTAGGGCTCGACCATCACCTCCTCGCCGAAGGTCCAGCTTTCGCTAACCAGGTCGCGCGGCGGCGAGTTGGCGCCCTCGAACACCAGGAACACGCCGACCGAGGAGCCCTGGGCGTTCGGCTTGACCACGTAGGGGGGCGGCAGCACGTGGTCGCGGGCCACGTCGAAGCGGTTGAACAGGCCGCCGCCCGGCACCGCCACGTTCGCCGCCGCCAGCACTGCCTTCGCCTTGGCCTTGTCCATGGCCAGGGCCGAGGCCAGCACGCCGGAGTGGGTGTAGGGGATCCCCAGCGTCTCCAGAATCCCCTGGACGCAGCCGTCCTCGCCCCAGGCGCCGTGCAGGGCGTTGAACGCCACGTCGGGCTTCAGCCCGTCCAACACCTGCGCCAGGTCGCGTCCGGCGTCCACGCGGCTGACCCTCGCCCCCAGCCGCTCCAGCGCCTCGGCGCATTCCTTGCCCGACACCAGCGACACCTCGCGTTCGGGCGAGAGCCCGCCCAGCAGGACGGCGACGTGACGATCGGCGAGGGGCTTGGACATGGCGGGCTCCGGCTAAGCGAGGAGCGGGTTATCAGGACGCCGGAGGGTTGAGAACGGGTTTTCGCGTGTCGCCCGGCACGGAAATCCGCGTCGGTTTTCCGCAATAAAAGCAGCGCTTGCAGCGCGTCCGACGATTTTATTTCGCCGAACACCCTCAACATCGCGCCGAAATAGTTTACATTAGCCTCGTCGAGTTCTGTCGCGTTCGTCTCTCTGCCGCGCTCTTCGCCTATGCGGAACGCCCCGGAATTCGCCGTCCCAGCCTCGATGAGTCCTGCCGATTACTTCGGCGATCCGTTCTCTGAAAGGGGACAACCGATGGCTACCGGTACTGTCAAATGGTACAACACCACCAAGGGCTACGGCTTCATCCAGCCTGACGAAGGCGGCAGCGACGTGTTCCTGCACGCCACCGCTCTGGAGAAGGCCGGCATGAGCGCCCCGCGCGAAGGCCAGAAGCTCGGCTACGAGCTGGAGCAGGAGCGCAGCGGCAAGACTTCGGCCGGCAGCCTGCGCGCGGTCTGATCCACGATCCGGCGGCCGGGCGTTCGTCGCCCGGCCGCTTCCTCCCCGCTGATGTAAGGAGGCCGCTCCATGAGCATGGCCGATAGAATTCCGTCGATGAGCGACAAGGACCTGAAGGTCCTGCACGACAACGCGGCGCGCCTGAACGACGGCGGAACCAAGCAGCAGCAGGCGGCCGCGGCCGAACTGCTCCCGGCCATCGAGGCCGAGCTCGACCAGCGCAAGACCGCGGCCACGGCCGAGAAGGCCCGCATCGCCGCCGAGAAGCCGAAGAAGACACGGGCGAAGAAGATCGCCTGAATCTTCGCGCCGCTCTCCTCCCTTCTCCCCTTGCGGGACTGATAGGAAATCGGAAATGCTTTTATTTCCGCTCATCCCCGCGAAGGCGGGGACCCAGATCATTGCTCGCCAAGTCTAGAGCTTACTCAATCTTACTTGGCGGCCACCTCTGCTTAGCCCCCCTCGCGGGCACTATTCTGGGTCCCCGCCTTCGCGGGGATGAGCGGTTGTTTGGAACGTAATTACGAAACGGTTCCGCAAGGGGAGAAGGAAGGCACGTGAGTCTAAGCCTTCGCCCGCCCGATCCGCTTGATCTCCCACTCCAGCTCCACGCCGAACTTCTCGCGCACCTCGGCCCGGACCGTCTCGCCCAGCCCTTCCAGGTCGGCGGCGGTGGCCTCGCCCGTGTTGATCATGAAGTTGGCGTGCAGCTCGGAGAACATCGCCCCGCCGTAGGGCTTGGCCCGCCATCCGGCCTCGTCCACCAGCCGCCAGGCGTTGCGGCCCTCCGGGTTCTTGAAGGTGGAGCCGCCGGTCTTCTCACGGATCGGCTGGGTGGCCTCGCGCCGGGCGGTGATCTCGTCCATCCGCTCCAGCACCGAGGCGGACTCCTCGCGCCAGCCCTCGAACAGGGCGCCGGTGAAGATCAGGTCGCCCTGGGCGGCGCGCGCCGACTTGCGATAGCTGAAACCCATGTCGGCGTTGTTCAGCACTACGCGCTCCCCCGAGCGGTCCAGCGCGTAGGCCTCGACCAGCCGGTCCTTGGTCTCCGTCCCGTAGCAGCCGGCGTTCATCACGCAGGCGCCGCCGACCGTGCCGGGCACGCCGCGATAGAACTCCAGCCCGGCGATTCCCGCCTCCGCCGCCTTCTTCGCCAGCGTCGCGTCCAGCACCGCGGCGCCGGCGTAGATGCGCGAGTCGTCCATCGGCATGACTTCGCCGAACCCGCGCCCCAGCCGCACCACCACGCCCTCGACGCCCCCGTCGCGCACCAAGGTGTTGGAGCCGACGCCCAGCGGCGTCACCGGCACCGCCGGGTCCAGTCCCTTCAGGAATCCGGCCAGGTCGTCGTGATCCTCCGGCAGGAACAGCAGGTCCGCCGGCCCGCCCACCCGGAACCAGGTGAACGGCGCCAGCTCGGCGTCCCGGATCAGCTTGCCCCGGACGGGCGGCAGATTGTCGATCCAGCCGCTCACGCCGCCTTCCCCACCGTCTCGAGCTCGCCGGGGAGCGCATAGGCCCAGCTGGTGATGTCGCCGGCCCCCAGGCAAACGACCAGGTCGCCGGCCTCGGCCTCCTGGGCGACTAGCGCCGGCAGGGCCTCGGGGCCGTCCAGCGCGATCACCCGCCTCTGGCCGTAGCGTTTCAGCCCCTCGGCCAGGGCGTGCTTGTCCACGCCCTCGATCGGCGCCTCGCCGGCGGCGTAGACGTCGGCCACGATCACCGTGTCGGCGTCGTGGAAGCACGAGCTGAACTCCTGCATCAGGTCACGCAGCCGGGTGTAGCGGTGCGGCTGGACCACGGCGATCACCTTGCCTTGGGCGACCTGGCGGGCCGCCTTCAGCACCGCGGCGATCTCCACCGGGTGGTGGCCGTAGTCGTCGATCACCCGCACCCCGTTGGCGACGCCGGTGGTGGTGAAGCGGCGCTTGACGCCCTCGAACCTGGCCAGCCCCTCCTTGATCGCCTCGCCGCTGACGCCCAGCTCGCGCGCCACCGCGATGGCGGCCAGCGAGTTGGACACGTTGTGCCACCCGGCCATGGGCAGGTGCACGTCGGTCAGGGTGAAGGGCTCGCCGTCGCGCGGCGTGATCACCACGTCGAACTGGGCGCCCTGCGGGTCCATGGCCACACGGGTGGCGCGGACCTCCGCCTGGGGGTTGATGCCGTAGGTGACGAGGCGCCGGTTCTCGACCTGCGCCACCAGCGCCTGCACCTCGGGATGGTCCAGGCAGACGGCGGCGAAGCCGTAGAAGGGAATGTTCTCGACGAAGTCGCGGAACCCCTTCTTCACCGCCTCGAACTCGCCCCAGTGGTCCAGGTGCTCCGCGTCGATGTTGGTGACGATCGCCACGGTGGACTTCAGCCGCAGGAACGAGCCGTCGCTCTCGTCGGCCTCGACCACGATCCAGTCGCCGTCGCCGACCTTGGCGTTGGTGCCGTAGGCGTTGATGATGCCGCCGTTGACCACCGTCGGGTCCAGCCCGCCCGCGTCCAGCAGGGCGGCGACCATCGAGGTGGTGGTGGTCTTGCCGTGGGTGCCGCCGACCGCGACGGAGAACTGCAGCCGCATCAGCTCGGCCAGCATCTCGGCCCGGCGCACCAGCGGGATGCGCCGCTCGCGCGCGGCGATCATCTCGGGGTTGTCCGGCTTGACCGCGGTCGAATAGACCACGGCCGAGACGTCGCCCACGTGCTCGGCGGCATGGCCGACGAACACCCTCGCCCCCAGCTTCTCCAGCCGCTCGGTGTTGGCGCTGGTCTTGGCGTCCGAGCCGGTGACCCGGTAGCCCAGCTTCAGCAGGATCTCGGCGATCCCGCTCATGCCGATCCCCCCTATCCCCACGAAATGGACAGGGCCGACGTTCAGCGGGATGGGCCGGTTCTTGGTGCGGGCGATCATGCGCGCGGCATAGCGCGAAAGCGGGCGCGGGCGGAACGGGATTCTCGCGCCGCTCCACGGCGTCGGCCCTCCCCCGCCGACCACGACGGGGGAGGGTCCGTTACAAGGTCAGGCGCTCCAGCCGCAGCGCTCTTTCCTGTTCTGCTCGGTCAGCCAGGCGTTCAGCGGCGCGAAGTAGTCCGCCACCGCCGAGGCGTCGTTGCCCCGCTCACCGGTGAAGGCCTGCATCGCCTCCTGCCACGGACGCGACTGGCCCATCTCCATCATCGCGTTGAATCGCTCGCCCACCTCCTTGTTTCCATAGATCGAGCAGCGGTGCAGCGGCCCGGTCCAGCCGGCCTGCTTGCAGGCCGCGCGGTGGAACTGGAACTGGTAGATGTGGGCCAGGAAGTACCGGGTGTAGGGCGTGTTGCCCGGCACGTGGTACTTGGCCCCCGGATCGAAGGCGTTCGCCGGACGCGGCCCCGGCGGGGTCAGGCCCTGGTACTGCAGCATCAGGTCGGTCCAGGCCTGGTTGTACTCAGCGGGCGTGGTTTCGCCCGAGAACACGCCCCAGCGCCAGCGGTCTACCATCAGGCCGAACGGCAGGAAGGCGATCTTGTCGAGCGCGGTCTTCAGCAGGAAGGGGATGTCCTCCTGCTCGCCCGGCACCTTCGACAGCAGGCCGATCTGGTTCAGGTAGGTCGGCGTCTGGGCCGACAGGGCGACGAAGTCGCCGATCGCCTCGTGGAAGCCGTCGTTCGCCCCGTTCTTGAACAGGAACGGCTGCTCCTTGTAAGCCCGCTGATAGTAGTTGTGCCCCAGCTCGTGGTGGACGGTCTGGAAGTCGTCCGCGTTGACCTTGGTGCACATCTTGATGCGGAGGTCGTCGGCGTTGTCGATGTCCCAGGCCGACGCGTGGCAGACCACCTCCCGGTCGCGCGGGCGGGTGATCATCGACCGCTCCCAGAAGGTGGCGGGCAGCGGCGCCAGGCCCAGCGAGGTGTAGAAGTTCTCGCCGGTCTTCACCATCTTCTCGGCGTCGTACTTCTTCTGGACCAGCAGCTTGTCGAGGTCGTAGCTCGACTTGGCGCCGCCCTTGGGCTGGACCACGTCGTAGATGTTGCCCCACTGCTGGGACCACATGTTGCCGAGCAGGTCGGCGCGGATCGGGCCGGTGCGCGGCTGCACCGCGTCGCCGTAGCGATCGTTCAGACGGGCTCGCACGTAGCAGTGCAGGTTCTCGTAGAACGGCCGCACCTGGCCCCACAGCCGGTCGGTCTCGGCGGCGAAGGCGTCGGGCTCCATGTCGTAGCCGGAGCGCCAGAGAGCTCCGGTGTCGGCGAAGCCCAGCCCTTGAGAGCCCTCGTTGGCGATCTCGACCATGCGGGCGTAGTCGTCGCGCATCACCGGCGAGATGGTGCGCCAGCCCTCGTACAGCGCCTTGGTCTCGGCCGGATTGCGCGAGGCGGCCAGCATGTCGGACGCGTCGTCCAGGGTGATCTGCTTGCCCTTGTACTCGAACTTGCCGGTGGCGTAGGTCGAGTCCAGCCGGGTGGTGATCTGCGCCAGCTCGTCTGCGGCGCCCGGGCGGTCAGGGGCGGGCAGCACCAGCCCGCCGCGCAGGAGGTTCAGCTTGCGCCGAACGACGGGATCGACCTGCACGTCGTTGTACCGCGCCGCCTGCTTGGCCAGCTTCACGCCCAGCTCGGTGAACTCGGCGTTGACCTCGGACTCGAGCGCCATGGTGTCCTGGGTGATGTAGGTGGCGCGGATCCAGGCGATGCGCGATGCGCGCTCGCTGATTGCCGCCAGCTGCTTCTCCGCGTCGGCGATGAAAGCCGCCGCTTCCGCCGCGGTCGGTTGCGCGGAGGATGCCGGAGGTTCCGCCACGGGCCCGTGCACGACAGGCGCGACAGGCGCCTCCGCGGTGGGCGTGGTGGCGCAGGCGGAAAGCACCCCCATGGCGGCGGCGCAGAGCAGCAGGCGTTTCATCGTTCCCTCGTCAGGTCGCTCCGCCGATTTTCGGCGAACATGTTCTACCGCATGGGAAGCGCCGCCGCGCCGCCGCGTCAAGGAGGCGTCAGCTCGCCGAACCCCACATCCGGTGCAGGCTTGCGATCACGTATTGAAGCCGGGTTCGGTTTTCCCAGCTGACGTTCAGCCCCTCCTGGGCCGACAGCTCCTTCAGTTGGTACAGCAGCTCCCGGCACGCGGGGTCGGACACCTGGCTCTCGATAAAGGTGATCGCCACCAGGCGCTCTCCCGAGGCGACCGGCTTGACCTCGTGCAGCGTCGTCGAGGGATAGAACACGGCCGAGCCGGGTTTGCCTTTGAAGTCGATCCTGCGGGTGCCGAGCTGTATCGACAATTCCCCGCCCTCGTAGGTGCTCGGGTCGGCGATGAAGATCGTTCCAGAGATGTCCGAGCGGATCGGCCGCGGGCTGAGCGGCAGGATGGCCGAGTCCGCGTGCAGGCCGTAGTTCATGCTCGGCGCGTACTTGCACAGCAGCGGCGGGGCGACCTGCTTCGGCAGCACGAAATCCATGAACTCGCCGCAGCGGCGAAGGGCGCCCGCGAGCACCCTCGCCGATTCCGCGAAGGCGGGATCGTTGGTGTCGAGTTGAAGATTGTTCTTCACCGGAGAGTTGGGGTTGGACACGCGCCCGTCGACGAAGCGTCGGGTGCGTCCCCACTCCTGCATCTGCGCCACTTCTTCGGGGGTGAGCAGGTCTTGGATTTCAAGAAACATGCGGCCATCGCTGCGTTTCGACGGTCTTAGCAAACAGCCTGCTTCGGCGACAGTCGGCGAGTGACATCCGGCCTTTGTCGCCCTAGCTTCCGCGCCGCTTCAACCGCGAGGATCAATGGCGGCGTATCGATCGCTTCGGGAGTTCATGGCCCGGCTGGAGGCCGAGGGCGAGCTGGTGCGGGTGAGCGAGCCCGTCTCGACCGTGCTGGAGATGACCGAGATCCAGACCCGGCTGCTGGCGACCGGCGGCCCGGCGGTGCTGTTCGAGAAGCCGATCCGCGCCGACGGCGAGGTCTCGTCGATCCCCGCGCTCGCCAACCTGTTCGGCACGGTCAAGCGCGTGGCCATGGGCGTGACCCTGCAGGGCAAGGCGCGCACCACCGCGCGCGATCTGCGCGAAGTGGGCGAACTGCTGGCCTTCCTGCGTCAGCCGGAACCCCCGCGCGGCTTCAAGGGCGCGCTGGACATGCTGCCGACAGTGCAGTCGGTGCTGTCGATGCGGCCGGGCGTGGTCAAGCGGGCGCCGGTGCAGGAGGTGGTGCTGAAGGGCGCGGACATCGACCTGTCCAAGCTGCCGATCCAGACCTGCTGGCCCGGCGAGCCGGCGCCGCTGATCACCTGGCCGCTCGTGGTGACCAAGGGGCCGTCGGACGCGCGCGAGGACGACTTCAACCTCGGCATCTACCGCATGCAGGTGCTGGGCAAGGACCGCTGCGTCATGCGCTGGCTGGCCCATCGCGGCGGGGCCCAGCATTACGCGCGGCACAAAAAGGCGGGCAAGCGCGAGCCCCTGCCCGCCTGCGCGGTGCTGGGCGCTGATCCCGGCACCATCCTGGCGGCCGTGACGCCGGTGCCGGACACCCTGTCGGAATACCAGTTCGCGGGGCTGCTGCGCGGGGCCAAGGTCGACCTGGTCCCGGCCAAGACCGTACCGCTGATGGTCCCCGCCCATGCCGAGATCGTTCTGGAGGGCCACGTGCTGCTCGACGAGCACGCCGACGAAGGCCCCTACGGCGACCACACCGGCTACTACAACTCGGTCGAGCGTTTCCCGGTGTTCCAGGTCAGCGCGATCACCATGCGGCCCGACCCGGTCTATCTGACCACCTTCACCGGCCGCCCGCCGGACGAGCCCTCGGTGCTGGGCGAGGCGCTCAACGAGGTGTTCATCCCGCTGCTGCGCCAGCAGTTTCCGGAGATCGTCGACTTTTGGCTGCCGCCCGAGGGCTGCTCCTACCGGATCGCGGTGGTGTCGATGAAGAAGGCCTACACCGGCCACGCCAAGCGGGTGATGCTTGGCGTCTGGAGCTACCTTCGCCAGTTCATGTACACCAAGTGGGTCATCGTCGTGGACGACGACGTCGACGCCCGCGACTGGAAGGACGTAATGTGGGCGATCTCCACCAAGATGGATCCCGCGCGCGACGTGACGATGCTGGAGAACACGCCCATCGACTACCTGGACTTCGCCTCGCCGGTGTCGGGGCTGGGCTCCAAGATCGGGCTGGACGCCACCGACAAGTGGCCGGGAGAGACCACCCGCGAATGGGGTCAGACGATCCGCATGGACGCCGCGGTGGTCGAGGCGGTGACCGAGAAGTGGGCGCGGTTGGGCCTGCCGGGCGACGGTACGCCGATCTGGCCGTGAGCTTGCCCCTGGCGGCGAAGCGGCGCTTTATGACGGCGAGCGGGCCGCAGTAGAGAGAGCTTCCGATGGACGACCTGTCGCTGGCCGCCGACGCCGCCGCCCTTTGGGGCGGGCTGATCCTGCTGCTGCTTCTGGTGCTCTCCGGCCTGGTGGTGCGCCAGCGCCGCCGCCACCGGGTGGCGATCGGCGACGACGGCATTCCCGAACTGGTCCGCGCGCAGCGGGCGTTCGGCAACGCCGCCGAGTACGCCCCCGCCGGCCTGGCCGCCCTGGCGGTGCTGGCCATCGCCGGGGCCAGCGCGGGTCTGGTGCACGTCGTGGGCGCGGTGCTGTTCGCCGGGCGGGTGGCGCACGCGGTCGGGCTGTCGATGACCGCCGGGGTCTCGCTCGGGCGCACGGCGGGCATGCTGCTGACCTGGACCGCCTGGCTGGTGGCGGCGGTGTCCCTGCTGTTTCTGGCGCTCTGATCCGCAAGGCCCGGCTTGCTAGGGCGGGGTCGCTCGGCCATATCCGGCCCGCATGTCCTCCGAAGCCCGTTCCGACCTCCTCCACGACCTGATCCGTTCCGCGCTTAAGGCGGGCGCCGACGCCGCCGAGGCGGTGGTGGCCGAGCGCCGCTCGTTGTCGGTCGGTGTGCGCCTGGAGGAGCTTGAAGAGGTCGAGCGCGAGGAGTCGCGCGACCTGGGCCTCAGGATTTTCGTCGGCCGCAGGCAAGCAAGCGTCTCCGCCTCCGACCTGTCGCCGCGCACCTGCGAACGCCTGGTCGAGCGCGCCGTCGCCATGGCCCGGCTGGCGCCGGAAGACCCTTACGGCGGCCTGGCGCCCAAGGAACTACTGGCGAAAGGCCCGCATCCCGAACTCGAGCTCTACGACTCCACGGAAGCCTCCGCGGTCGAGCTGGAGGAGCGTGCGCGGGAGGCGGAGAGCATCGCCCGCGCGGTCCAGGGCGTGACCAATTCCGAAGGCGCCTCCGCCTCGTGGTCCACCGGGCAATGGCGGCTGGTCACCTCGCACGGCTTCGAGGGCGAGCACCGGGGCAGCGTATTCTCGCTGTCCGTCGGCGTGATCGCCGGCGACGAGAGCGGCATGGAGCGGGGCGGAGAGGGTCGCACCACCCGCTGGCGGACCGACCTGCCGAGCCCCGAAGCGATCGGCCGCATCGCGGGCGAGCGGGCGGTGGCCAGGCTCGGCGCGCGCAAGATCGACAGCCGAACCGCGCCGGTGATCGTCGAGAACCGCATCGCCGCCTCGATGCTGTCGGCCTTCGTCGGCGCGATCTCCGGCCCGTCGGTGGCGCGGGGAGTGTCGTTCCTGAAGGACAAGCTGGGCGAGAGAATCTTCGCGCCGGGCTTCCGCATCGTCGACGACCCGTTCCGCCCGCGCGGCCTGGGCTCCGCCCCGTCCGACGACGAGGGCGTCAAGGTCGAGAAGCGCGCCCTGGTCGAGGACGGGGTGCTGACCGGCTGGCTGCTGAACAGCAGCAGCGCCCGCCAGCTCGGCATGACCAGCACCGGCCACGCCTCGCGCGGGCTGGCGGGGCCTCCGGGCGTGTCCACCCACAATCTGTACGTCGAACCCGGCGCGCTCGACCTGAAGGGACTGATGCGCGAGGCCCGGACCGGCCTGCTGGTCACCTCTATGTTCGGCCCCTCGCTGAACGCCAACACCGGCGACTGGTCGGCCGGGGTGTCGGGCGTCTGGTTCGAGGGCGGCGAGCCCGCCTATCCGGTGACCGAGATCACCATCGCCGGCAATCTGATCGAGGTGTACGGGCGGCTGGTGGCGGGCTCCGACCTGGAGTTCCGCAGCGCCACCAACAGCCCCTCGTTGCTGGCGGACGCCATCGCGATCGCCGGCCGATGAGCGACGACCTGAAGCTCCTGCGCGAGGCGGCGATCGAAGCCGGAAATCTGGCGCTGGAGCACCGGGAACGGGGGATCAAGGTCTGGTCCAAGGCCGGCGGCTCGCCGGTGACCAGCGCCGACCTCGCGGTCGACAAGCTGCTGAACGACCGCCTGCTGGGGGCCCGCCCCGACTACGGCTGGCTGTCGGAGGAGACCGCCGACGATCCCGAACGTCTGGCCAAGTCGCGCCTGTTCGTGGTCGATCCGATCGACGGCACAGTCGCCTTCATGAAGAACAAGCCGTGGTGGACGGTCGCCCTGGCGGTGGTCGAGAACGGCGTGCCGGTGGCCGCGGTGGTCCACGCCCCGACCCTGAACGAGACCTACGAGGCCTCGCTGGGCGGGGGCGCCCGGCTGAACGGCGCCCCGATCCAGGCCTCCGACACCGACAGCCTGGACGATCTGGCCATGCTTGCCGACGCCCAGCTGTTCGAGCAGGGAATCTGGAAGGACAATCCCTGGCCGGTGATGCGGGTCGATCGCCGCAACTCGATCGCCTACCGGATGGCGGCGGTGGCCTCGGGCGCGTTCGACGCGGCGCTGGCGCTGTCGCCCAAGTGGGACTGGGACGTGGTGGCGGGCTCGCTGCTGGTGCAGGAGGCGGGCGGTCGCACCACCGACCACCTGGGCCGCGACTACCTGTTCAACCAGCCGACGCCTCGCCAGGGCAGCCTGGTCTGCGCCGCGCCGGGCGTGCACCCGTTGCTGGTGGCGCGCTGCGCGCCTATCAAGCTGCCGATCTGAACGAGCGCGAGTCATGGCCGACAAACAGCTTCTGCACATCGTGATCGGCGGCGAACTGAAGGACGTACGCGGGACCGAGTTCCGCGATCCTTCCAAGATCGACCTGGTCGGCGCCTATCCGAGCTACGCCGAGGCCAAGAAGGCGTGGCGAGCCAAGGCTCAGGCGACGGTCGACAACGCCTTGATGCGCTACTTCATCATCCACGCCCACCGCCTGCTCGACCCCTCGGCCGACGGCGAGTAGTCGCACCCGCTCGACAGGAGCGGGAATCGCGCGCACGATTCAACCGCGTTCGCGCTCGTAAGGGAGCACGCCCATGGACGGCGAGATGCTGCCGAGGCTGGTCGGTCTGCTGCTGGCGCTCGCGCTGGCGGTGGGCGGGCTGATGGCGCACCTGCGGTCCCGCCGCGACGAGAAGGCGGACTGCGATCGGGAGGAACGGCTGTGACCTCTATGATTCTCATCGTGATGGGCCTGTTGCTGGCCCTGCTTCTGGTGGTCGTGCTGCTGTCTTCGGCGCGGACCGCAAAGGCGAAGAGCGCGGCCGCCGACGGCGGCGGGGCGGAGACAGCGACCATCCTGGCCGCGACCAGCGCTACCGGCGGCTCGTCCAAGGACACCGCGGGCGGCTGGGAAGGCGGTTCCGACGGGGGTGGCGGAGACGGCGGGGGCGGCGGCGGCGGCGACTAGCGCGCGGTCAGCAGCACCCCGATCAGCACCGCCGCCCAGTGCGCGCCTGCGGCGGCGACCACGTGACCGTGCCAGATGGCGCGGGCGAACTTCAGCCGCTTGTTCACGTAGAACACCACGCCCGTGCTGTAGAGCAGGCCGCCGACGGCCAGCAGCAGCAGCGCCGGCCATGACAATCCCTCGATCAGCGGCTTGATCGCCGCCAGCACCAGCCAGCCCAGCGCCAGGTACACCCCGACCCAGAACCGGCGGCCGAGGCCCGGCAGGAACAGCTTGCCCGCCATGCCGAGCCCCGCGATCGCCCACACCGCCGCGGTCATGCCCCACGCCCAGGCGCCGGTCAGGTTGTGGGTGGTGAAGGGGGTGTAGGAGCAGGCGATCATCAGGAAGATGCCGGCGTGATCCAGCCGCCGCAGGAACGGCCGGTGCGCCTCGCGCGCGAAGTTGTAGGCGGTGGAGAAGCCCAGCATCGCCAGCAGCCCCGCCGCGTAGATCGACACCGCAGCAATCCGGTCGAAGGCGCCGGTCCCGACCGACAGGCCCAGCAGCACCCCGCCGCCGAACAGCGCCAGGATCAGCCCCGCCAGATGCACCACCAGGTCCGCGGTGCGCGCGGCCGGCGTCGGATAGTGCGGAGCGGGCTGGGCGACGGGCAGGTTCACGCTTGTGAGTTAACACTGATAAGGCACGCAGCCGCAAGCGCCGCGGTCGGCCTTTCCGCGTCGCGCCGCTTCGGTGTAGCGTCGCGGCGATGGACCAGCCCGAACCGCAGACGCCGCCGCCGGAGCGGCCGCGCCGCATTCAGCGGCCGATCCGGTTGCTGGTGATCATTCTGCTGACGATCTTCGTCGGCGTGCCTCTGGCGGGCGTGCTGATCCACCGCTTCCTGCCGGTGCCGGTCACCTATCTGATGGTGGCGCGCCTGTTCGAGGGCGAGAGCCTGAACCGCCGCCCGGTCGTGCTGAACCGCATCAATCCGGACCTGGTCTATGCGGTGATCGCCGCCGAGGACGCGCGCTTCTGCGAGCATTCCGGCTTCGACATAAAAGCGATCCAGAAGGCGCTGAAGCACAACAAGCGCCGCCCGAACCGCGTCCGCGGCGCCTCCACCATCAGCCAGCAGACCGCGAAGAACGTGTTCCTGTGGCCGGGCCGGGGCTGGGTGCGCAAGGGGCTGGAGGCCTACTACACGGTGCTGATCGAGACGATCTGGCCCAAGCGCCGGATCATGGAAGTCTACCTCAACGCCGTCGAATGGGGCCCGGGCGTTTACGGCGCGGAGGCCGCAGCGCGCAAATGGTTCGGCAAGAGCGCCCGGTCTCTGTCGGCGAACGAGGCGGCTCGGCTGGCCGCGATCCTGCCCAGCCCCCGCAAATGGAAAGCCGCCTCCTCAGGCCCCTACGTCCGCGGTCGCGCCGGACGGATCCAGGCGGCGATGAGCGTGATCAGGAACGAGGGCCTGGCCGCCTGCGTGATCCGCCGCTGAGCGCGGGTCAGGTCGAGCGGGTGCCGTCCTCGTTTTCGCCGACGACGTGACGTAGCAGGTCGATCTGGATCTGCAGCGAGCGGACGGTCATTTGGTCTATGCCCTCGATCCGGCCGGCCTCGGCCGCCTGCAGCATCATGCGGGTGGCGCGCAGGCGCTGCTCGACCAGTTCCGGGTCGATCCTCAGCGCCACCTGGCCCAGCAGGGTCAGGATCAGGTGCTGGGCGGCGATGCGCGCCT